>Ga0105032_100037_pt1 | contig 18048 bp, 20 predicted proteins | sample RS_126metaG_FD_91481 | JGI IMG/M metagenome (GOLD analysis project Ga0105032, IMG submission 91481) | Switchgrass associated microbial communities from Austin, Texas, USA, to study host-microbe interactions - RS_126 metaG | ecosystem: Host-associated > Plants > Roots > Rhizosphere | place: USA... | reverse complement strand
CTGGAGGACCACCCGATCCGCCCCCGCGACCCCTCGGAGTCCAACTACGCGGTCTATGAGGGTCTGGTGCTGCGCGCCCTGGAGCGGGCGGGCAACAAGTTGCGGAACTTCACCCAGACCAAGACCCAGGGCCATTCCTGGGAGGTGCACACCAAGATCCAGGCCAACGGGCAGACCGACCGCTGCATGGAGGACGCCTTCCCCACCGCCGCCGTGCAGTTGGGAGAGGTGCAGGCAGCCTGGGTGGTGCCGATCTTGAACGACTACTGCCGGGAGATCATCGAGACCGGCCAGCCATACCGCCGCGAGGATCTGATCGCGTGGTGCAAGGAGGCGGGCCTGTGATGGACGCGGTCACTCACGCGGGGATCGCCGTCGTCGCCCGCGACACCCAGCGGCTGCTCCTCATCCAGCGCGCCTGGGACGAGACCGACCCCGAGGACGTCCGAGGGACCTGGGAGTTCCCCGGCGGCAGCCTGGAGGACGACGAGGATCCGCAGGCCGGGGCGTGGCGCGAGTTCTGCGAGGAAACGGGATGCCCCCAGCCCGAGGGCGAGGTCGTCAACGGGTGGTCCAGCGAAGGCAGGAACGGCAATCTGTACCAGGGCTTCGTCTACTCCGTCCCCTCGGAGCGGGAGGCGTTCGCGGAGATCAACCCCGACGCCGATGCTGCCGACACGGTCAACCCCGACGACCCTGAGCGCACGAATCCCGACATCACCGCGTGGTTCACTGTTGAGCAACTGCGTGGCCTTGGAGCAGCCCTGCGCCCCGAGGTCGCCCAGATGGACTGGTCGGTGTTCGACCTGGAGGACGAGATGACCGAGATGCAGACCGCGCGCAAGTGGTTCGGCGTGCTCGCCCCCGAGGGCGTGCGCTCCGGCGACCGGCGCATGTTTAGCGACGGCGCCCTGCGGATGCGGGCCCTCCCCCTGCCGCTCACCTGGCAGAAGATCTCCGGCCAGGGCCACAACGGCAACGTCGTCACCGGCATCATCCAGCAGGTGTGGCGCGAGAACGGACTCATCTGGGGCGCTGGGGAGTACCTCAACACCCCCGAGGCCGACGAGCACTACAACCTCGTGGAGGCATTCGGGCGGTACGGCGTCAGCATCGACGCCGACGACCTCGACGAGTTCGCCATCGAGATGACCGACGACGGCGTCACGGTCTTCACCGACGCCCGCGTCTGCTCCACCTGCGCGGTGTCCATCCCCGCGTTCGCGGAGGCGTGGATGATCAACGGCAACTACGAGGACTTCGCCGCCGACTTCGCCGGGGGCTGGGGGGCTCCGTCGCAGGAGATCCCGACCCGCGAGAACGAGGGACAGGCCGAGTGCGAGGAGCGGGACGAAGACGGCAACTGCATCGAGCGCGACGACGAGGAGGTCACCGCCTCGGCCGAGGCGTGCGTCGGGTGCGCCGAGGAGGAGCCTTGCGACCCGGAGAACGACCCAGAGTGCGTCGCCGAGGAGGACCACCTTCCGAAGAAGGAGATGCCGTACTCCATCGACTTCCGAGTCGAGACGCCGATCACCTTCCTCGACGTCGCGCCTGGCCTCACCGAGGACGGCCCCGGCTGGCTCACCCATCCTGTCGACACCGACCGGCTCCGCGACTACTGGGTCCGCGGAGAGGGCGCTGCGAAGATCGGCTGGGGCGCCCCTGACGACTTCTACCGCTGCGAGGCGCACGTCGCCGAGTACGTCAAGCCGCAGTACATCAAGGGCTACTGCGCCAACCGCCACTATGACGCCCTCGGCTACTGGCCGGGACAGGCCCCGCACCAGGGAGAGAATATGACCTTCACGACTGGCACTTCGACCACGGTGAACGGAATCGAGGTCGGCACCACCGACGACGCCCCGCTCGCCCTCACCGCTGGCGCGCCCATGAAGAACCCCCCGAAGGACTGGTTCGAGAACCCCGGTCTGCCGGGCGTCACTCCGCTCACCGTCACCCAGGAGGGCCGGGTGTTCGGTCACCTCGCCACCTGGGGCCAGTGCCACGTCGGCATCGGCGGCGAGTGCGTGATGCTCCCCCGCTCCCAGTCCGACTACTCCTACTTCCACATCGGCGTCATCGAGACCGACGGTGGCGAGGTCTTCACCGGCCCGCTCGTCATGGGCGGCAAGCACGCCGGTGAGCGGCTCGACTGGCGTGCCGCCACCCAGTACTACGACACCACCTCCGCCGTCATCGCTGACGTTCGTGTCGGCGAGGACGAGTTCGGCGTGTGGATGAGCGGCGCGCTCCGCGATGGGGTCACCGACGAGCAGATCCGCGAGATCAAGGCTGCGGGCAAGGCGTCCGGCGACTGGCGCGAGGTCGTGCGCGGCAGCCGCCAGTTGGAGTTGATCGCCGCCCTCGCGGTCAACGTCGGCGGCTTCCCCGTCCCGCGCACCCGCGTTGCGGTGCACGGCAGTCGGGTGGTCTCCCTGGTCGCTGCGGGCATCGTCGAGGACGACCCCATCGGTGAGATCGCCGACGAGGTGGTCGCCCGGATCGCCGCCCGACAGAGCATGGACGCCCTCCAGTCGGAGGTGTACGGGCCGGAGATCCAGGCCCTTCGAGAGGAGATCGGAGACTGACATGGGTTGCGCCTGCCAGGGCAAGAACAAGGACTTCGTCTACCGGTACGTCTCCCCCACCGGGAAGACCGCTACCTACACGACCGAGGTCCAGGCCAAGGCTGCCGTCATCAAGAACAAGGGTGGCCGCTACACGAAGGTGGCGAAGTGAGCACCATCTGGTCCAAGTCCTTCTGGAAGGTTGCCGCCACGCGCGGCATCAAGACCGTCGCGCAGACCGCCATCGGCATCCTCACCACCGGCCCGCTCATCGGCCTGTTCGAGGTCGACTGGGTCGGCGTCTCCTCGGCCTCCCTGCTCTCTGGGCTCATCGCGATCCTGATGAGCATCGCGTCCTCTGACGACGTGGAGTAACCATGGCTACCTCTCAGAACGGCTACCCCGTCATCTTCACCAGCGAGACCACTGGTCCGCTGCCGCGCCTGCGGAAGTTGATCATCCCGGTAGAAAAGGGCAACCCGCGCCACTTCTACGTCCGCGACGGTTCCGTCTCCCTGCACCTCGGCTCCTTCGCCCTGTGGTGGCACGAGAAGTTGGAGCCGATCAACCAGGGGACCTGGGACGACTGGGGCTGGGCGGTGCGCCCCGTTCGCGGACAGACCAGCGGCTATAGCAACCACGCCTCGGCGACCGCCATCGACATCGACGCCACCGAACACCCCCGTGGCGTGGCTACGTCCCGGACCTTCACCGAGGCCGAGATCGACAAGATCCACCGCCGCCTGCTGTACCACGAGGGCTGCCTTCGGTGGGGTGGTGACTACCACACCACACCCGACGGGATGCACGTCGAGATCGACAAGCCCCTCAGTGAGGTCGAGCGAGTCGCCCAGAAGAAGTTGGTCGACTCGCCTCGCGGCAAGCGCATCCTCGCGGCCAACCCGGGCCTGCTCGCGGTGGTCATGTCGTGACCCCTGTCGCAACCGCCAACCTGGGCAACAAGCACGACATCGAAGTCCTGATGGGGCTCAGGCGCCTCGCCTCCGTGGTCGACGTGATCGGCGCCCAGGAGGCAGGCGACCGACGCGGGCTGCTGGAGCGGTTCTGTGCCGCTAGCGGCTGGAGGGTGTTCTTCGGCGACATCGACGGCGCCCCCTCGGTACCGATCCTGTGGAACCCCCAGGCCATCATCGGCAGCCACGAGGGAACCCGCCCGTGCACCGAGGCCACCGACTGCGGGTCCTGCGGGGTGGGCCCCGATGTGGTCAAGGCCAAGGTCTGGAACAAGGTCCGCTTCCAGCCGCGTAGCGGCGACGACCCCTTCGTCTTCGCCAACGGCCACATGCCCGCCTCCCTGTACTGCAAGTGCCGCGACCACCTCGGCGACGTGATGATCGAGGAACTCGCCGACATGGCCCAGCGGCGCGAGGACAAGATCGACTTCGTTGCCGTCATGGACGGCAACTCCCCCTCCACTGCGCGGCGTTGGAGGCCGCTGAAGAAGGTCGGAATGAAGCAGTGGACGCGGTTCCCCACCCACGGCCTGCGCATCATCGACCTCACCTGGACCCTGGGCCGGAAGGCCAAGGCCCGGCGCTTCAAGGGCAAGTACAGCGACCACCGCTGGGTCATCTTGGAACTCGCCTGACCCCTCCGACACGCCGGAGAATCGAGAGGTTCCTATCTCCCTCCCCTCCGGATGGGCTACTCTCCTGAGCAGGAGGTCTCCTGCGGCCGTAGGCCCGGTGACAACAAGACGTTACCGACCCTTTCATCAGGAGAACTCCGATGGACTTCGAGAACCTCAGCAACGAGGAACTGACCGCACTCGCGGGAGAGAAGCGCGCCGCGTTCGACGCCATCGCCGCGCTGCCGCCGAACTCGGCTCGTGCCGAGGAGGCTCGGGCTCTCGCCGCCGACATCACCAGCATCCGCGCTGAGATCAACTCGCGCGCCGAGGCCGCCAGCAGCATCGCCTCCCTTGCCGCCGACCTCGACGTGGCTGTCGAGGAGCCGGTCGAGGTGGAGGCCGAGGTCGAGGAGACCGAGGAGGCTGCCACCGAGGAGGCCGAGGAGGCTGCCGAGGAGGTGGAGGTCGAGGCTGCTGAGGAGCAGCCGATCCAGGCCCGCTCTCGCGTCGGCACGCTCTCCAAGCGCACCCCGCGCCCGAAGGCTCCGGCTGCCGAGGAGAAGCGGGTCACCATCACCGCTGCCGCGGACGTCCCGGACTTCGGTGCCGGTGAGGACCTGGGCGACATCGCTCGGGTCTCCGAGGCGCTCGTCTCCCGCCTGGAGGCGTTCGGCACCCCGACCCGCGTCACACAGGGCCCCGAGCCGGACCTCCGCTACGGCAACGTGGCGCGGTTCGCGCTCAACTTCCCCGAGGAGTTGAAGGCCACCCGTGACGGCGACCACCTCTCGGTGATCAAGCACGCGACCGACGAGTCGCGGCTGGAGTCCGCGCAGGGTCGAGGCAGCCTGGTGGCTGCCGGTGGTTGGTGCACCCCGTCGGAGAACCTCTACGACCTGTGTGAGGGCGAGACCCTCGACGGTCTGATCTCGGTCCCCGAGATCCAGGTCTCTCGCGGTGGCATCAACTTCACCAAGGGCCCGGACTGGTCGACGCTGTTCGCCGACCCGGACTTCGGTTGGTTCAAGCAGACCGAGGCGCAGGCCGAGGCGGGCACCACCAAGCCCTGCTTCGAGTTGGAGTGCCCGGACTGGACCGACGTCCGCCTCGACGCCGTCGGCCTCTGCATCAAGGTGCCGATCCTCACCAACGCCGCCTTCCCGGAGTTGACGCAGCGGATCGTTCGCGGCGCGATGATCGCCCACCAGCACAAGGTCAACGCCGACGTCATCGGCCGCATGGTCACCATCGCCGGTGCCGCCATCGTCCCGACCGTCGACTACACCGCGAGCGGCCAGAACTTCTGGGCCAACCTCACCCGCATCGCCGAGGTGAAGCGCCAGCAGTACATGCTGGGCTTCAACCAGACGATGGAGGTCATCATCCCGTTCTGGGTGCGCGAGGCCGTCCGTGACGATCTGGCCTTCCAGACGGGCCGCGACCGTGCGGTCGTGACCAACGAGTACATCGACAGCGAGTTCCGCGCCCGGCGGCTCAACGTCCAGTGGGTCGCCGACTGGCAGACCCTCGACGCTGACACCCCGACGGCGGGCTACCCGCTCACGGTGAACGTGCTGATGTACCCGGCGGGCACCTTCGTCAAGGGCGTCTCCGACGTCATCAACCTCAGCGCGGTCTACGACGCCGCGTCGCTGGCGGTCAACGTCTACACCGGCCTGTTCTTCGAGCAGGGCCTCCTGGTGGCGAACACCTGCTACGACGCCGACCTCGTCACGATCCCGCTGTGCAACTCGGGCCGGATGGGCGCGGCGAACGTCGCGGTCTGCGGTACCGACGCCACCCCGTGATCTAGTCCCACCGGGCTGGTGAGCCACGCCAGCCCGGTGGGATCAAGCCCACGAAGGGAGGTGGCACCACATGGCGATCCGACCGAAGTACATCGAGGCGCCCCCCACTGCCGCTCCGGCGCGGTTCGGGCTCCTCGACACCATCCCGCCCAAGTCGATGCCGGACCACGGCGGTCTTGCCGGGGTCGAGTACGACACCGACTTCTGCGGCGTCGCTCGTCCGTGGATTGCGCCGTGCCTCACCCCTGTGGACATGGGGTCGATCTCGGTGTCGGTGGACAACGCCAGCACGGCGACGATCACCGGGACCGGCGAGCCTGCGGGCACCTACACGATCACCTGGGGCGACGGGGCCACTGACAGCAACGTCGCCCTCGATGGGCAGACCAACACCTACGCGGCGGACGGCACCTACACGGTGACCGTCACCGGCCCTGACGGGTACGTCGCACAGGTCGAGGTGACCGTCACGGACGGGGTGACCTCCGGCCCGTTCACCGCCGACGCGGTGGACACCAAGGTCGCCGACGACGGCATCGCTCAGACCTCTGGCGTGCCGATGGTCATCTACCACCTGTTCTCCTGCCGCCTGGTCGGCTCGGAGAGCCGGGAGGAGCGGGCTCGCCGGTCCCTGGACTCGGGTGCCTCTCGTGCCATCGAGGAGGGCTTCGGGGACATCCTTGGCGCCGAGGCCACCGACATCACCCCCGGCGGCACCGCTGTCGGGGTGGTCGAGGGACTCGCGCTGCTGGAGCAGTCCGGCGGCACCGGGTACGCCGGGCAGCGGGTGATCCACGCCGACAACGCCGTGGTCACCCTGCTGATCAGCCAGAACCTGGTCCGCGAGGTCAACGGTCACCTGGAGACCTTCCTCGGCTCCCTGGTGGTCTCTGGCCCCGGGTACGCCGCCTCGACTGGTCCGTCGGCTCCGGCCGCTGGTGCGCACTGGATGTACGCCACCGGCGCGGTGAACATCTGGGCGGACAAGGGCACCTACACCCCGCTCGTCATCGACGACCCGCTCAGCGGCGGGTACGAGAACGAGTTCCGCGCGCTCGCCGAGCGCACCTACGTCCCGACGTTCGAGTGCTTCGCCTCGGCCGTGGAAGTTCTCTTGGAGGCGTGATGACTGACGTCCACATCGAGGGCAGGGGCCGCGACAAGGCGGTCCTGCTCCTCGCGGCTGCGGAAGACCTGGGGCTGGACGCCTCGGTCGTGCGCACCACCACGAACGGCTACCTCGTGCCCGAGGAGATCGCCAAGGCGCTCGACGAGCCGAAGGCCCCCGCGAAGAAGACGGTGGCAAAGAAGACGCCCGCCAAGAAGACGGCGGCGAAGAAGACCGCGACCAAGGAGTAGGTCACCATGAGCAACATCTGCTACCCGATCCTCCGTGGTCGTCGTCTCCGGGCTACCCGGCTCGACGGGTGCGGCAACCCGGTGCTCGGACCCGACTCGACCGTCGTTACCAAGGGCTACATCTCCGTGGCCCTGACGGCGAACATCGAGGAGGGCGAGGAGATCAGCATCACGAACGCCAACGGCGACGTGTGCGTCCTCGACACCCCGTGCCCGAAGTTGCAGAACTACTCCGTGGAGATCACGTTCTGCGACGTCAACCCGGCGCTGTTCAACCTCATGTCCGGCCAGCCGCTCGTCACCAACGGTGGCGACACGGTCGGCTTCCGCATGAACTCCGACGTCAACGCCTGCGACTCCGGCTTCGCGCTGGAGTTGTGGACCGGCGTGGCGACCGAGGCGTGCGCCCCGGGCGCCGGGCAGTCCTACGGCTACATCCTCCTGCCGTTCCTCCAGGGCGGCGTCCTGGGCGACTTCACCGTGGAGAACGCGGGCATCAACTTCGTCCTCACCGGTGCGGTCACGAAGAAGGGCTCCGGCTGGGGTGTCGGCCCCTACGACGTGGTCATGAACCCCGGCTCCAACGAGGTTCAGACGATCTTGATCACCGGCACCCCGACCGGCGGCGACTTCACCCTCACCTTCGACGGTGAGACCACGGCCCCCATCGCGTTCAACGCGAACGGCGCTGCGGTGAAGGCTGCGCTGGAGGCCCTGCCGAACATCCAGGTCGGCGACATCACCCCGGGTGGCGGTCCCCTGCCGGGCACCCAGGTGAGCGTCAACTTCGGCGGCTCGTTCGCGGGCATCGACGTGCCGCAGATGACCGCCGACGACTCGGGCCTGACCGGTGGCACCAGCCCCACGGTGACCGTCGGTACCCAGTCGGAGTCCAGCACCGCCCCGGGCCCCCTCCTGGAGCCCATCGCGGTGGCCGACCACCTCCACCTGGAGCGCACCACGGTCGCTCCGCCGGAGCCGGACTGCGACCCCGACCCGCTGGGCACGGAGGCCACGGGTGCCACCGCTGGCATCCCGGGCACCTACACCCCGGCGAACTCCTACGGGCCGTACGACCTGGCCGAGTTGCAGGACCAGGCGCTCACCGCCTCCCCGCTCTCGGCGTGGACGACCGGCCAGTACATCGCCCTGCGGGACGGTTCCAGCGCCCACTGGAACGGCACCGCCTGGGTGGCCGGAGTCGCCTGATCGGACACCACGAGCCCCGAACCCTTCTCCTCTCGGGTTCGGGGCTCGTGGTCTGAAAGGATGAAACATGAGCATCACGCCCATCGACCCGGTCTACGAGCCCTGCTCGCTGTGGCCCGTCGACCCGGCGTGTCTCACCGACGACTGGAATGGCCTGTCGCCTGAGATCCAGGCCCGGTCCCTTGCCCTGGCCTCCGCCACCCTTCGGCGTCTCTCTGGCTACCGGGTGACCAACTGTCCGGTCTCGGTCCGTCCCTGCAAGCCCTCCTGTGCTGCGGCCTGCGGCCCCTACTACAGCGCCCTGTACACCGGCCCCGGATGGCAGCCCCACATCGGAGTCGAGGGCCTGTGGGTGAACACCTGCTCCCACCTCAGTGACTGCTCTTGCGGTCCGCTGTGCGAGATCATCCTCCCTGGTCCCGTCGGAGAGATCGTCGAGGTCGACATCGGCGGCACCCTGCTCACCGACTACGCGGTGCAGGGCAACCGCCTCGTCTACACCGGCAGCGGCGACTGCCCGTTCCCGACGTGCCAGGATCTGGCTGCCGCCCCTGGTGAGCCGAACACCTTCACGGTCACCTACATCAACGGCTACCCCCCGGACGCGCTCGCGTCCTACGCCGTGGGGATCTTGGCGATGGAGTTCGCCAAGGCGTGCACCGGGGGGAAGTGCAAGTTGCCCAACGGCACCACCTCCGTGGTTCGGCAGGGCGTGTCCATCGAGATCGCCGCCGGGAGTTTCCCCGGTGGAAACACCGGCATCCGTGAGGTCGACGCTTGGATCGCCCTCTGGCGCCCTGAGGGCTCCCCCCGGTGGGCGCCCCGAGTCTGGAGTCCCGACGGCGGGGCTCCGCGAATCCAGAGGTAGGAGAAGTACATGCTCAACGACGCTGCCTTGGTCGTCGCGGCCAACGCCGTGGACGGCGTGATCAGCCACATGCAGTTGCACTCCGGCGCCCGTGGCGCGTCCGGAACCAGCAACGTCATCGGCACCCGTGTGGCCGTCAACGGCACCGTGGACGGCGATGGCGACATCACCTGGACCAACGTCGCATTCACGGGGCTCGGTGCCAACCAGGCGGTCGCCGAGGTCTCCTACTGGTCCGCCTCCTCGGGTGGCACCTACTACGGGGGTGCCTCGATCACCGGTGACGCCAACGCGAACGCCGCCGGTGAGTACACCCTGACCAGCGTGGCTGAGAACTCCACTGCCTCCTGATGGTCGCCGTCTACGTCAGCAGCGCGGCCACTGGCGTCGGCACCACAGTGACGACAGTGCCCGCCGTGATCCCCGCCGGAAACGTCGGGGATCTGATGCTGGCGTGCGCCTGGTCGAACAACTCCACCGCGACCTGGACCGCTACCGGCTGGGCCGGTGGGACGATGGTGCAGGGAACGGTGCCGTTCTGGCGGATCGCAGATGGAACAGAGGGGGCGACCATGAACTTCGTGAGGGCCACGAACGCCACCAACCCTGCCGGTGTCACCATCGCCCGCTACCGCAACGCGGGGCCGGTCCACCTGATGCAGGCCACCGGTCAGACCTCGGGCACCTCCACGACCATCGCCCTGACTGGCGTCACCACCACCATCCCCGGGTGTGACCTGATCCAGATCGTCGCCAAGGTGGACGCCTCCGGCGCCTGGTCCCCTCCCGGGACGGCCACGGAGCGGTTCGAGGTGAACACCTCCGGTGGCTCGGGCAGCCCGACGGCCGGAGGCGACGAGGTGGTCGCTGCCGCCGGTGCGACCGGAACCCGGACCTGGACTCGGGGCGCCACCGAGTTGGGAGCCTCCCGGGGTGTCCTGATCGCCGTCGCGCCCTATCGCCGCCCGGCTCAGGCCAGGTCCGCCAACCCCGCCCTCGGGCGGTCCTTCAACTGGTGAGGAGCCAAGATGTCTACTGGTGAACGGCTGTACATGGTCCGCTCGGGATCGTCGGCCACCAACTCCACGGCGGTGTCGCTGACCGCCGCCACAACCAAGACCGTGCTGTCCGTGCTCGGAACGGCGGGAACCACGATCTCGCTGAAGCGCGTCCGGGTGTCGTTCGCCTCGGTGACCGCGAGCGACGTCCCTGCGCTGGTGGAGATCGGGATCACCACCACGCTCGGCACGGTGACCGCCTTCACGCCCGTGGAGACCTGCGGCTCGACGCTGGCCTCGGCCTGCTCGGCTGGCTACAACGCCACCGCGGAGCCGACCTACAACCGGATCTTCGAGTCCACCTACGTCCCGGTCAACAACGGGTTCGTGGAGTGGTGGTACCCGCTGGGCGAGGAGCCCCAGTGCGACCCCTCCCAGGGACTGGCGCTGCGCATCACCGCGCCCCAGGCGCAGTCCTGCTACGCATCGCTTCTGTTCGCGGAGTAGGCCATGGCTCGGTGGGGTCGCGCACAGCCGATCCGGGCCACGGTTCTGCGTGCGCCCCAGGTCGTGGCGTCCCCTCCTTCCGTTGGAACGGCCACCGGCACCTTCACCTTCGCGGGGGCCGCTGCCGGAGCGACCACCAAGAGCGGCACCGCGACTGGCACCTGGACGTTCGCCGGTAGCGCCGCTGGCACGACCACGAAGACGGGCACCAGCACGGGCGCCTGGACCTTCGCTGGCTCGGCGGCGGGAACCACCGAGCGCAGGGGTACAGCCACCGGGACGTGGGCGTTCAACGGGGCCGCGACCGGAGTCTCCACCCGCTCGGGTACTGGCGCTGGGTCGGTGACCTGGACTGGTTCTGCGGCCGGTGTGTCGCCGCGCTCGGGTAGCGGCAGTGGCACGACAGCCTGGAGTGGTCTCGCTGCTGGGGTGACGACCCGCTCGGGGTCTGCCGCTGGCACCTGGACGTTCACGGGTTCGGCAACGGGTCACCAGGACCGATTCGGCTCCGGATCGGGCGCCTGGTCCTGGTCGGGGTCGGCGCAGGGCGTGGCGCCGGTCATCAACCCCAACGAGGGCTCCTCGGTCGGGACGACCGCCTGGAGCGGGTCCGCCGCCGGGATCTCTACGCGGTCCGGGTCGGCGTCGGGTTCGACCGCGTGGGCTGGTTCCGCCGTTGGTGACGCACCCCCCGGCAAGGGCTCCGCCAGCGGGCAGTGGGCGTACGTCGGCGCGGCGTACGGACCTTCCTCCGAGCCTGCGGTCAGCGCAAGTGCGAGACTGCTACCACAGCGCCGCTCCGTCACGACCGTGGCGGTTTCTCGGTCGGCGGAGTTTCGGCCGCGACGTTGGGGAACGGAGGAGTGATGACGTGTTGCACCAGCGGCCGGATCTACAGCAGGGGCTCGGTCGAATACGTCGAGGTGGAGATCACCAGCGACAACGTCCTGGACGCCCAGCCGGTCGAGTTCTCCTTCGAGCCGTCGGTGTGGCTGAGCGCCACCTGGCAGGGCGCCCCCGGAACCAGCCGGGTGGCGCGCGTGCTGATGGACTTCGGAACCCTGTACCGGGGGACCTACACGCTGCGGGTGAGGATCACCGACGCCCCTGAGGTGCCCATCATCGACGTCACCCAGATCGAGGTGCGCGGATGATCAACGACCTCCTGTGCGACCTCTCCGCCTGCCTGTGCGCCGCCCTCACTCCTGAGGGTGCAGCGGGGCCCGACCTCTGCTTCTGTGGCGTGGTGCCCGGCCAGCAGGTGGCCCTCGATCACGGTGAATGCGAGCGGGGTTGCGGCATGGCCTGGACCCGCCTGGTCACCGCCTACCCGGCCTCCGGTCTCGCCGTCCCCTTCGACCCGACCATCAGTGGCGGATGCGGCCTCCTGCTCGGCGTCACGATCGAGATCGGTGTCATCCGCTGCATCAACCTGCCCGACGACGGAATCCCCGAGGCGGCAGAGTTGGAGCGCGCCACCCGTCAGCAGATGGAGGACATGCTGGCGATGCGTCGCGCCGTCCTGTGCTGCGGGCTGGAGACCGGCGACTACGCCCTGAGCAACTACCAGCCCTACGGCCCTGAGGGGATCATCGTCGGTGGCTGGTGGACCCTGGACGCGGTGATCTGAGATGGCTGAGGCGCTGGTCCTCTACCCCGAGCGGCTGTTCGACACCACCGGTGAGGTCGGTCGGTGGTCGAAGGCCGTGGCAGGGGAACTCCAGGCTGCCCTTCTCGTCGAGGCCCCCTACCGGACCGGTCGCCTGTCGCGCTCCATCCGCACCCGTGAGTCCCGCTCCGGCCCCACTCAGCGCACCACCGCGGTGCGGATCGGCGTCCAGTACGCCCAGTACGTCATCGAGGGCACCGCCACGCCCATCACCGCAGGCGGACGACTGATGCCCGTCGGTCGCTCCCAGGGTGTCGGCGGTCTGCGCGGCGCCGTACGTGGACGACCGAAGTACACCTACCGCCGCGAGGTGCGCGGGCAGGCCCCGAACGACTTCGTGAGCCGCGCCGTGGGCGTGGTCGGGCTTCGGCACCCGGCCCTGCGCGGCTTCTGACCCCCTCCTCGACTGAGGGGTCTGCGGCGTGGGGGACTGTTTCCACCGTGGAAAGAGTCCTAACCTGGCGCAAACACCTGCCGAGAGGAGACAGGAATGAAGCAGTTCATCACGGCGGTGACCGCGAACGAGGACGAATCCGCAGAGGGCTGGATCGACTTCGAGGTCGCCGAGACCGACGCCAAGGGCGAGGTGCAGCGCACCGTCGGCTGTCGCGCCCGCCGCCCCAGTCCCGGTCAGGTCGCCTACCTGACCGCGTCCATCCACAAGCGTGCCCCCCTCGACCGTCAGATCGCCGGTGCCATCAACTTCTGCATGGCGATCATGGACGAGCCGACCGCCGCCTACCTGAGCGACCGCCTCCTCGACAGCGAGGACCCGTTCGAGTTGCCCGAGATCCAGGACATCATCGAGTACCTCATCGAGGAGTGGTCCGGACGCCCTACGCAGCAGTCGCCCGGCTCTGCGCCGCAGGCGGCTACCACTGGGTCCACCTCGACGGAGAGCGGCCCGACGTCGATCTCCTCGGCCTTCGTCTAGACCGATTCCTGAACTACGTGCATCACTGGATGGTGATGCGCATGAAGCCCGAGGAGGTCGAGAAGTTCAACGAGGAACTCGTGCAGCCCCTGGAGGGCGAGTCGCGAGAGCGTAGGCCGGTGAGCCAGGAGACTATTGAGCGCGAGAACGACAACTTCGACGCGGTGCTGGGAATGATCGGGGGGTGAACTAGGTGGCACGGATCGGCGAGAAGATCGGGGACGCCTACGTCCGCATCCACGCCGACGGCTCCAACATCAGCGACGAGGTCCGTGACGACTTCCGCAACCTGGAGCCCGTCTTGCGCGACCTCGGCGAAGACCACTCCGAGGACTACGCCAAGGGGTGGAAGCGCGGCCTCAAGCGGAACCGGCTGGTCACCGGCGAGGACATCGCGCGGGGCCTCGACGCCACCTCCGGGCAGTTGGACGCCCGCATGTCCAGGATCACCAAGATCCTGCGGAAGTCCATGCAGAAGGAGTTGGGTGACCACTTCGGCGACGAGGTCGGGCTGCGGATGGCTCGATCCCTGGAGAGGGAACTCATCTCCGGGCGCCTCACCTCCCAGCAGTTGGCTGCGCTGTTCCCCAGCCCTGGGGAGATCGACAAGACCGCGAAGCGGATGCGCAAGCAGTTGCTCAAGGAGCAGGAGGCCCTCCTCAAGGACTTCGAGGGCGGGCAGAAGAAGCGGGCCGCGTTGCTCCGGGAGGCTGGACTCCGGGAGATCGACATCCAGCGCAAGGTTGCCGCGCTGCGCAAGCGCCTGGAGGAGGAGCAGCAGCGTCGTGCTGAGCGCGGCGCGTCCCTGCTCGCTCGCCTGCGGGAGCAGGCGCTCAAGGACATCGAGAAGGACGAGCGCGAGCACCAGAAGCGGATGGAGCGCGCCCGCAAGGAGGGGCTCGACACCGAACTGAACATGCAGCGGATCGCTGAGGATTTCCGCCGCCGCCAGGCAGCCGAGCGGGACGAGGAGTTCGACCGCCACCACCGTCGGTTGGCTCAACTCGACTCCGACTACCACTCCCTGATCGACACGGTGAAGAAGTTCTCCGCCGGGCAGGCGGACGCAACCGTCACCAGCCGGGACCTCCGGCGCGAGGTGGACCGCATCCGCACCACCATGAGGGACCTCGACGTCAACACTCGACAGACCGATGACGAGTTGCGTCGACTCGACCGGCGCATCCGGCGGGCGACCCCCACCATCGACAAGTTCGGGCACCAGTGGGATCGGCTCAACGACAGGATCGGCCGAGTGTTCGGTCGAGGGTCTCGCAACAACTTCCTCAACTTCGTCGGGTCCTTCATCCGCGGGTCGCTGCGACTCCAGTCGGCGCTGGTCCTCGGCCTGGTCAAGGTGTTCCCCCGGGTGATCCGTGGCTTCTCGGACATGATCGACGGGGTCCGGAAGTTCGCCCAGGTTGTCAGCGAGGAGGGACTCCGGGCTGGATTGCAGCAGTTGGGCGCGGCCCTTCTTGGGCTGTCGTCGACACTCGCCACGGGAGGACTCAGTCTCATCGCCGGGCTTGCTGCCCTCGCCGTCGTCCTGACCACCGTCTCGGTGTCGGCGGGAATTCTCGCGGCTGCCCTGTCTGGACTGGTCGCCATCCTCACCGCACTGGTGGGGACCATCACCTTCGGGCTCCTGGGGGCCCTGTCTGCCGTGGCTGGGGCCCTGGTTCCGCTGGCGGCTGGCATCAGTGTGGTGGTCGCTGGGTTCAAGTCCCTGAGTGACGAGCAGAAGGAGGCGCTCAAGGCCGACATCAAGCCGCTGACGAACGCCTTCAAGGATCTCGGCAAGGCGGCTGCCGACGTGCTGTTCCAGGACGTCGGGAAGTGGGCCAAGCAGTTGGCGCCCCGGGTGAAGTTGGCCGAGGACGGGGTCCGTGGGGTCGCCAGGGCCATCCGGGAGGTGCTCGGCAAGGCTATCGAGGACGCCTCGACGAACCCGAAGTTCGAGCACTTCGTCGAGCGGCTGAACGTCTTCCTGCCCAACGCGGTGCGCAAGTTGAGCACGGCCTTGACCAACACCTTCGCCGGGCTTGGGGGGGTCTTCCTTGCCATGCTCCCCCTGGTCAACCGGTTCCTCCGCTGGCTGGTCGACATCACCGGCGAGTTCGCCAAGTGGGCCAACTCTGCTGGCGGCAGGAAGGAGTTGCGCGAGTTCTTCGACCAGGCGGGCGACTCTGCTGCTGCTCTCGGCGACTTCCTCGCCGCTGCCACCAAGGCCCTCGGCACCCTCCTCGGCAAGGCCGCTGGCACCGGCGACAACATCTTCCGCGACCTCGCCGACAAGGCCCGCGAGTTCTCCGACTGGCTGTCCAAGCCCGAGAATCAGCAGGCCATCGAGGACTGGCTGGCCTTCGGCAGGGACCTCGCTGAGGCCATCGGCCGCGCCACCATGGCGGTCATCGACCTGATCGACGCCCTCGACACCCCGGCCTCTCGCAAGGCCCTGATCATCCTGATCGACCTGTTCAGCGACCTGCTCGACATCATCGGGAAGTTGTTCTCGGCCTGGTCGTCCGGCCTCGAAAGCATCGTCCGTGGGGCTAGTACCGCCACCACGGCCTGGAACGGGTTCAAGTCCGTCATCGACGGGATCGCCGGGATCTTTGGGGGCGGGGGAGACTCGTTCTTCGGCGACTTCGTGGCCCAGGCTGCGGGCGCTGCCGACGCCAGCACCCGGCTTGCCAAGAAGATCCAGTCACTCGACGTCCTGAACAACATCGCCCCCGGGGCTACTGATCGGCTCCAGGCTCTCCGCGAGAGCCTGGACCAGGTGACCGGTGCCGCAACCAAGACCACCTTCGCCCTGGTCCGCCAGCAGTTGCAGGAGGCCGGACTGACGGACGTCGCCCGCCAGTTGGGGCTGTCCCAGCAGACCCTGGTCCAGGCGTTCTCCGGGAACAAGAACGCCGCCCTCGACCTGGTCAACCAGTTCCAGAACCTGAAGGGCGTCACGGGCGAGCAGATCGCCGCCTTCAACAACCTGCTGTTCCAGATGGGGTTCAACATCCGGAACCTTCGTGCTGAGCGCGGGGAGATCCTGGCTAACTCCCGGGCGATGACGAACTACACCAACAAGTTGAAGGGGGTGCCCGAGAAGGTCAAGTCCCTCATCATCGCCGAGGGCATCACCCCCACCATCAAGGGAATCGCTCGCGTGGTCGCCAAGGCGAAGGAGTTGGCGCCGGGGCTGAAGCCGCGCCAGATCAAGACGATCATCACCGCCACGGGTGCGGACTTCACCAAGGAGCAGATCGAGAAGATCATCAACCTGGCCGAGAAGTACGGGAAGCAGAAGCCGACCGCCAAGGCCGACCTCGACGCCCAGGCTGCCGAACTCTCCAACCGACGGATCGTGGAGAAGTTGAAGGACTACGGCGCCACCAAGGTGACCGCGACCGCCGACCTCAACACCGACCCGGCGCGGGCCGAGATGGACAGGCTCACGGCCTACCTGAGCAGCCGTCCCGACATCTACCAGGACGTCTTCATCCGCACCCACCGGGTCGACGTCGGCGGCGGGGGTGGGACCAGCACTGGCACTACGCCCGGTGGGCGCGAGCCGGAGAGCACGGCCAGCGGGAAGGTGATCGCGCCGACCATCAACGTGACTACTGTGACCGCAGACCCCTGGGCGGTGGCCCAGGAGACCCTCAACCGCTTCGTGGCTCTCGGGTACTAGGAGGTGAACTGACATGGCGTGGCGCGGATTCTTCGTCTACGGAGGCAGCGAGATCATCAACGCGGAGCGCACGGAGGCGTACCTGGCGGACGCCAAGCAGCCGTGGTTCCAGCCGCTGTTCAACTCCACCGCGATCAGCACCCTGGAGTCGGAGACCTACGTTGAGCCGTTCATCGACCCGGCTCCCTGGGGCGACCCGGACAACCCGGACACCTACCGCTTCTGGGGTGCGTACCCGCTGAACATCACCGGCATCGAGGACGACACGCGGACCGCTGCGGTGACGGAGAACATCGGCGACGGCGGCTGGATCGGTCCGGTCCGGAAGGGCACCCGCAGCGTGGTGTTCGAGTTGATGCTCTCCGGGGCTGACGAGTGCGCTGTCGAGGCCGGGTTCCGCTGGCTGAAGTCGGCGCTGTCCCCCTCGCCCTGTGGCGACGAGGGCTGCAACGGGACCGAGTTGTGCTACTACGCCTGCGAGCCCTGCGTCCCGGAGTCCTGCACCCCGGAGGACGCTGCGGAGTGCAATGCGGAGAACCTGCGCACCCTGCGGAACGTGAAGGTCATCAATGGCCCCGTGATCACCGCCCGGCGTACCGCCACCAACGGTGCAGCGATCTGGGTGGTGTCGTTCACGCTGGTCGCTGGAGTGCCGTTCGAGTTCGGCGTCGAGACCCCGCTCGTGGAGGGCTTCATGGTTGCCGCGGACCCGTGGGTGCCCACCATCACCCCCGCCGACTGGGACTTCGACGTCACCCCCGCCACCGAGGTGGACGTCGACTGCGCGGTGCCGGTGTACCAGCCGATCATCGACCCGCTCTGCCCGGCCGTCCAGGTGCCCCCT
>Ga0105032_100036_pt1 | contig 18309 bp, 31 predicted proteins | sample RS_126metaG_FD_91481 | JGI IMG/M metagenome (GOLD analysis project Ga0105032, IMG submission 91481) | Switchgrass associated microbial communities from Austin, Texas, USA, to study host-microbe interactions - RS_126 metaG | ecosystem: Host-associated > Plants > Roots > Rhizosphere | place: USA... | reverse complement strand
GGCCGCGCGGCCCGCGACGACGGGTACTCCCGGAACACGCCGGGCAAAGTGCCCTGGTATCCGTTGATCGAACTGGACTGGGATCGCGATCAATGCCTGCGGTATCTGTGGGATGTGTACGGCATCGAATGGCCTCGATCTTGCTGCGGTTTCTGCCCGTTCCAGGCCGGCCCCGACATCGGCCGGATGGCCGCCCGGTGGCAGGCCGAGCCGGAGCAGGCCGCCACCGCGCTGCGTCTGGAGCTCCCGGCCCTGGCCCTCAACCCGCGGATGAAGCTGTTCGGTCAGAACCTGTCGGCCGGCGACGCGGCCCGCCGGTTCGGCCTCGGGGACGTGGTCGACCAGGTGCGCGCCGAGCTGGCCGCCAAGCCGGCCGCGATCTACGAGATCCGCCGGGTGTACCGACGCGCCGGCGACAAGCGACACCCTTCCGGCAAGGGCCACGGCTGGGTGCTCGGCCCCGACGCGTTCGCGAAGAGCAACGACGTGTGGCGGTCGCTGCGGCAGGTGTGGAGCGGTGGCACGCTCGCCGAGGCGCAAGCCGAACTGGCCGCCATGCGCGACACGCTCGGCGGGCAGATCGACCACGAGGGCCGGCTGTGGCTGAAGCGGGAGGAAGGCCCGATGTACCCGGACACCGAGCACTACTTCGCGATCGCGCCGGCCGGGATCGCCGACAAGGAGCGCGAGGCGTTCGCCGAGATGTGGGGGTGGGTCGGCGGGCTCGACCTGGACCGTCAGGAAGCGTTGCCGATCTGACCTGCCGCGGGTGGCCACTTCCGGGTGGCGCACACCGTGCCGTATAGTTGCATTAGCAAGCCGCACAACTGAGGAGTAGCCGTGAGGAACCAGCTTCGCCGCGAGACCGCCGCCCTGCGCCTGGACAACCGCCTGTACGCCTACTTCCAGACCGGCCGCGTGATCGTCGCCCAGACGTTCACGCCCGGCGTCGGCTGGCAGAGCTGGCCCCGCTACCGCAAGGCGATGACCTGGTCGTGGGCCCGCAAGCTGCGCCGCGCCGGCGTCACCGCGGTTGCCCTCACCGACGGGCACCGGGTCGCCGACTTCACCCTGGCCGAGCTGCTGCGCGGCGGCACCCGATGAAGGCCGACGACATCACGGCCGGCGTCATCCTGCGCGTGCCGGCCGGCGCCGACCTCATCCGCAACCAGACCTACTACTGCCGGGTCGACACGGTCGAGGCGTTCGGCAGCAGCGGGTACGCACACCTCATGGTCACCCGGATGCGCGCGGACGGCCGGATGACCCGGCGCTGGCACCGCAGCGAGCTGCGCTACCGCGTGGTGACCAGCTACGTCGTCGTCGACATTGAGAAGATCACCGAGCACCAGCCGACAGGGGAGATCCGATAATGGACCGGTTCACCGGGATCACCATGGTCGTGCCGTGCTCCGGCGCAAAGCTCGACCACGCCGCGCCGGCGCGAGAGCTCTACACCGGCACCATGACCCAGCACACCCTCGCCGCCGCGCTGCACGAGGTGGCCCAGCTCGACCAGCCGGCCCGCGTGCTCATCCTGTCGGCCCTGCACGGCCTGGTCGAGCTCGACCAGGTGCTGGAGCCGTACGAGATGAAGATGGGCGCCCCGGGCTGCGTCACCGTCGAGCGGCTGCGCGAGCAGGCCTTGGCGCTCGGCATGGGCTGGGGTCCCGGCGAGCTGTTCGAGGACGTGCCGGGCGAGGTCTACTCGATGATGCCCCGCGCCTACTACCGGGTGCTGTACGAGGCGCTCGTCGAGATCGACGTGTGGCCGCACGACGTGTACTCCGAGTGCAAGGGCATCCTTCAGCAGAAACGCGTCAACGTGAACGTCCGCAAGCCGATCGGCGAGCAGGCCGAGGAAACCCCGGCCGAGGCGCCGGCCCGCGGCCCGCAGATGTGGATCGGCGGGGACGTGGCCGCGCTGTGGTGGGGCGAGCGGATCCTGGTCAGCTACGGCCGGTTGCGTGAAGCTGTCGAGCTGCCCTCGGCCACGGCGCCGTGGGTGCTCGACTCGCGCGGATTCAACGAGATCAAGGATTACGCCGGGTGGACGATCACCGCTGAGCAGTACGCCGCCGACGTGGCCCGGTACGACCGGGAGATCGGGCACCTGCAATGGGTGCTGCCGCAGGACTGGCCGGCCCGCGCCGCGCTGCTGGCCCGGACCGGGCTGACCGAGCATGAGCACCAGGTCCGCACGACCGCGTCGGTCAAGGAGCTGCGCCGGCTCATCACCGACAAGATCGGGGTGCCCGTGCTGGCCGTGCTGACCGCGGACACCCCGGAGGGATACCTGCGGCACCTGGCCATGTACCGGGCCGAGGGCATCGACCTGACCAGCGAGCTCGTCGCGGTAGGCGCGCTGGTCGGGCGTAAGCCCAGCGAGGCAGCCACCATCATCCGCATGCTGCACGCGGCCGGCGTGACCCGCATGCACGGCCTCGGCATCAAGGGCGTGGTGCTCGACATGGTGGGCCCGCTGCTCGAATCGGTCGACTCGGCGAGCTGGTCGGCGGAGAACCGCCGGCGCGGCGGCCGGTGCCCGCACCCGGACAGCGGTGTCACGTGGGAGCGCAACTGCCCGCACGCGGCCCGGGCGTGGGGTGCGGCGCAGGCCGCCCGGGCGGCCGATGTGCCGGTGCAGCTCATCCTTCCGATTCCCGCCTGAACCTGACCGTTCTGGACCACCCCGCCGGCTGCTATAGTTGCCCTAGCAAGCCGCACAACTGAGGAGCGCATCGTGCCGCACGCCACCGCTTTCCTGACCACCGACCCTGTCCGGCTGATGGGCCCGCTCGCCGAGGTCAGCGTTATGAACGTGGACGTCGACAGCGCCGACTTCACCGGCGCGCCGCTGGCTGAGTTCGTGTTGGACGTCGACATCACCGGCCCCGTCGACCAGGCGCGCGCGCAGGACCGCGCCGCGCAAATCTTGGCCAACATCGGCTGGAAGCTGACCGGCCCGTGGGAGCCGACCGACTCCGGCGCCCGCGCCACCGTGCACCGCGAACCAGTGCAGGCCGGCGAGCCGGTGGAGGTCTACTACCAGGACCCGCCGCCGTTCCCGGAGGGCAGCCCGGAGTACCTGGCGTATCGCGCCGAGCTGGCCGCGGAGCTGCGCAAGTTCGCCGCCGGCGAGCACCCGCACCCGTACCCGAACCTGAGCCAGTAGATCACCGATGCGCTGGCCGGACCCGACAACCGGCCAGCGCAGCCCAGAACCGCCTGAGCTGTCCGACCCTGGCAAGGAGCCCCCGTTGCTGTTCCACAACGACCTGACGATGTTCGAGGAGTTCGCCGGCCTCGGCGGCACCAGCTACGGCGCCACCCGCGTGCCGTGGATCCGGCTGACCGACGCCGCCAACCACAAGAAGGCCGCGATCGACGCGCACACCGACAACTTCCCGGACACCCGGCACTACCACGCCGACATCACCAAGCTCGACATCGCCGAAATGCCGTACGCCACGATCTTCGGTGGCTCGCCGGTGTGCCCGCCGTTCACGACGGCGAGCGGGGTGACGTGGGACTTCGACAAGAAGAACGCTCAGCTTGCCCTGTTCGACCGCACCGACGACAGCCCCAAAGCGATCAAGCTGCGGGAGAAGTACCAGCGGGGCCGGCTGCTCATGCACGAGCCGATCCGCTACCTGCGCGCCATGCTGGAGCGACACGGCAAGCCCGTGCTCGGCGGGGTCATCGAGAACGTCGTCCAGGCCCGGCAGTGGCGCGAGTGGGACGCCTGGATCGGCGAGTTCCACAAGCTCGGCTACTACACCAAGGTCATCGCCTACAACTCGATGTTCGCCGCCGGCACCGCCAGCCCGCGGGCACCGCAGTCCCGGGACCGGCTGTACGTGGTGTTCTGGCACCACTCGATCGGCCGGAACCCGGACTTCGACAAGTGGCTTCGCCCCCAGGCCTATTGCGCGATCTGCGACCGGACGATCAACGCGGTGCAGGTGTTCAAGAAGCCGGGCAACGACATGGGCCGCTACCGGGCGCAGTACACCTACCGCTGCCCGAACAGCACGTGCCGCAACGCCGAGGTGTTCCCCAGCACGGTGCCCGCGCTCGCCGCGATCGACCGAACCGTGCCGGGGATCCGCATCGGCGACCGGGCCGCGCTGGGCATGCCGGCCCTGGTCGACAACACCATCGCCCGGATCAAGGCCGGCATCCGCCGGTACTGGGCTCCGCTGCTCGTGCCGCTCGGCGGCACCTGGCGGGAGAACGCGCAGCCGTTGACCCGCGAGTTCCCGGCACGCACCACGAGCGACTGCGACGCGGTCGCGGTGCCCGCGTTCAGCCTGCCGCCGTTCATGGTTCCGATGCGTGGCGGCGGCGACAAGGAGCGGGCACGGCCGATCACCGAGCCGACCCACACGGTCACCGCCGGCGGCAACCACCACGGCTACGTCATGCCGCCGCTGGTGATGCGCAACTTCACCGCCCGGCCCGGCGCGGAAGCGTCGATGACAACGCCCGCCACCGAGCCGGTGCGCGCGCTCACCACGTCCGGCAACCAGTCGCTGATCTGGGCAAACGCTCTGATGGTGCCCTACTACGGCAGCGCCGACTCCGCGGTGCCGGCGTCCAACCCGGTGGGTGCGCTCACCACCCGCGACCGGTACGGGGTGCTCACCCCCGCAGACCTGGACATGCTGGCCGCCGAGTTCGACATCGACGACGTCCTGTTCCGGCTGCTCACCCGCGAGGAGATCGGCCTGTGCATGGGCTTCCCGTCCTCGTACCAGGTCCGGGCCAAATCCCGCGAGGTGGCGATCGACCTGTACGGCAACGCGGTCACCCCGACCGTCGCCGAGCTGCTCTACAGCGCGCTGGCCGAGTGCATCGCCGGGCAGGACCTGCCGCGCGCGTCGTACGCCCTGGCCGGCTGACCGTCCGTGATCACTGGGGTAGCGTGATGATTGTCCTAGCTACGCACACAACCGACGAAGGGCCGACCATGGCCACCACCGAGACGAAGACGCCGCCGGGCACTGTGTTGGTCGACGACATCGCCCGGTTCTGGACCGAAGAGCGCCGCAAGAAGTACCCGGACGCCGACCCGGTGCGCCGCACCACCGTGCTGTCGTACATGAACGAGTCCCGCAACGGCCGGTACGTCGCCAACCCGATGCCGCTGCCCGAGACCAGCGGCGGCGGCTACCTGAACACGTCGCGGCAGGCGCCGTGGTGGCCAGCCGACGCCGAGCAGGCGTTGCGTGACTGGTACCACAGCCGGCCCGGGCACGGCCACGGCACCGGCGGCCGGTACGCCGGCCGGAAGGGGAAGGTGGCCGTGGCGAAACCGGCGAAGCGCCGGAAAGGCACGGGCACGGGCCGGGCGGCGGCCGGCGCCGAGTCGTGACCGCGCACCTGGTCGTGCACGTGTGCGGGCACGACGCGGAACACGAGCTGCGTGGGCCGCTGCACAGCCGCCGATGGCAGGCCGGGAAACGCGCCGAGCAGCCCTGCCCGACGTGCTGGCGTGCCGGCCGCAACGCGGCCGACGCGCAGAATGTGGCGCTCGCCAACGAGCGGGGGTGGCCGGCCCTGGACGGCAGCCCCCGGCAGGTGGCGTGGGCGACCACGATCCGCGGGGACCTGGTCGACGAGCTCCCCTGCCGGATGGTGGAGCTGGTCCAGGCCGGCGAGCACCGCGGGAAGGTGTTCCCCGCGCAGCAGGACGCCCTCGTGCTGGCCCGCAACATCTGCCTGGAGCAGACGTCGGCCGCCTGGTGGATCCGCGGCAAGGGCAACCTCGGCGAGGCGCTGCTGGCCGTGCCGGGGGTGCTGCCCCGCCTGAAACAGGCCGGGGACGCCGGCGCCACCGCGAAGGCGCTGCTGCTGTGGGCGGGTGCAGCACCATGACGTTGACCTGCGCCGGCCGGCCCGTGCGGCGGGTCGACAACCAGCCGACCGGGCCCGCCTGCCTGGCCCGGTACGTCGGCGAGGTCGAGTCGGCCCGGGTGCTGGGCTGGCGGGTCGGCCCGGCCGGCGAGGACGGCGCCCGGCCGGCGATGTGCCCGGCGTGCGCCCGCCCGGGCGCCGGCGAATCCGAGACCACCGGGCAGGTGGCCAACCTGGAACCCCTGCCCGGCATGTGAAACCCCGAGGAATGGAGACCCTGATGGAACAGATCACGATCGGTCCGTTGACCGGTGACGAATGGGCGTTGTTCGCCCTCGGCGCCGACGACGAGCGCAACCCGCTGCCGCCGTGCTGCGCGCACCTGTCCGAGGCCCGGGACACGCTGTTCGCGGTGATGCGCCTCGGCGGCGACGTCGAATCGTGCTGGCCGATGATGGTCGAGGTGTGGCCGGTCATCGAGTCCCACACCGGTGACGAGTCCGCCCGCCGCGACGACCCGGTGCTGCGCAAACTGCACGAGACGTACGTCAAGGGCCGCGAAGACCGGGTCCGGTACGACGTCGCGATGGCCCGGATGATGGCCAAGGAAACCGCCCGGGTCGACCAGTTCATCGGCATGGTCGACGGCCCGGACGGGTGGGACATCAGCACCCGCGAGGGTCAGATGGCGGCGATCGCGGCCGTCGGCGGCCGGCACGTGGCGCTGGTGCTCGACCCCGACGAGCGGTTCCGGTGCGCGCAGCACCTGGCCGAGGTGCTCGGCGGCAAGCCCGCAGAGCTGTGCACCATCATCGACGTGCTGCGCGCCTTCACGGGACTGCCGTACGAGGCCACCAACCCCGACGATCGGGACGCGTGACGTGGACACCGCGGAGCTGCGCTACCTGCGCCAGGTGGCCATCCCTCTGGTGCGAGAGCACGGCTGGATCGTGAACGCGTACAACGCGAACACCAGCCTCGGCGGGAACATCACCTACACCGCCGGGCTGACCGAGGCCGGCATCGCGGAGCTGGCCGTGGCCGGGCTGCCGCACGCCCCGGCCGGGCTGCTGCTCAACGACGCCGCCCGGGTGCACCTGAACAGCGAGCTGATCCCGGGTGAGAGTTACCCCACCTGTAACGGGGTGGTGCTGCGTGTGGTCGACGCGCCCGGCGTCATCGGCCCGGTTGCCCGGTCGCTGTACGGCCGGCAGGTTCGGTTCCGGCAGTTGCTGTGGCCTGACACGGCCGGTGTGTACCCCGACCAGCCGGGCTGGACCGAGACCCCGCACCCCTATCAGCCCATCTACATGGAACCGCCGCCCGGCTACCGGCCGCCGGACGGGGACGGCCTGGTCGGTCTGCTCGACCGGCTGGACCACCGCCGGGACAGCCCGCAAACCCCCCGAGGAGAGTCATGAACAGGTTGGTCCTCAAAGACCCGCAGGTCGGCCCGGTCGAGGCGTTCGACGAGTGTCACAGCCCGGACCAGTGCGCGCACTGCAAGGCCGGTCGGCCGTCGGCGCCGATCGAGGCCGGCGACCCGCGGGAGCCGGACGCGCATGGGGAGCTGGACGACGCGATGCGGTGGGCGTTGCCGCCCGCCTACCACCGGCCGGTGTTCATGGACACCTGCACGCCGAAGGGCTGGTTCTGTGCCTGCTGCTGGGAGGACGGCCTGATCACGCCGTGGCCGTGCCAGGTGGCCACGGCGCACGGCAACTACCTGACCCGGTCGATGAAGTTCGAGCTGGAGCTGGCCCGCAAACACAAGGTGGTGCTGGTCGGCGGGTGACCCCGCGGCGGGGAACGCGGACGGCGTAACCGCGTGCCCCGCCGGGGGTGTCCCCAGGCACCCGCGAAAGGTGGGCGGGGACGGACGGTGGTCACCCCGGCCGTCCCCGACCCATGCCCCCAGCCCCGTTCAAGGAAGGGACCCCCGCAGGGTAGACGCCGCGCCGCAGGCGTGTCACCGCTGTCACCCATGCGTGATCACGTCGTACGGTGTGGCGATGAACACGACACCGGGCGACACAACGACCACAAAGGGACGACGTTCCCCCCGTCAGCGCGCCGGCGAGCCGCGCGGGTACACGAGGGCGCACACCGAGTTCGAGGACAAGGCCCGGCTGTGGCTGTTGGGCCGGCCCGGCAAGCAGATGCAGGTGCCCGGTGACCTGGCGAAGATCGTGGCGCTGGGGTTGCCGTGCCGCACGTGCGGCAATGTGATCTTCCGGCCTGACACCGAGGGGCACACGGTGACCTGGCAGCAGGTGACATCCGGGCATTGGGCGTCAGGGATCATCGCTACCTGCACTGCCTGACTCCGATCCGTCGTCCCAGCATTCGGGAAGTTCGTGATCTTGTGGGGGGTAATCGGCCCGCCGCTGCATATAGGGAAGACGGACGCGGGATATAACCGCTCGCCACGACGCACGACGCAACGGCCACACCCGAGCGCGGCGCCGCTTCACACCGCACCGCCATGCCGGCGTGCCTCCAGGAACCGCCGGCGCCGGGCGACCGCCTCAGCGGTCCGCTCCGGTCGGGGAATCACCTCAGCGAGGAGCTCCTCACACGCCAGCACGTCGTACAGGGCCCGCCGGGTCTCCCCGTCGTAGTCGACCGGCTGGCAGTAGCGGCGCACCGTCCGCTGCGACACCCGGAACACCCCGGCCACACCTTCCCGATCGGCCAGGGCCCGGTCGCCGCGCCACCGCACGATCACGGCTGCTCGCCGGGCAGCCGTCCCGACCGTTCCCGTTCGACGCTGGCGTGCCACCGCCAGGTGCGGGACAGGCGCCGGCCGGCCAAGGCAAGCTGCCGTTCGCTGGGCTGGTCGACGTCGGCGTACCCGCCGCACAACTGCCGTTCCATGCGAAGCCAGCACCGGTCGATCCGGTCGGCCATCGCCGGGCCGGCCGCGGTAACTTCCTGCTCGGTGAACGTGACCGCGATCGAGCGGCTGCCGTCGGACAGCCGCAGCCGCAGCCCGGGCCACGGTTCGCCGCGGGACTCGACCACCCCGACCAGCGGCGGGCCCTGCCATTCGCGCTGGCACCCGTCGCACACCTGACGCGGCCCGTCCAGAATCACGGCCAGCCGGCGCCGCCGGCAGGTCGGGCACCACCGCTGGTACTGCACCGCCTGCGCCAGGTCGGTGCGCAGCGGACTCCACATGCCGGCCGGCACCCACCGGCCGTCCTCCCGCACGTACCGGTCGCCGTCCACGTCGATCTCGCAGCCGTCGGGGATCCGCTCGACACGGTCCGGCACGGTCCGGCGGATCTGCGCGATGCGCGCCTCGGCCGCGTCGCGGATCTGCTTCGGGGTCGGATACGACGGGTCGACCTGGTGCATCTGCCACGCCGACTGGCACACCTCCGAGCACGCCCAATCGGACAGCGGTTCGTCGGGCAGCGGCCGGCCGCACACACACTGCCCCGCGGGCAGCTCGGTCGTGTCGGTCACAGCAGCTCCCGGGCACGCTCGCAGCCGTCCGTGCAGCGGGTCCGGGTGGGCCGCCACCAGCGTTGCTTGTCGCCGAGCGCGGAAACCTCCTGCCATCCGATCTCGATGTTCTCCTGGCCGCAGCCGGGGCAGCGCAACGGCCGCAGGGCGTCGATCTCTTCGATGCGGTAGCGTCGCCTGCGGTCCAACGGCCACACCCGGCGGATCTCGGCGGCCAGGTGCACGAGGTGCACGGGCCGCGGACCCCACGACGAGTGGCAGCGCGGGCATTCCACCACCGACGCGTGCGGGTCCTGCCACAGCCCGGCCCCGCAGGTGGTGGTGGTGCCGTCCGCCCGGTCGGTGATTCTCGCCGGGCACTTCCCCAACCATTGATTGTCGGGTTTTTCCCCGAGCACCCGGGTCAGCTCGGCCGACATGGAGCGGAGCTCGGCGACGAACCCGGCGATGTCGACGTCGTCGTGCTCGGCGGCCTGCCACAGCCATGTCCGCAGGTAGTTGACGTTCAGGGAGGTGTTGCGGGCCAGCGCCGGCTCCCCGAACCGCAGGTTCCACAGGTCGGCGACCGGGTCCAGCTCCCGCAGCCCGTCCGGCCGGCTACCGCGGTGGCCGGGCTCGTGCCCGACAACCAGATCGACAACCCCTTGCCGGTACCGGCGGTGCAGCTCTTCGACCGCAAACATCGCCTTGACCTGCGCAGGGGTGCCGTGGGTGAGCAGCCACTGGACGGGGTCGCGGGGCGGGCGCGGGCCCGGCCCGTTCACGTACGCTGCCGGCGCGAGCTGGTGCCCGAACACCCGCCGCCACGCGCTGGCCTGCTGGTCGAGCCATTCGGCGGGCGGCTGCACCCCGGTCTGGTCGTCGTCGGGCACCAGCACCGGCTGGCCGCTGCCGTCGACCACGAGCTCCTGATGCCATTCGCGCAGCACCATCGTGTGCTCGTCGACCCGGTAGGTGCCGACCCGGGCGGCCACGGTCACCTCCCGCAGCGTGTACCAGCGGCGTACGAGCGGGTGCAGCGCGCCGGGCACGGGCACCGATCCGGGGCCGACCAGGTTCAGCGCGTCCAGGTTGGTGGTGGTAGGCGACCCGACCCGGGTGGTGGCGACCTTCTGCCCGGCCGGTGACTGCCCGGGCATCAACATCAGCGGCAGCAGCCGCATCTTGCGGGGCAGGTCGTTGAGCAGCGTGGTGCAGCCGGTCACGTCGGGGGTGCACAGCCGGCCCACCTCGGCCGGCCGGCGGCGGCACACCGTGCACATTCCGTCGCTCAATTTGCGTCATCCCCCGGCCGATCAGATACGGTTGACTCACCAGGATTTTCGGGGGCTTACCGAAAATGTGGTCGGTTGAAGGGAGCGGCGGCGGCTGTCGGGGCTGCCGCCGCTCATCCGTTCCCGGGCGCCGGGTCCAGCTCGATGCGCATCCCGTCCAGGTCGGCCTCCACCAGCAGCCGCAGCCGCTGTTTCGGCTGCCACAGCCTGTGCTGCGCCTCCCGGAACGCGGCCACCTGGTCGACGTCTTCGACCAGCGCCAGCTCGGCCTCGCCGTGCAGCACCGTCGCGGTCAGCCGCTGCCCGCCGCAGTCCAACACGACCGACCCGGACAGCACCGGCCACATCCGGGTGTGCAACTGCCGCTCGAATCCGCTACCCATCCGCGCACGCCCAACACGCGTGCGACACGTACATGCCGTCCCCGACCTTCCGGGTCCGGTGCCGCCACCAGCACACCGTCACCCGTTTCAACCAGCCACGCCGCCGGCGGGCGCGTAGGGCACGGTCAGCGTCGTCGGCGAGCTCCCACGCCTCCTGGAACCCCCGGAACCGGGCGAAGAAGTCGTCATCGTCCACGAGCGCCCTCGATCGCGGCGGTGCCCCGTTCAAGGAGGTGCCACACCAGCGCGCCGCCCGGCACAATTGCGGTGCCGACGTGCCGACCGGCGGGCATGGCATGGCCGGTTCCGACGACCGTGAATTCCCGGGACTGTGGTTCAAGCTCGGGGTCGTTGAGGAACCACACCTCAACTTCGTCCCGGTGTCGTGTCGCAACGTGCAGGACCGGGCCGCGCAGCATCACCACGTGCCACGCATCGTCCACGGGGACCGACACCCGCAGGATGGCTCGCCTATCCACGGCGCCCCCACCGGTGCGCCGGGCCGTGCTGCTGCCGCCGAGCCGCACCGGCCGGCCGCCGGTCCTCGATCCCCGTGATCGCCACCCACAGCCCGAACCCGATCAGCAGGATCAGCAGGCACGCCGTCAGGGGGATCCAGACGGGCGACAGCACCCACCACCACGACCAGTCGATGATCCCGGCCAGTTTCAGGCCGACGAACAGCACCAGCAGCGCACCGCCCAAGCCGATGCCGCCGCCGGCCGCCGCCGCGGTGGCCGCGGGCCCGGCCGGCTGCGGCCGGCTCACATCACACCACCGAACGGGGTGAGCATCTCCGCCGTCGGGGCCTCCCACCAGGCGACCGCGTCCTGCCGGTACCGGCCCGCGAGGACCTTAAGCCGGGCCCGCAACGCCTCCCGGCCGTCCGTGTCGTCGGGCATCTGGATGGCCCACAGCGCGTTCTGCCACGGCGCGCCCGGCGCCGAGTAGCCCATGAACTGCACGTTGGCGTCGTCGTGGTTGTGCACGACCAGGTCGACCAGGGCGTGCACCTGCCCGACGAACGCCGACCATTCCCGCTGCGGCAGCTTGTCGTCGGTGTTCCCGATCGCAAACGTGATGATCACGACCAGGTCCGTCCGTCGTCGGTGCGGTGCTCGCCGGCGTGCCCGGGCGTGAACACGCAGCGGGCGCCGGACCGCACCAGCCGGCCGCCGCGCAGCTCGACCGGGCGGGTCTTGCCGTCCGGGAAGGTGCCGGTGGCTTTGCTGCTGCGCAGCACCCACCGGCCCAGCACGTGCGTGCAGCCCACCGAGCGGGTGGGGATCAGCTTGGCGAGGGGGTTAACGTCCTGCACCGCGGTCCCCCCGCCGCTGCAAGGCCTCGGTGAGCTCGACCAGGGTGTCCGCTGCCTTGTCCGCCACCGTGCCGGCCAGCACGAACGCCCGGGCCAAGGTCATCGTCACCGCGGGCAGTGCCTGTTCGGCGAGCACACGCAGGGTGCTGCGGTCGCTGGTCATGCGACACCGTGCCGGTTGCCGTTGGTCATCCGCTGCCGGGCCGCTGCCCGCACCCGGGCGTGCATGCGGTGGGTGTACGCGTACGCGGCGACGTGCCCGGTCACGGCGAGCGCGGCAGCCGGCCGCGACCAGCGCGGCCCGCGGACGGCGACCAGGGCAAGCACCAGCGTGTCCAGGGCGAGCACGCCGACGGACACGCACCCGATCACGATCGCGGTCCGTCGGGGCATGCCGACCAGTTCCCGGATGTGGTCGGCGCGGATCGACGGCGTGGCGGCGTCGACTGCGGCCGGTGCGACCTCACGGGCGCGGGCCGGGGACAGTTCGGTTTGTGCCGCCAACACCCCGGACGCTTTCGTGTACGCCTGTTTCAGCAGTTCCGCCCTGAGTTGGTCGGGCCGTTCCCGCTGTCCTGTTTTCGCCATTAACCGTTTCCCCCATTGTCCGGAAAGGCGGGTGGTCCCACCGGATTCCACAACAGTAAGTCCACAACGGTGCGGGGGACGAGAAATTGCTACAGGCCGTACAACGAGAGCAGAAACAGCAGGAAGAACATTCCGAAGAATATCTGAATGTCGTGTTCTTCGAGCCACGGCAGGAACCGTTCCCACTTCACCTCGGCCGCCCTCCGAGGTAGGTGAGCGCGCCGGCGGCCAGGTGCGCGTCGTGCGGTGACGGCTCAGTGCAGCCGGGGCAGGTGACGGTCAGCCCGGTCCAGTCGCGCCGGCCGCGTACCCGGTTGACCAGGCCGCGGGTCTTCACCAGCAGGGCGGCAGCAAGCCAGGTCATCACGGTTCCTCCCCGTCGGAGCGGTCGGCGAGGTTGTCGCCGGCCAGGTCGGTGATCAGGGTGCTGCCGGCGGCGAATCCCATCCGCACGGTTCGTGGGGGAGACGTCAGCAGCCACAGGCTCGCGGCCAGGGAGGCGACCACGTCCAGGTCGTCGGGTGCTTCGATTTCGACGTGCTGGTCCCCGGCGTTGAGGGAAATGCGCCTGCGTGGCGGGTCCTGTTCTACTTTCAGTTCGACCGACGCCGGTTCGGATTCGATGTCCGTTTCCGTTTCGTCGTTGGGTGCGTCAGTCAATGGTTTTCCCCGTTCGCTTTCCCGGATCGTATCGGCGGTCCGGCGTGGACAACCCGGAAAGGAACTGTTACCTAACTGTCCGGCCTGCGAGACGGTCGCGTAGACAGCGAGGCCGGCGCCTGCCCTGGCGCCGGCCTCTTACCTGGTGAAAGGTGTCTGCCGACTTCGCGTGGCCAGCACGCTTGAAGCCGGGGGTCATGCTGAACAGCGAGCGTGACCTTGCCGTTAGGTCCACCCAGCCGTGAAGAGGCTGGGGCCGGAATCGAACCGGCATCCGCTCACAAAGGTCGCCCCCGGCTGGCTGATCTGGCCGACCGGCAGGATGCTGAGTCTGGAGCAAGAATCTGACCGCGGTTGACGGTGCCTCTACCTTGTTGGGCTACCCGGGCGTGTCGAGCCCGGGGGAGGAATCGAACCTCCACTGTCCGCCAGATCCGCACATCAGCCTGACCTTGACCATGAGTCTCAGCTTGTGCTCTGCCCCCACGAGGGGACGTCTGTGACCGTATCCGATCAGTGACGCAGGAGGTAGCCGAACACGCCGTCGGCGATGTCGACCACGACGGCGTCGGTCATGTTGGCCTGCTCGCGGGCCGCCTTGACGGCCTCGCGGAGCTCGGCGACCCGGCGCAGCAGCACCTTCTTCCGGGCGCCGTCGAGCGCCCCGGAGTGCTTGATGGTGTCCCAGTAGCCGACCGGGACGTCCTCGGTGTACATGTTCACCTGCGCGGGGTGCCGGTCGGTGGCAGCCGCAAGTACGTGGTTGCGGGGTTCCTTCTTCGTGCGGACCGTGGTAGTGGTCTGCGACGCCCACGCATCGGCGTTGTCGTCCCAGTGCCATTCGTCGGCGGGGTCCAGCACCGGCAGCTTGTCGATGATGGTGTGCAGGTCGGTGAGCTGCTTCTCCAGGAAGATCAGGAAGGTGACGGGTGCCTCCCGGAGGATGACCTGGTCGCCGATGACCACGTCGGACCGGGCCACGCAGTTCGTCCAGTCGACCTGCGCGGTGACGTTCCACAGCCGGGTCAGCAGCTCCCGCACGTCCAGCAGCACCTCGTTGGCACGGACCTGCACCCGCTGCGTCTCGCCGGGCAGCGCCGGATCCTCGTCGCGGATCGTCCGGTAGGTGCGGATGAACCCGCTGAGCAGGTTCACCTTCTGCGACAGGTGGTGCAGCCGGCTGATCCCGGAGTGCACCTCGGACTGGACGCCCTTTCGGACGGCGACGAGCTGGTTCAACGCTGCGGTGCGGGTGGCAACCACGTGTTCCCCCTGGTCATGAACATGAATGTGAACGTGCAACGGCCCGGCACCCTCGTGTGCTCGCCGAGGGGCCGGGCCGTCGTCCTGACGTCGCGCGGGTGTGATCGCGCGGACCGTCCGGAGCGCACCTGTCAGAGTACGCGCACAATCCTGTACGAACCCCACAAACGCGACTTCTTGACCCGGTCGCCGGGTTTCGGTGCGTGGATCACCCACCCGCCACCGACATACACCCCGACATGCCAGCCACCCCACTTGACCAGGTCACCGGCGCGCGCCGCGCGCCGGCTCACCGACCGGCCGCGCTGCCCGGCCGCTTTGTGCGGCAGCCGCACCCCGGCCTTGCGGAAGGCGCGCATGGTCAGCCCGGAACAGTCGAACCCGCCCGGGCCGTCCGCCCCGTACTGGTACGGCTTGCCGAGCTGCGCGTACGCGAACGCCACCACCACGCCCGCACCGCGCCGGCCGGCCACCGCGGGACGGTGCCGGATCCGCGGGCGACGCTCGGCCCGACTGGGCGCCCCGCTGCGGCGCGGCGCCGGCCGGATGGTGGGTCGGGGCCGCTGCTTGCGGGCCACGGCGACAGCGCGGCGCTCACCGGTCCGCACGGCCGGCGCCCGTGGGGCGCGGCGGCCAGCGCGGGACGCCCGATCGGTGTGCTCGGCGACCCGGTCGGCCAGGACGGTGTCGACCGGCGCCGGCGAGCTCGCCGGCGGTGGGTCGCTGTCGGGGGCGCCGATGGTGGCCACGGTCAGGGCGGCGACGATGCCGGCGACAGACAGGCGCCGGGAGGTGGATGCGTTGATGATGCCTCCAGGGACGGCCCGGTGCTCTCACGCGCATCCCCCGAGCGACGCACCCCGCCAGGCGCGTTTTAGCCGTTCAGACATCGGTGGCTGACCGAATAGGGGAAACCGGGCTAACCGATTGACGTCCCATCGTGCACACAGCACCGGCCGGCGTCTCCGGAAAACCCCGGATTCTCACCCCGAAAACCAGACGAACAGGCCGAAGGTGGGCCAGGTCAGGGAGCTCGCCGGCACTCGCACCCAACCAGCCCAGTGCGTTCCCTGACCTCGTCAACGGCGGCTGTCCCCGCCCACCCCCGGACATCCCTGATCGGCGCCGGCCGCCCACAGCGTAGTGTCCGGCACCACCGCCCACGCCTCACCGCGCGGCACATGCGCAACCGCGGAAAACGTGGCCCAACCCACGTCCCCATACGACGACGACGCCGGCTGCCCGCACGAACACGACCAGGTCACCATGTCCTCGTGCACGTCGCTCGGCGCCAGCAGCACCTCGTGATACTCCACCCGCGTGCCCGGCGCCGGCAGCACCGCACGCACCCGCAACATGCTGTCCATGGTCGGCATGCTGCACCCGTACCGGACCATGGCCTGCCGGATCCCGCCGAGCAGGTCCGACACCAGCGTGATCGGCAGTTCCGGCCCGAGCGTCAGCAGCAACCGGGGATCAGCCACGGTCCTGGACCTCTTCGGCCAGCGCAACATCGCGGACCAGCAGTTCCGCGACGTCGAGCACCGCCACGTTGTCCTCCAGCGTCGACTCGTCGCAGTCCAGCCCGTTCACCACGACCGGACCGTACCCGAGATGCGCCACCGTCCGGTGCCGGCGGTGGTAGTGACCGTGCCAGACCGCGGTCGGCTCGGTCATCGCGCACAGGCCGTCCAACAGGAGGCGATGCTCGAACGACCGGCGCAGGTCATCCGCCGCAATCCACGACGGTATATCGACATCGTCGATCCCGGGGATGACCACCTTGGCCGGGCAGTCGTGCGCCACCAGCACATCGGTCTTCCCGGCCGACCCGGCGCGCATCTGCTGCCGGCGGGTGATGGTCTCCTCCGGCCACCAGGACCGGCCGGGAAGCCGGCCGGCCCGGTCCACCGAGTAGGCGCCGCCCATCGCCAGGAACCGCACGCCACCCCACGTCCAGCGGAACCCGCGGGGCAGGTGCACGATCCGCGACGACAGCGGCCGGCTGCCGTCGGCGGCCAGCGCCACCCGGTCGAGCCACGGGAAGCTTTCGTGGTTGCCGTCCACGAACCACAGCCGCAGCCCGCACGCCCGTAGCGTGCTGTCGACCTCGTCGAGGAAGCGCTGTTGGAAGGTGAACCCGAAGTCGCCCAGGTGCACGATGTGCTGTGCACCCAGGTCGTGGGCGTACCGGATCGCCCGGCCCGCCCACGCCGCGTTCATGTGCCAGTCCCCGGCGAACGCCACCCGCTCGACCGTCACCACCGTCCCCCTCTCGGTTGTTTCTTGGTCAGCCGGCCCTGCCCGACAACGAATCTCGCGCTGTCGCCGGCCCGGCGTACCTGGTCGTCGTACACCAGGTCACGGCGCCGCTGCCACGCCAGCATCCGCCGTTCCGCACCCTCCGGGTCCTGCTCGAACGGCTCCCGCATCCGCCGCGCCTCGTCCGGGTCGCCGGCGAGCTCCGCCACCCGGGCCAGAAACTCGTAGAACTGGCGGGCAGTCAGGAACCCGCCCTCCGGCTCGCACCCGTACTGGCAGCGCAGGCCCATGGTCATCCCCCACAGCCGGCAGATCATCGGCCGGGCCTCGTACACGCCGCACTGGTTCAGCATCGTCAGCGCCGCGCACGGCGTCGGCGGGGCCTGCACCAGCGCGAGCTGGACGCCGGTCTGCTCGCGCACATGGTCGCGTTCCAGGCGGGTCTGGAACAGCGAGAAACACGAGTCGGAGCACAGCCCCTGGCAGCGCATCACGGGCAGTTCCGCGTACAGGGCGACCAGCGCGTCCCGCTGCGCCTGCCCGAGGGCCTTCCTACCCACCGGCGAGGTCCTCGGCCGGCTCCCACATGCCGATCATCTCCATACCGGACACCGGCTCCGGCAGGTCGCCGCCACCGACCCGGGTCGGTGCCCAGCCGACTGTGACGAACTGCATCGCGGCGGCCGGCGGCATCCAGTCCTTCGCGTACCGGTCGGTGCGGTCCGGGCGGCTGATCCAGCCGGCCAGCTCCTCCGCGGTCGCGAACACGGGCGAGATCGGCGACCCTTCCGTGGTGGTCTCCCACAACTGCCAGCCGTCCCCGATCGGCGGATCGGTGTGGGTCCAGGCTTCGGCGTCGGCACGCTGCCCGACGTACGCCTCGTGGCTGCCGTGCCCGTCGCAGAAGTGGCAGGTGTCCGGCACCCCCTCGCGCGCGCACCGCGCCCGGATACATGCCCACGCGTTGATCGAGTCGTGGCCGAGGCCGGACAGCGACCATTCGTTCACCTCGGCCGGGGTCGGCGCCCGGCCGCCCAGCACCCGCTGCCACCGATGCTCCCGAGACCAGTGGCGGGTGAAATCCCACAGCCGGTCCGCGGCCAGCAGCGCCTCCACGTCGTCGGCGTCCAGGTGATGCGACCAGGCGCTGTTGTAGAAGGCGGCGAGCCGGCGCGCTTCCCGTTCGAGCGCCCATGGACCGGTTCCGTAGAAGTCGGGGGCGGCGGCCAGG
>Ga0105032_100034_pt1 | contig 21439 bp, 23 predicted proteins | sample RS_126metaG_FD_91481 | JGI IMG/M metagenome (GOLD analysis project Ga0105032, IMG submission 91481) | Switchgrass associated microbial communities from Austin, Texas, USA, to study host-microbe interactions - RS_126 metaG | ecosystem: Host-associated > Plants > Roots > Rhizosphere | place: USA... | reverse complement strand
GTCGTCTCCGCCGCCCGGCACGTCGGAGACCAGCGCGCCGGTGCCGTCGGTGTCGTCCGGGTCGCCGGTCACCCCGACGTCGGCGGCCTGCAGGAACGTCAGCCGCGGGCCGACCCCGTCCTTGCGCCAGATCTGCGCGGAGTCCCGGACCAGCCCACCCGCCTCCGGAGTGGCGAAGTACGGGTTGGTGCCGATCGTCGTCGACACCGGGGCGATCAGCTGCTCGATCGCCTTGCCGTTGGCGGCGCGGGCCACCAGGTTGCCGTCGATCGTGCAGCCGGTCGGCGCCAGGTCGTAGTTGTCACCGATCCGCACGCCCTCGGGGCAGTCGACGATGACGTTGTTCAGCACCTTGGCGTTGACGACCCGCCAGTGCCCGGACAGGTTCGAGCTCGAGCCCTCGGCGTCCCCGGAGTCCAGGAGCATCGGCCCCTGGAAGTTGCCGCCGTAGACCCCCTCCACGTAGTTGTGGGAGATCTCGTGGTTCTTGTCGTAGAACCGGAACCCACCGGAGCCGATGGTGGTGCCGAACGTGGCCACTCAGACTCCCGTTCTGGTCAGAGCGACGTCGGGCCGGAGCCGGACGTGATGCTGATGCCGACATCGCCGTAGTCGCCGCTCACGACGTTGTCGCTGTAGAACTTGACGCCCGACGCGCCGTCGCCCAGGTCCACGACGTGGTCGGAGTCGCCGACGAACTTGTTCCGCGTGATCGACACGTTGTCGACGCCGTCGAGCTTGATGCACTGGTTCCAGGAGTCGCCGAACTCGTTGTCGGCTATCAGCCAGTTCTTCATGCCCGACGAGGAGCCACCGGAGTTGCCGCCGCGGCCGAAGTCCTCGGCCATCACGCACTGGTGGATGCTCGCGATGCCCTCTTCGCGGTCCGGGTTGGCCGGGCCGACGGCCTTGTTGCCGACGATCTCCCAGTTGGAGCTGGCCGTCGGGTGCGAGTCCGACACCCAGGTCTGGATGAAGTCGGTGTGCGAGTCGCCCGGGTCGCCGGACACGAAGTTGATCGCGGTGTTGTACTTGATCTTGATGTTGTTGCCGAACGCCGTAATCGCGTTCAGGTCGCCGTCGCCGGAGGGCTCGATGCCCTTGATGTCGTTGTTCTGGAAGGTGATGTTGTCGCCCTCCAGGAACGCTCCGTACTGGCTGTTGGCGTTGATCCGGTAGTTCTGCACCACCACGTTGTCGGCCTCGACGTCGATCCGGCCGCTGGTGAAGCCCTTGCCGTCGTAGACCTTCGGGTTGGACGCGGTGCCGCCGGAGGTGATGGTGAACGCGCCCCGGTTGCCGGTCTCCACGATCGCTCCCGGCGGGGTGGCGACACCGCCCACGCCCAGCGTCTGGGTCTGCGTCGGCGGCCCGGTCTGGCCCTCGCGGTCGATCACGTAGTTGTCGCTCATGATCCCGTCGGTGCCGTGGCGGTAGACGGGTCCGCCGATCGAGTTCCAGAACACGTTGCCCGACACCCGCACGCCGCAGGCCTTCACCGACACGATCTCGGGCTCGGCGATGCAGTCCTCGAACCGGTTGCGCTCGATCACCGAGTAGCTGAAGGTCTTCGACATCGAGCTGACGCCCGCGCGCACCGGCTCCTTCTCGTTGTCGACCTCCGGCTTGATGTGCTTGAACAGACAGTGATCCAGCCGGACGTGGCGCACCACCTGGTCGGTGTCGAAGTTGCCGTCCCAGAGCACCGCGTTGCCCGGGTTCGACTTGCCCTGGATGGTGCAGTGGTCGATCCGGATGTACTCGGTGTCGTTGCCCATGTAGACGTAGGTCGCCTTGCTCGAGCCGGGGGAGCCGAGCGAGGAGGGCCCGAACAGGCAGCGGGTGATCCGGCAGTGGTGCGCCGTGCCGCGGAACTGGGTGAGGTTGCCGCTGCCCAGCTCGTAGGGGAACGAGAGCCCCTTGAGCGTGACGTAGCTGGAGTCCTTGATCGTCCACGTCGAGCCGGAGGAGAACACCGCGCCCCCGGTGTTGGCCGCCTCCACCGAGATGCCCGCGGTGGAGGTGCCGTTCTTCCCGGAGATGGTGAAGGTGCCCGAGTAGGTGCCGTTGGCCAGCACGATCCGGGTGCCCGGACCGGCGTTGTTCAGCGCGGTGGTCAGCGCCGAGGAGCTGGACACGTTGACCGTGTTCGTGCCCATCGGGATGATGGGGTACGGCTGCCCGTCGGGGAACCCCGAGTAGGGGAACGTGGCCACTTGACTCCCTGTGTTGGTGAGCCCGACCAGCGCGCACGCGAGCACGAGCGCCACCGCGCAGCGCCGGACGAGGGGGTTCATCAGCTGTGCGAGCAGAACAGGTCGCGGAGTTCGATTCGCGAGTACTCGCTCGACGGATTATCCTGGTCGCGCGAGTTCTGCTGGGCGTAATCCCCGACCTTGAAGTACTGCCCGTCACCCCAATCCGGGGATCCGGTGTACTCGGTCGAGCCGTTGATTTTCACGGTGAGGTCGCCGTCGTTGACGTCGATTTCCCAGAGCACTTCCTCGCCCAGATCCACGCCGGAGATGAGGTCGGTGACCTCCTCGCCGTTGATCGACAGCCGCCAGGTCTGCGAGCTGGTCGGCGACGAGGCCTCGGCCCGGATCTGCAGCGTGTCGTCCTCGGAGTCGTGCATCTGCGCGACCACGACCTCGCACTTCTCCGGCGCGTAGTGCATGACCTTCGTCCGGCCGCGCAGCACGTGGTGCCCGTCCTGGGCGTCCCAGGAGGCCTTGGTCGAGGTCGAGCCCTCCTCGTACTCGCGGAATTCGCAGCGCGGGTACTTGGTATTCGAGCTGGTCCGGCCCCCATTCATGAACACCTGCATCTGCACGCCGGTGCCCGTCGAATTCATGACGTAGTAGGGGTTCTTGACGTAGTTGTCCTGCAGCTGCGAGGGCGAGATGTCGGTGTGCCCGTCCTCGAACCCGATACCCAGGTTCCACCAGCCGCCGGTGCCGTTGCCCAGGCCGTTGATGTTCAGGAAGGTGCTCGGGTCGCTCGAGGCGGGCGGCGATCCGCTGAACGGCAGCAGCGCGTCCACCCGGTTCGAGGCGGCCGACTCGACCCCGGACACCGTCGCGGTGACCCAGTACTCGTAGTTGCGCGCGGTCGAGGGGGTGCGGGTGGTGGAGGTCCCGGCGATCTCCAGCGCGCCGGACACGCCACCCGGGGACTCGGTCTCGTAGAGGGTGTAGAACTCCGCCCCGCTGACCGCGTCCCAGGACAGGTTGATCGCGCCGATGGTGCCGCCCGCGGTGACCGTGACCCGCAGGTTCTTCGGCGCGGTGCCGCCCCCGCCGGGGCCCTCGACGTCGGTGCCGTCCGGGTAGACCCAGCTGGTGCCGGTACCGATGATCAGCTTGCCCTTGGTGCCCAGGCTGGTGTCGAAGAACGGCAGCCCGATCGCGGGTGAGGGTCGTGCGCTCGAGGGTCCGGAGGCGAACTGCCTGCTCGAGCCGCCACCGGCCAGCAGCGCAGCCACCTGATCCCGCAGCTCGTCCAGGTCGAGGTCGAGCGCCTCGATCCCGTTCTCCCAGCGGTTCGCCGAGTTGACCGCCGTCAGCTGCTCGCCGTCGGTCCAGGTCTTCGGCGTGAACAGGTCAGCCATCAGGCTCCTTCGTGGGATGATCGAACGCCCACCTGATGGCCTCGCTGTGGAGTTATCGCAGGTGGGGAGCGTTACGTGTTCGGCTCACCGCAACGGCAGCCAGGGCAGTGGTATTACAGGCTAAAGCTTGAAGATCCGGTTCGAGCCGTTGTCCCAGGCCACCGTGATGTTCTGACCGTTGGGGGTGACGGGCAGACCCGTGGCGGTGTCGATGTAGGCGATCAGCCGCTGCGCGGTCGCGGCCACGTCCGCCCCGCCGGTGACGGCCGAGGACTGGAACAGGATGATCGCCGGGATCGCCGCCCCCGCGGGCACCGAGGTGAAAGTCACGTCGCCCGCGTCCGCGATCCCGTCGGTGTTGGTCAGCGAGTCCAGCGCGGCCGAGGTGGCCACCAGGGTGCCGCCCGCGCCGGTGACGTCGGAGACGAACTTGTGGGTCGCGTTGAAGGTGTAGCCACGCACCAGCGCGGCCTTGATGGTGGAGCCGGAGGTGGCCTTCCACACGATCTCGCCGCTGAGGTAGCCCTCGCGGCCCGGGTTGAACAGCAACGATGCCACTGGATCTCCTCTGAGCAGGTGAAAGCGCCGCGCCGGGGAGCCGGACGCGGGACGGGTGGTGGGGTCAGGACGTGCGGTAGTGCCGCTTGCCGGTGATCTCGACGGTCATCGTCGAGTCGGCACCGGTGGTGTGGGTGAAGATCGCCTGCAGCGGCTCGGACGGGTCGATCTCGAACAGCCGCGGACCGGGCGAGTAGGTGAGCCGGTCGAACCCCGGGATCCAGGACGCGCCGTGCGCCTGGTGGGTGAATCCGGTCGCGGTGTCGATGCCCAGCTGGCGGCCCGGCTCGATGACGCCGTTCCAGCCGATGTGCCCGGTCGAGGTGGACAGCCGCGGGTTGTTGCCCGGGCCGAAGATGACCTGCAGCTCGGTGCACGGCGCGGTGGCCGCGGCGAACACCGAGAGGTCCACGTAGCCGTTGGTGGGCAGCTCGAGCGTGCCGGTGGTGACCGGGGTGATGTCAGTCCAGTGCCCGGACGGGATGGTGAACACCGCGCGCAGCCGGGCGAACCACGGGGTGCCCGGCCGCCGGTCCGGGGTGATGGTCTCGTCCGGCGACAGGTGCCCGAACGCGCGGCGGATCGTGCCGTCCGGGCGGGCGTGGTCGATCGCCACGATCCGGCGGTGCAGCAGCCGCACCAGCTCGTCCCAGCGGGCGAACCACTCGGCCTGCGTGGTGGACCCGTCGGGCACGTACCCGGTGATCTGGTCGCCGCCGAGCAGCCACATGTTGAAGCTGATCCGGCCCGGACCGTCCGGGCGCCGCGGCTGGCCCAGCCCGCCGAACACCTGCAGCTCACCGTCCCGGCCGGGCAGCGCCACGTTCTCGCCGACCGTGCCGGGAGTGGACAGCAAGCCCTCCGCGGTCTCGATCGCCCAGGCGAACTGGGTGAGGTCGATCCCGTCGATGTAGTAGGTGTCGCGGCCGTCGGCGGTGGGGATCGGGATGGACAGCGTCAGGACCGGGCGCCCGAACGCCTCCTCGGTGAAGATGCCGACGGTCTCCACCAGCTGCGGCGGGATCGGCTCGACGGTGACCGTCGCGATCGGGAAGGTCTCTTCCGAGTCGATCCCGGTCGCCACCACGATCTGAGATCCGTCGGAGGTGTTGACGACCGGGGCGCCGAACGCCTCCTGGGAGTCGATCGTGGCCGGGAACACCGAGCGGTCGCCGGTCGCGGGCGCCACGCCGGGGAACAGCTCGGATCCGGGGAACAGCCCCACGCCCGGGTACGGGCCGGTGGCCACCGTCGGCACCGTCACCGTCGGGGCGCCGAGCGCCTCGGCCGTGGCGATGCCGATCACCTCTACCGTCTGCGCCGCGTCGGCCACCGACACCGTCGGGGAGCCGAACACCAGCCCCGGGTTGATCCCGGACGGGGAGATCACCAGCGGCGACGGCTGCTGCACGACCAGCGACATCGTGATGTACGGCCGCGACGACGAGCAGGTGGCGATCCGCGTGCCGGTCGCGCCGGAGGAAGTGAGCTCGTCGTAGTAGACCCCGAGCAGGATCCAACCGTCCGAGGACAGCGTGGAGTCCTGGGCCAGGGTCATCCCGCTGGGGGCGCTGTAGGAACGGGTGGTGCCGTCGGTGCCCGCGATGTGCGCGGTGAGCAGCAACCCGCCGTCGGTCCCGGTCACCGACGGCGCCGGGTGCGTGGTGGAGTTGGAGCCCTTCGCCCAAGTCGGGGTGACCGCGAGCGGCTGTGATGGGTCGTACCCGGTCAGCGCCACGATCACGATCGAGCAGTTCGAGGACGTCGAGTCCGGGAACGAGTAGGTCGAGGGCTCGCTCGAGGTGGCGATCTTCTGCCACACCTTGACGAATCCAACGTCGCTGCCCCGGCTCTCGCTGGAGATCTGAGTCCAGCCCGACGGGGCCGTCATCGACGACAGGCTGCCGTCCACGTCGGAGGCCTGGACGGCCAGCAGCAGGTCACCCTCCTGCACCCCGGTGGGCCGGGAGGGGACGACGGTGTTGGAGTTTCCGCGCGCGTCCTCCGACGCGGACCGGAAGGCAACCGCCACTAGTCGCCTCCGCTCACGTGATGGATCATCAGAACGCTCCGAGCTCGGTCAGGGTGCGCGCCGCCTGCGCGGTCGCCGCCGCACCGGGCCGGGTCTTGGCCAGGTCACGCCGCAGCCCGCGCATCTCGACGAGCAGCTGCCCGAGCAGCCCGGACTGGTCGGCGTCCCCGCGCAGCGCCCGGATCTCGCGCAGCATCGAGTCGTCGCTGGCCCCGAGCTCGGCGTTGACCCGGGCGTTGAAGTCGGCCGCCCACTGGTCGGTGGCCAGCACGTCGTTGATGCCCGAGACGCCGGACACCACGGTGTCGGTCAGCGACTCGGCGGCCTTCTTCACGCCCAGCTCGGAGCGATTCATGCCGACCGCGAGGCCCTCGCCCAGGAACTCGCCGAGCGCGATGAACACGCGGCTGGGCGAGCGGATCCCGGCCGCGGCGCGGGTGGCGGCAGCCGCCGCGTCGGCCAGGCGACGAGCCGCGGCCTCGACCGCGCCCGCCTTGCTGTTCAGGCCGTCGGCCAGCGCCTGGCCCATGTTCGCCCCGGCCGCGCGGAACTGGCCGACCGCCGAGTTGAGGATCGACACGCAGCGCGAGATCGCCGACTGCAGCGCGGAGACCATCTGGTTGGCGCCGTCGTTCACCGCCTGCACCATCTGCTGGGTGCCCTGCTGGGTGGCGGCGGTCATCTGCGCCCAGCCCTGCTGGGTGGTGGTCACGATCGCGGTGATCCCGGCGACCACCGTGGCCTGCATCTGCGTCATCGCGGCGGTGGTGGCGGCCCCGACCGCGGCCCAGTTGACCACGAAGGCGGCCTGGACCGCGACCATCCCGGCGGTCACCGCGGCGGCGATCGCGGCGATCCCGGCGGTCACCGTGGCGGTCATGATCGTCATGCCGTTGAGCAGCTGCGTGTTCCACGCGAGCACCGCCGAGTTGATCGCCATCTCGACGGCCATCAGCCCGATCGACGCGCCCGCGCCGAGCATGGTCAACCCGGTGGTCATGGTCGCCTGCATGACGGTGAAGCCCGCCTGCAGCCGCGTGTTCCACGCCAGCACCGCGGTGTTGATCGCCATCTCGACCGACATCAGGCCGATCGACGCGGCCCCACCGAGCATGGTCAGCCCGGTGGTCATCGTGGTCTGCAGGGTGGTCAGGCCGGTCTGCAGCCGCAGGTTCCAGGCGAGCACCGCGGTGTTGATCGCCATCTCGACCGACATCAGACCGATCGAGGCGCCCGCGCCCAGGTTGGTCAGCCCGGTCGCCATGGTCATCTGCATGGTGGTCAGGCCGGTCTGCAGCTGCGTGTTCCACGCCAAGATCGCCGAGTTGATCGCCATCTCGACGGCCATCAGGCCGATCGAGGCACCCGCGCCGATCTGCACGAACCCGGCCGCCATGGTCGCCTGCATGGTGGTCATCGCGGTCTGGATCGCGGTGTTCCAGTTGACCGACTGCGCGGCGATCGTGGTGGTGATCGCCGTCATCCCGGTCATGATCGCGACGGTCCAGTCGGCCGTGCCGGTGGCGATCGTGAGGGTGGTCTGATCCATCCCGGTCTGGATGGCGGCGGTGACCATGCCGAACGCCGTGGAGACCGTGGTGGCCATCCCGGTGACGCCGGTGTTCATGGTCGTCTGCATCGCGGTGCCCGCGCCCATCAGCGCGACGACCCAGTTCGCGGTCTCGTTGGAGATCGCCTGGGTGACTCCGGCCATCGAGGTGCCCACCGCCGCGGACAGCACCGACAGCTGCGAGGCGACCTCGGGCGGCAGCGCCGCAAGGGCGTTGGAGAAGGCCTGCTGCGCCGGGGACATGCCCTGGTCGATCGCGCCCGGGACCGGGGCCAGCCCGGACTCGAAGGCCTGCGGGACGACGTCCAGGCCCTCCTTGATGGGCGCGCCGAAGGTGCCACCCACGCCCTTGCGGCCGTCGAGGTGGTGCGTCCACTCGTCGGCGATGCCCTGCGCGGCGCTCCCGGCCACCGGCGGCAGCCCGAACAGCGACCGCACCCAGTTCTCGATGCCGTCGTCCACCGCGCGCAGCCCGAGCGGGTCGTTGGAGTCCAGGCCGAGCGCGGACGACCACTTCTCCCGGATCGAGGTAGAGCTCGACTCGACCCCGGCCGACAGGTCGGCGAACGCTTGCTGCAGCGTGGTCAGCGCGCCCACCGCGGTCTTCACCCCGGCCGCGATGTCGTCGAACTCCTTGGTGAAGTTATCGATCGCGGTGATCGCCTCGGGGATCGTGGCCGCGATGTCGCGCACGCCCTGCGCGAACTCCGGCGACTGGAACGTCTGCGCCAGCTTGGCGAAGCTCTGCTCGATCGCGTCGACGGTCTCCGGCGGGATGGAGTCGATCGCCAGGGCGATGCCGGAGAACACCCCGGAGACCGACTGGCCCAGCGAGTCCCAGTCGAACCGGTTGAAGAAGTTGGTGATCGAGTCCATCGCCTGGTTGACCCCAGGCGCGGCCGAGGCGAACAGCCGCATGCCGTTCTCGACCAGCGAGGTGAACCCGCGGCTCAGCGCGGCCAGGCTGCCGCCGAGCCCCTGCATCGCCTGGTCGAGGGTGCCGTCGGTGATCAGGTCGATCACGCTGCGGCGGAACTCCTCGCCGAAGGTGTTGACCCCCTGCACCAGCGCATCGAAGATCGACGTCTGGGAGCCGAGCAGCAGCAGGCCCTGCACCACCGACTCGATCCCCGGGTGCATCTGCGCCAGGGCGAAGTTGATGTTGGCGAAGGTCTTGTCGATCAACGCCAGGCCGGGCGCGCTGGTCAGCATGTTGGCCATCGACTGCGCGAGGAACGAGACCGCCCGCGCGCTGCCGGTGAGCCCGGCCGTGAGGTTCGGGAACAGCTTGGTCAGGGTCTGGAAGACCGGGATCATGTGCCGCTCGAAGGTGTCCGAGACGGCCTTCTTCAGGTTGTCGAACTCCGGCTTGATCGTCTGGGCGGCGCGCTTGATCCCGTCCATGCCCAGCGACACGGCGGCGATCGGCGCGGCGAGCAGCAACAGCGCGGGTGGGATGGCGGCGATCGCGGTGGAGATGCCGCCCCAGGCCGCGGCGATCGCGGCGCCCGCCGCGGCGATCCCGGCCGCCAGCGGGGGGATCAGGGCCAGCGCCGCGACCGCGGTCGCGGCCGCGATCGCCATCCCGCCGAGAGCGCCGCGGGAGGTAGCGCCCATCGCGGCCGAGCTCGCCGTGGTGCCCGCCATGGCCGTGTTGACCGCGGCGAGCTGGGCGATCGCACCCCCGGCGTCCACGTCGACCTGGATGTCGACCTCGCGGCCGTCCAGCAGGTTGACCAGCGACCAGAGGTACTCCAGCTCGGCGGCCGCCTTCGCCACCCCGGCCACCTGGACCGAGATGTTGACGTCCTTGGAGTCGAGCGCGGCCAACCGGGCCTGCAGCCGCTCGAACTCGGTGCCGTCACCCAGCTCGACCGGGATGGTGATCTGCGCGTTCTCCAGCGCCTCCAGCCGCGCGCGGAGCCGCTCGATCTCGGTGCCATCGCCGAGGTCGACCGGGATGGTGACCTTCGAGTTGTCCAGCGCCTGCAACTGGGAGCGCAGCCCGGCGGTGTCGACGTCGAAGTCGACCGGGATGGTGATCTCTTGCTGCTCGGCCCACTCCAGCTCGGCCTTGAGCTTCTGCCGGAACCCGGAGGTGTCCGGCACGACTCGGATGGATACCCGACCGACTTCCTCACCACCGGGAGAGCCCACGCGTCACCTCCCGGTCATGATCAAGTTGGGTTGTTCCTGGCCTGCTCGGCCGCTTCGGCTGCCTGCTGACGGCGCACGATCTCGGCCACGGTGAGCACGCGGGTGGGCTTGGGCCGGGTCGTCGAGCTCGGCGGGGTGATCACCGGCTTGCCGCCGCGCTTGCCCGCGCGCTGCCGGTTGGCGGCGTTGAGCAGGTTCGCGATCGCGGCCAGCACGTGCATCTGAGGTGACCACGCGCGGAACTCCGGCCCGCCGCGCACCGAGGCGCCGAACGCGGACTCCGAGGGCAGTTGCCCGACGAGCGAGAGCACGTGACGGGGGGTCACTCCGGAGCCGGGCCACCACAGGCCGCGGATGTCCACGCCCCGCTCGATCAGGTCGAACTTGATCGCCAAGCCGTGCTCTTCGAGAAGCCCGTCGAGCTCTATGCTTCCCCCGGCTGGGTCCGCTGCTGGTAGACGTTGAACGTGGTCATCAGGTCGTTGTCGTCGGTCAGCGAGTCCGACCAGCGGTCGTAGGCCTCGACGTCGACCGCGGCCAGCCGCAGCGCGGCGTTGACCTTCTCGAAGATGTCGTCCATCGCGGCCCACACCCGCAGCTGCGCGGAGTAGTGCGCGTCCTGGTTGGTCTTCGCGTCGATCTCCGCGAGTTCCCGCTGCAGCCGGATCAGCTCGCCGCGGGTCTCGGCCACCTCGGCGTAGCGGCGCTTGAACTCGCCGCGGCGGCTGAACGGCCGGATCGCGAGCATCGGCTTGAGCGCCGGGGCACCGGGCGGGTACTCGGTCGGCAGCTCGACGGCGGCGGCGTCCTCGGCCAGCTGGTCGACCACGGAGTCCTGGTCGTCCTTCTTGGTCGCGGCGGCACGGGTGCGCGGAGGCATGTGAGGGTCCCTTCGGAGCGGATGAGGGTCTGTGAGGGTCCGAGACATGAAGAAGCCGGGCGGGCGGCCGGACCCTCATCCACCGCCCGCCTGGCCGTCTGGTTACGCGGCGCCCAGCTCCGGGCCGAGCCAGGTCATCAGGTTCGAGCCCGTGACCTGCAGGACCGTGGCGCGGATCGGGAACGCCAGGAAGCCCTCGACATCGACCTCGACGTCGTCCTCCGAGGAGATCGAGACCTTGGGCACGTAGAGCCCGGCCTCGTTGGTGCCGTCGATGATCCGGATGTAGAGCGCGCGCTCGATCGTGGCCGTCGAAGAGGTCACGCCGAACTGGTCGGCGGTGTCCACGTCGCCGGGCCCGAAGTACATCTCGAGCACGGAGTTGGTGACCTGGTGCAGGAACGCGGTGATCGCGAAGGTCGTCGGGTCGCGGCGCTCGCGCAGGGTCGGGTTCTGCCAGGTGCCGATGGTCTCGCTGTCGCCGCCGTCGCGGGTGATCGTGAGGCCGTCCTCGCGGCTGGTGTGGCCGATGTTGTCCCACGGCGAGGCCGGAGCGGTCAGCGACGCGGGCATCGCCGTCTCGGCGGGCGCGACGTAGATCTCACCGGTGCCCGGGATCAGCACGGCAGAGTCGATCAGTGCCACGGGTACCTCCTAGGGATGGGGAGCGACCGCAGGCGGCCCGTGGCAGGCCGTGCGGGGTCGGCTGCGGGTCGGGGTCCCGCAATCCGTCAGATGGCGTAGGCGATGAGCCGTACGGCGGTGTTCTCGGCCTTGACCACGGTCGGGTTGCCGTAGGTCGTGGCCGGGCCCAGCTTCACGATCTTGACCTCACCGGCATCGAGGCTGTGCGTCCGATCTTCGACCGCGAGGCCGTCGACCGTGCCGGGGGTGTCGATCGTGACGGTGTAGGTGGAGCCCCCGGTGTTGTTCATGACCAGGAGCGTGGATCCGCCGTTGGGGAACGAGTCCCCGTCCGGCACGTTGGCCGCGGTGCCCCAGGAGGCGGCGGCCGGGATCGTGACGGCGGTGGTGTGGTTGAGCGTGGTGAGGGAACGGGCCACGACGGCCATGCGAGAACTCCCGGGTGGATCAGGCCGCGGATCGGACCCGCAGCTCGTAGGTGGCCGAGTACCGGCCGAGGAAGGGGCGGTCGACGTCGGAGATCTCCTGCGGAGCCGACGACTCTCGGATGGCGCCGATCCAGCCCAGCCCCGGCACCACCCGCTGGGTCTCATACGCCGTCCAGAGCACCCGGCGCACGTCGTCGGCGAGATCACCGGCGTCGCGGAACGGGTCACCGGAGGGTCCCTGGTCGTCGACCCAGCACTGCACGTTGATCCACGGGGTGTCGTAGAACGACGGCGCCGGAGAGTCGCCGCCCACCCGTCGGATCACGACCAGCGGGATGTAGTCGGTGATGTGGTCGGGGATCCTGCTCATCACCGTGACGCCCGGGTAGGTCATGTCCTGCCGGAGCAGCTCGAGCACGACGTCGAGGTAGTCGACCGAGTAGCGGGCCATCAGAACGCGCTCCGCAGCGCGTGGATGCCCATGGTGCGGCCGTGCTCACCGAGGCTGCGGCCGTACTCGATCGCCGCCGCCGCGCGCTGGCCGCGGGTGTCGTCGAGGTTGACGAAGTAGTCGACGTCTCCGGAGGTGACCGTGATCCGGGAGTCACCGCTGTAGCGGTGCGCGGCCAGGATCGCCTCGGCCCGCGCGGCACCGGCGCGAGCGGTCCGCCCGACGGCGCGCCGCACCCCCGGCATGTGGGAGATCAGGAAGTTCATCTCCCGGTCGCTGTAGTAGATCTCGACCGCCATCTACCGCTCCTCGATCAAGGTGCAGGAGATGTGCCGGGTGCCGTTGGAGGCGGTGTAGACCAGCGGACCCCCGAGCGGGGTCATGACCTTGCCGTCGAACTCGATGCGCGACCACCAGCCCAACGGGGCGTCACGCACGTGCAGCCGCCAGGCGGCGTCGACCCGCTGGCCCTGCCGCACGTCGATCGCGGGGAATGCGCCGCGGGTGGACGACACCGGGTGCATCGTGCAGCCGGTGACGGTGACCGGGTCGGCCGCCGGTTTGCGGATGATGTTGCCCCGCGAGTCGGTGACCTCCTCCTCCACCCAGATCTTGACCGTGTGCGGCCCGTGGTCCAGCAGCGTCGACATGGATCACTCCCGGTAGATGTCCCACGGGATCAGCTCGGCGCCGAACTGGTCCTCGACGAAGCCGACGGTGAGCGCCTCCTCGTCGCGGGTGAGCGGCTGGTTCCACAGCCCCGTCTTGCCCAGCGCCTTGCGGATCGCGCGTTCCTCGGCCTCGGTGATGTAGATGCCCTGCTGGACCCCGGTGCGCTGGTAGGAGTAGTCACCGGCCGACTCGGCCGAGAACCCCTCCGGGTTGCGCACCGCGCGCTCGACCATGCGCAGCACGATGGCCTTGATCGATCCCGGCACCGTCTGCAGAAGCCCGGTGTCGGGATCGATCCAGGTCTTGCCCGCCACGTCGCGCACCAGTGCCGAGGCGTCGTCCAGCAGCGCGGTGACCCGAGACAGCTCCGGGTCGACGAACGTGCGCCCCAGCCGGACCTCGAGCGACGCGACGTCAGCGAGCGGGTCCATCAGCTGATCGTCAGCTTGACCGCGCGGACCAGCGAGGACACGCCGCCCGTGGTGGTCGTGACGGCCACGCTCGGCGAGGTGCCGCCGGTGAGCGAGGACGACGCGGTCATCTGCGGCACGTTGCCCTGGTTGGCGCCGAAGGTGACCGTGTAGGGACCCCCCGCCGAGCCGGTCACCGTGGCCGAGTTGGTGCCCACGTTGTCCAGATCGCGCAAGGCGGCCTGGACGTCGGCGGCGGCCGCGTTGTACGCCAGCGCCGAAGTGGTCTGGCCGCCGAACGACAGCGTCCAGGTGCCGCCGGTCGGCGAGCCGGAGATCGTGACCGTCTGCACCTCGGCGGTGTCCGGGCCGTCCGCGACCACGTTCGTGCCGATGTAGACGTCGAACAGCGACCGGTCCTGCACGTTGCGGAAGTCGTAGTCGCGGATCCACCGCATGGCGAGACCGAAGGCCGACCGACTGGCTCCGTAGGTTGCGCCGGTCGGGATGGCCGGGGCCTGCATGCTGAGCACGTAGGCGGTGCGGTGGAACGCGTAGGCCTGGTCAGCCGGGAGCGCGTTCGAGACCACGACCTGCGAGAACCCGGCGATCGAGCCGATCACCGCGTCGCGCAGGGCCGAATCGCTGCCGGACCGGTCGACCTGGTGCAGGTCGTCGGACTTGAGCAGCACGCCCTCGAAGTCGCTACCCACAACGAGGTAGCGCTCGCTCATCGGAACGTTGGCCTTGTTGAGGGCCACCCGGGCGTCCACCAGCGCGTCGTAGATGTCGGCCGACGCGGTCGCCGAGGCGACGTTGATCGTGGTGTCGTAGGTGGCACCGGTCATCTCGGCGACCACCGCGTTCTCCACGCCCTCGGCGATCGCCCGCACCTGCGGCTCCGCGATCTGCGCGCCGAAGTCGGTGATGTCGAGGGTGAGCTCCTCGTCCGTGATCGGCACGGCCGAGTAGACGTCGGTGTCGAGCGTGACGTCGACCGAGGTCTCGGTCAGCTCGTCCATCGTGATGATGCCGTTGCCCTCGGACGCGGTCGGCCGCGAGCCGCGCAGCGTCCGGGTACGCGCCGTGGTGCGCGCCGGGACGCGGATGGTGATCGTGTCACCGGCCGCGCCCTGGAACGAGCCGCCCGCGTTGCGCCACACCAGCGACGGGATCACGATCTCCCGCTCCAGCAGGCCGAGCGCCTGAGCGGCGATGCGCTCCGGCTTGATGAATGAGTTCGCCACAGGAACCTCCTAGGTGTGGGGAGCAACCGCAGGCGGCCCCTGTGGTGGCCGTGCGGGGGTGTTTCAGCGGCGTCGGGGGAGCTGCGCCGCGAGCTTCCGAGGGTCGGTCTCCTCGAACTCCTCGTCGGGGTCCGCTCCGCCCTTCAGGCGCTCCTTGGGCCGGGCCGGGGTCTTGCCTCCCGGCTTCGGCTCGGTGTTGGGCGCGGGCGCGAGGAGCGAGAACAGCTCGTCGGCATCCGCTTCCAGTGCCTCGTCGTCATCGCCGCGCACGCGCTTGGCGACGGCGCGGACCTGGGCGAGGGTGGCGTGCTCGGGAGCCCGCTCGATCGCGATCTCCAGGGCCTTCGCCTTGGCCTCGGCTGTGCCAGCTCGGGACTCGGCGGCGGTGGCCCTCTCCTCCCAGCGCTCGAGGTCGCTCTTGCTCGCGTCCTCGTACTGCTTGAGCTTCGAGGCGTAGCCCTTGGAGTCCTTCTCGTGCTTGCGCGCGAGGGACTTCCACTTGGCGAGCTCCTCGGCCAGCTTGCTGTCGTCCGTGTCGGATCGACCGCGGTCGCCGTCGTCGGAGTCGCTCCCGGAATCGCTTCCGGAATCGTTATCTCCCGCGCCGTCACCATCGAGGAGCTTTCCGGCTCCCTCGTCGATCGGGTCGCGGTCTTCGTTCAATTCGTCCCTGTCGGGCCGGGTCATTTCGGTGCTCCCTGTCGGGTGCGAGGTACCTGCGTTTCCGCAGGTCAACCGCCCATGTCGGACGGAAGTCAGCTCTTCTTGCCCTTATTCCACTTGCGGGCATTCAGCGCGAACGTGGCACGCTTCCGCGTGGTCGGATTCTTGGAGCGCTTCAGCTGCTGCAGTTTCTTCACCGGGATTTTCTGCCCCTTCTTGGTCCCGGTGGATTTGCGCAGCTTCCCCTGGTTAGCCTTCTTGATCCGGATCGGCTTCCGTCGGCGTCGCTTCGGTACAGCCATGCCCGCCTCCGTAACGGGTCGTCCTGTGTGTGCGACACTGAAGACGTGATGACTCTGATGAAGCTCGCCGCCCCGGTGCTCGGCGCGGCGATCGTGCTCACCGGCTGCTCGATGCCCGTCGCGGGAGAGGCTGCGGCGGCGCCCGAGGCGACCTCCCAGTCAGCTCCGCCCGTCTACGTCCCGCCGACCTACACGCCCCCCGCCGCGCAGGCCTCGCAGGCCTCGGCGACCAACATCGGCAAGCTGGGGGTGGACACGTTCACCTACGCCGACGGCCTGGTGGTGTCGATCTCGAAGGCCGAGCGGTTCACGCCCAGCCGGTACTCGGCCGGGAACGACTACCCGGTGGCCGTGAAGCTGATCGTCACGGTCACCAACAACAGCTCGAAGGCGTTCGACCCGACGCTGTTCCAGGTGAACGCCAGCTTCGCCGGGCAGGCCGCGTCCCAGATCTTCGACTCCCAGAACGGCCTCGGGCTGGCGCCGCAGACCCAGGTGCTCCCGGGCAAGTCGATCAACTTCCCGGTGGCGTTCTCGATCGTCGAGGGCCCCGGCGAGCTGCAGGTGGACGCGCGGCCCTCGTTCAGCCACAACAGCTCGGTGTTCGTCGGCCCGGTCAGCTAGGCGATCGAGGCCCGGCGGTTCTCCCGCCGCAGCTCGTCGATCAACCGCCGCCACTGCCGACGGGCCTCGGCTCCCGAGTAGCGGTTGCGGATGTTCTCGTTCCACAGCTTGTGGAATTCCTGTGCACGGCCGGGCCACGGCGCATCCAGGTGGTAGACCGGCTCGGCCGTGCACGCGCAGTGGTCGTGCGCCTTGAACCCCGCGGAGTCCTCGGTGAGGTACACCGGCCCGCGGCTGGCCAGCATGGCGCAGAAGAAGCAGGGGTCGCCGTCGGTGACCCGAACCCAGCGGAACACCCGGTCGTCTTCCTGCAGCAGCGTGAGCAGGCTGCGGCGGCCGCCGGTTAGCACGTGGCGCGACGCGGCCCCGCTGGACTCCACGAACGACTCGTCGCGCGCCTCGCGCACCGTCTTCCCGCGGGCCCGCTTCGCCTTCTGCCCGATCGGACCGGTGACGTTCAGCGAGATCTGCACCGCCCGGTCGTTGGGTCGCCAGTCGATGTCCGGGATCTCGATCCGGGTTCCCGGCCGCTCCAGGCTGCGCCGCACCGCGTCCTCGTCGATGTCGAAGCGCACCCGCGAGTTGCGCGGCTGCGGGATGACGAGGTCGCCGTTCGGCCGTCGGCCGCCGAGCTCGCGACGGGCGCTACTCGAAGCCCTACTCGAAACTGAATCGCTTCGAGTACGCGGCGGGCGCCCGGTGCGCGGCCCGGCCGGAGGTGGCGGGGTCTGCGGCCGCGAGGCGCCCGGGGGCGGCGCGTCCGGGATCTCCGCGGCCCGGTAGGCCCAGTAGTAGCGGGTGGCCGCCTCCGCCGAGATCAGCCGGTAGGACACGATCAGCCGGGTCACCGCGCGGATCCAGCCCGGGCCGGTCTCGTCGAGCTCCTCGGAGTCCAGCAGCGACCACAGCGCGATGAACTCGGCGAGGAACTCGTTGCGGATCTGCTGCTGCTCGATCCGGTGGGCCTCGGTGAGGCGACGACCCTCAGGCGTTGACGCCACGGCGCGGGGCCCGGTTCTGCTGTGGCTGGCGGCCGTTCTGCGGCGGCTGGCCCTGCTGCGGCGGGGCTGCCTGGCGCGCCCGGATCTCGGCCTCCTGGGCCTGACGCTCGAGCTGCTGCTGCATCTTCGTGATCGGGTCGCCCGCCTCGGCGAGCCGGATCCACTCGGCCACGTCGGTCTTCTCCACGCCCGGCACCAGACCCCACAGCGCGGTCGGCGGGACGTGCAGCATCTCGGCCATCTTGCCCAGCGCGTCCGCGGCCTGGGACATCGAGCGGATCTCCATGTCCTGCCAGGTGACGCGGCCGGTCGGGTCGGAGGCGTACTGCTCGTTGCCCTCGAGCGCGACCGCGAGCCGCAGCGCCTGCGCGTGGCTGGCGCCGAAGGACTTCTGCCGCTCGTGCACCTTCTGGTTCAGGCTCGCGCGCGCGGCGGCGAGGGCTTCCGCCGAGAGGTTGGCCATCTGCCCGGTGAGCTCGTGGGTGGGGGTCTGGCTGACCGCGGCCAGGGTCTCCACGTCGTTGCGGTAGGCCGCGATGAACGGCGAGAGGTCTGAGGCCTCGAGGGTGCCGAACTTGGTGTCGGCGTCCTCGGCGATCAGGATGTCGTCCTGGCGCAGCTGCAGCTTCTTGCGGGTCGCGTCCTCCTCGTCGTCCGGCTCGGCCATGCCGGTGACGTAGCGGACCCGCCAGGAGGCGAAGTGCTGGGTGAGTACCCGGTCGTAGGAGGTCTTGTTGATCCGCGCGGCCAGGGGGATGTGCGGCTCGACCTCGCCGGTGGTGCGGCCCTCCAGGTCGAGCATGTTGGCGAAGCGGACCACCGGGCAGACCCCGGCGTCGTGCACCCCGCGCTGGCGCAGGTACTCCACCCCGGTGCCGTCGGCGTCGAGGGTGAGCTCGTGCTCGGCGGTGTCGTCGAGCACTCGGACCAGGGTCTCGCCGTTGGTCTTGGCGTCGATGATCTGCATCGTGTACTGCGGCCAGTCGTCCTCGGCCGGGTCCTCGAACAGCGCCACCATCTTGCGCGGGCTCACGCCGCGGATCACCGACATCGCCCGGCCGGTGACCGGGTCCTCGCCGGGCAGCACCTTCTCGAACGCCCAGCCGTAGCCGAGCGCGGCGCGGTGCAGCCGGATCTGGCGCTGGTCCATGCCGTTGGCCAGCCAGGTCCGCCACGGCGGAGAGGCCTTGCGCTGGTCCTCCTCGCCCGCGGCCCGGTCGTGCGGCGGGTCGATCTCGGAGCGGAACCCGTCGACGTACATCGCCTGCGCGCACGAGGTGACCACCAGCGTCAGCCAGGGCACCTGGGAGAGCCGGGCCAGCGCCTTGAGCTCCGGGGTGATCCGGCGCGGCAGCGGCACGCCCTCCTGCTCCCAGCGGTACCAGCGGTCGATCCGCTTGAGGCGCTCCCGGTCCTTGTCCCAGAGCGGGTAGAGCTCGTCCTTGACCAGCTTCACGGCCTGTTGCGGGGAGAGCACGTCACCACACCTTCCCCGACCGCTGCTTGGTCGCCGTGTCCTTGTTCTGGTAGAGGCGCCGCACCATCCGGGCGCCGACTGCGCACACCGCGAGGTCGACCTTGCGGGCCGATTCGCGGTGCTCCTTGCCGAGCGATACGCCGTAGTCGTTGGGGCGACGCCGCGCGTTGCGCACGTGCTGGCGCAGCCGCATGTCGCCGTCGTGGGTGAAGCGCCGCGCGGCCACCTCGGCCACGAAGCGCTCCGCGGCGCCGGTGAACAGGTTCAGGTGCTCCTTCGAGCGCATGTCCCAGGAGATCGAGTGCCGCCGGTCGCCGGACTGCACGCTCCACAGCTTCAGCCGCGGCCCGTAGCGCTGGTGCCAGTCGTCGAGGAACGGCTCCCAGTACCGCTCGCCCTCGTCGTCGCGGGTGTCGGACGGGTCGCCGAAGAACGCCACCACCTTGTAGGTGTCCATCATCGCGGCCACCGCGTCGTCCACGTCGTGACGCGGCACCGTCCAGCCCTTCCCGCGCTCGCCGTGCGGCTTGGACCAGGAGTTGACGACGAACACGTGCCCGTCGGACAACCGGCACCCGACGAGCCCGGTGGTGTCGTCGCTCTTGGAGCCGTCGAAGAACGCGACGATGGGCTCGTCGGGCAGCACCAACTGTCCCGGGGCGGCGATCGCGTCCCACTGCTGGGGGTCCATCCACGCGTCCTCGGCCGCGGTGATCTGGTTGTACCAGAACCGGCGCGACCGGCTGGGCGGGTTGCGGATGTCGATGATCGACTTGACGATCGAGTCGGTGTCCAGCCAGACCGAGTCGCCGCGAATAGCCTGAACGACGCTGGGGGCGGCCTCCGGCGACAACGGGGCTTCCGGTGGCGCCTCCAGCGAGTCGTAGAGCAGGCCGACGTCCATCGCCTCGCCACTCTGCGCCTTCTCCCAGGCCTCCCGGTCGTGCTCGGCCACCGAGTCCTCGCCCGGCTCGTACGCATTGGTGATGCGCAGCGTGCGCGCGGCCCCGCCCCTGGCCTTGGTCGAGTTGCGCTCGATCACGTCGGCCATGTCCCAGCCGTCGTTGTTCTCCAGCCAGTGGTGGGTTTCGTTACAGAGGGTAAAGGTCGACCGCGCCCCTTCGAGCGAAGCAGGCGAAGAGGTGACCGCCTCCATGAACCGCTCGTCGCCGAGGGCGTGCAGCTGCTCACGGCCGATCTGGATGCCGTAGTGCGCGCGGGCCTCGGCGGTGAACAGCTGCGGGAACAGCCGCATCGTGTTCTTGGTCTGCTTGAGGCTGACCGCCGCGGTCTGTACCCAGGCGTTCGCGCAGTCGCCGCCGACCGGCCCGTGGGAGTCCCAGTCGACCACCCGGACCGGCCCGAGCATCTCGCCCGCGCACAGGCAGGCGCCCAGGGGGTCCTTGCCGTGTCCCTTGAGACGCTGGAACACCCCATCCCGGTAGAGGAACCGGCCGTCCTCGCGCACCGCGTACCACCACAGCAGGAACCGGGCCTGCTCGGGCGTGAATCGCCACCCGACGCCACGCGACTCCTGCAGCCACCGCCCGCACCAGGCGAGGAACCCCCAGCCGAGGGTGTGCTCGGGCAGCAGCCAGTGGTTGCCGTCGGTCTGCCAGGTCGGGCCGATCCGGACCGGGTCCCAGGCCAGCTTCGGGAACTCGGCGGGCCGGGCGAGCTCGGCGCGGTAGTAGGCCTCAATCTCCGCCAGCTCTTCGCGCTCGTCACGGCGCGCGGTCGCGAGACTGACGGCCATGGCTCAGTTCGCGGGCGGGCGCTGCGCGGCGATGGTCGCGCTCAGCATCTGCAGCAGGATCCGCATCGCCTGCTCCTTGCTGAAGCCAGCGTCGAGGTACGACACGTACATCGCGTGCAGGTCATCCGCGCTCTTGCGCTGGTCGGCGGACGGCTCGCGCTTCGGGGCGCTCGAGAAGAAATCCATGCGACTGATCATCCCGCACTCCGCGGGTGCCAGCGCTGGTTGACCAGCGCGCGTCCGGCCTCGGACTTCGAGGCGCTGCCGGTGCCCTCGTCGGGCAGGCGCAGCTTGGTGAGCAGGGTGGACAGCGTCGCGCGGTGCTGGCGGATCTCCGACACGTGCGGCGCGGCCACGTCCTGACCCATCGAGCCGGTGGTGATCAGGTCGCGGGTGGCGAACTCGGCCTTCAGCCGCTCGATCACGTCGCACTCGTGCGCGGCGTCGGCGAGGATCGCGAGCTCGTCCGGGCGCAGCGAGTAGGCGGAGGTTACCGAGTCCCAGAGCGCCTGGCCGCGCTCGCCCAGGTCGGCGGGCTTCCAGTCCATGGTGCTCATGCCGGTTCCTCCTCGGCGAACTCGATCCCGATCTGGTCGCTCTTGACGCTGTTGCAGTAGAAGTGCGCCGTCTGCCAATTATCCGGGGCGTGCGCACCGCCGCGCGCGAGCGGCACGATGTGGTCGACCGTCGGAGCGTCCAGCTCCGGCGTCCGAGCATCCCGGTTCACCGGGTCGCCGCAGATCCGGCACATCCAGTTGTCCCGCTCGAACACCCGCCAACGCTGCCCCGGGGACATCCGGGCGACCACCTGCAACGCCCGACGACGCGCCTTCGACTCACGACGAGCGCACGTCCGCGAGCAGTACTGCGCTGGTGAATTCATCAACTGGCAGGTGAACTGCTCACCGCATGAGTGGCACGGTCCGGACACGAACACCCATCCGCGGGATACACCC
>Ga0105032_100033_pt1 | contig 22829 bp, 50 predicted proteins | sample RS_126metaG_FD_91481 | JGI IMG/M metagenome (GOLD analysis project Ga0105032, IMG submission 91481) | Switchgrass associated microbial communities from Austin, Texas, USA, to study host-microbe interactions - RS_126 metaG | ecosystem: Host-associated > Plants > Roots > Rhizosphere | place: USA... | reverse complement strand
TCTGTCCCTTGGCTAGATGTGGGTCGGGACCGGCTCGTCCGGATGGTCCCGCTTGTATTGTGCCTTCGCCTTGACCTGCCGGTCCGTCAGGAAGGCCCGGGAGTACTCGTGGTTCATGTGGAGCTTGGCGAAGCCGGTGATGTGTTTGAGCCGGACCAGCTCCTCGGCTTCGAGGCCGATCTTGTTGCAGATCGCCTCATCGGTCTCGCCCTGCTCGAGCATCCGGAAGACGAGGGACGACATGCCGTTCACGGAGTGCTTCCCGCGGGCCCGGTTATGCCGGACCGTCGACGCGATCCGGTCAGCGAGCGGCTTGTCGATCACCACGAGGGGGAGGTAGCCGCCGGTCGTGGCGTAGATGTCGCGGTAGTTCCGCATGATCGTGTACCGGTGGAAGCCGTCGACGATCTCGTACTGGCCCGGGTTGTTCTCGTCCTCGATCGCGACGACGGGCTGGGTGTAGCCGTCCTGGTCGATCGACGTGTGCAGGAGCCGCATCTCGTGATGCGCGACGGAGTTCGGGTTGTAGCCGTTCGGGCGGACCTGGTCGATGTGGACCCACTGGACCATCCCGACCGGATGAGCCCACGGCAGCTGGGCGTACAGGTCCCGGACCGCCTGGTTGTAGGCGGCGATCTCCTCCGGCGTCTGGTCGCCGATCCGGCACTCGCGGACCGGCTCCGAGTCGTCGTAGGCGGCGACCTCTTCCGGGGTCATGGTGCGGAACTCCGGCTCAGGCATTGGCGGTCCTCTCGGCGTGCTTGTTCTTCGAGCGCTGGGTGACGTAGAAGTTGTTGCCCTTCGTGAAGTACAGGTCGTTCGCGATCACGGCCTGCACGGCGTGCTTCGCGATCGTCTCCCGGTCCGTGCCCGGCAGCCGCCGGACCAGGTCGGCGTAGTGCTTCCGGAAGGTCGCCTGATGGGCGGGGTCGGGGACGATGTTGTCGACCAGGTAGCCGTGGTACTCCTCCCAGCTGCGGAACATGAACGGCAGCTCGGTGACGTAGAAGTCGTCCTTGCCGAGCTGCCCGGCCGTCGAGATGCCCTCGAGGCGGCGGGTGGCGCGTTCCCAGGTCTCCGGCTCGATCTCCTGCAGGTAGAAGAGCGACGAGATCGCGGTCTCGTGGTGGTAGTTCGACACGCGCATCTTCTGGACCGGGATGCCGTAGCGGTACATCTCGTCGTAGTGCCGGTTGTACCGCCACGGGTCGCTGCCGGGCTCAGCTGGGTTGTTGCCGTCGATGATGGCCTTCCAGATGTCGCGCCAGGACCAGTCGAAGATCGGGTGGAAGACGTGGTGCAGCTTGGACTTCTTCTGCCCCCAGGTCACCCACTTGTACGACGGGTAGGTGGTCAGGCCCAGGCGGCGGGTCGGGGACTCCTCGGCGCGGACACCGGTCAGGACGGCGCCGCCGTTGACGTCGTTGATCGCGGTCAGGATGTCGGCGAACAGCTTGCCCTCACCGATCGTCGATTCGTGGATGGCGGCCGGGTGCTTCTCGCGGACCCACTCGACGGCCGGGTCGGGGTCCCAGACGTGGAGCCATTCGTCCTGGTGGTTGGTGGCGTTGAACAGCTTGAACGGAATCTGGAGCCACTGCGGGCGGACCTCGTCCGGGCGTTCGGTGAGGAGCCAGGTCTGGTAGTCGACCGTCGCTTCGAACTCGCACTCCTGGTCCAGCCACTGCGCCCGCACCGGCAGCGCGTCCCGCTCGCGGGCGACGATCAGGGCCAGCTCGAGGACGACCGTCGAGTCCTTCCCACCAGAGATGGAGACGGTGACCTGGTCGTCGAACTCGTCGAAGACCCACCTGATCCGCTCGAGGGCGGTCTCGTAGACGTTGCCGGGGAGGGCGTAGTGGGGCGCCGACACCCGTGAGGTCCCAGCCATCGGTCAGCCCTCGACCGTGACCACGGTGAAGTCGTGCCACTCCCAGCTGTCCGCCCGCTCGTTCTCCCGGAACAGCTGGAGGCCTGCCTGCCGCGCCAGCCACGCCGTATCGGACACGGCCTGGTCGTGCCGCTCGAAGTCCGGGAGGTAGCCCGACCCGTAGAACATCAGGAGGGCCCGCCCGCCCGGCCGGAGCAGGGTCGGGATCGCGTGCACGTCGTCCGGGGAGAGGTAGCTGGCCGACCCGAAGAGCGCGACGACCTGCTGCCAGTCACGAGCGCACTGCGGATGGTGCAGGTAGTCCTCGAAGGTGCCGAGGACCGTCGCGTGGTCGAAGTGCTTCCGTTCGAACTCGGCCAGCATGCCGGGCGACGGGTCGATACCGAGGTAGCGGGACGGGGAGACGTCCAGGATTTCGGGGAGGAGTCCGGTGCCGCAGCCGATGTCGAGCGTGAGGTGATGAGGGTTGAGCCAGGAGGCGACTGTGCGGTTCTCGAGTTGGTGGGCTGGGTCGGTGTAGCGGGCGTCGTAGTTGGGGGCGAGGTCGTTGTAGTAGGTGGTCGTGGTGGGGGTGGTGGTCATGGTGTTGGCTCCGGTGTGTGGTGGTGGTTGTGCGTATACGTTTCGGTGTTTGTATACGTGTCGGGGGTGGGTTTCGGGGGGAGCAGGGCGCGGAGATCGGCCGCCGCCTGAGAGCGGTACCGGCCCGCAATGTACGAGTCGATCACCGCCGCAGCGAACTCGATATCCGTCCGGTGACGGGTGGTGCAGTCGGGGCAGAGGGTCACCGGTCGTCTCCGTTCAGGCGGCGGAGGGTGCGGCGGGCGAGGTCAGCTGCGGCAGCCCGGCCGTGGGCCAGGCCGTACACCTGCAGGGCCGCCCAGATCACCCCGTAGGTGGCGAGGGCTAGCGGCCAGAGGAGCACCGCGGCGAATGTCGTGCCCGGAGCCGGGGCGCGGACGATCCAGCGGGCCGTCGCGACACCGGCAGCGAGCCACAGTACAGCGCCGACAGCCCAAGCGACCGGCGAGACCACGATCACAGGTCGCCCCAGGCCCGGTCCGGGATGTCCTGGACCTCATCGACGACCGGCGGGGCCAGGACGAAGTCGGACCGGACGGCGGTGGTCGCCTGCTCGAAAGCGGCCTGAGCGGTCGCAGCTGCCGCGGAGAGCGCCGCGAAGCCCTTCCGGATAGCCGGGGCGACCTGGGCCACCAGAGCCCGCTGGAATGCCCGCCAGCGCCACAGGAAAAGGACCTTCTCCACGCGGAACGCCGACACCTCACCTGGGTGACGGCGCGTCCGGTACGCCGGGCCGAACGTGGCCCGGCGCTGACGGCGCTTCACAGGTCCTCGGTGAGGAGCTTGTCGACAGCCTTACGGGCGCCCTCAACGGCCTGCAGGGCGTCAATGAGGGTCTGCCAGGCCGCGCGGAGCGACTCCGACGGCATCTGGTCCGGCCGGATGCCGTACTCGACGGTCTCGACGATCCCCCCTTCCCAGTCGATCTTCTCGTGCAGCTCCTGCAGGGTCAGCGGTTCAGCCATGACGGGTCCCTTTCCGTTGGCGGTCGTAGAGGCGGACGATGTCGAGCCCGGCGCCGGTAGCGGCAGCCTGCAGCATCAGACGGGCCGTGTCCGACCTCGAGCGGCCCAGCTCGGCGGCGAGCTTATCGACGGCCTGCAGGCCGGTCGGAGTGACCCGGATCGACAGGACCCGGTCCCGTGCTGGATGCTCGATGCTCACGTATACATCTTCTCACATCAGGGCGCCGTATACGGGCCGAGGAGAGGCGGCTGAGACGACTCTTTCGCCGCCCGCGCCGACTCCCGATGATGATCCTGGTCGTACGCCAGATGGCAGCCCTGGCAGAGCGCCATCAGATTCTCGCGGCGGCAGTCCTCCGGGAGATGGTTCAGGTGAGCGGTAGTCAGGATCACGCCGCTGCCCGTCGTCGGATGCGGCATCCCGTGAGAGGCGAGACACCGGCCGCCGCCGAGACTCGTCCCGCACTTCGCCCAGCCGCAGCGGCCGTCGCACTCACACCGCCATCCAGCTGCGGTCTTGACGCCGAGACTGATGTCCGGCCAGTCCGGCGGATACCGGTGCTTGTTCTCCGGTCGAATCGGCATGATCCTCCTCTCGGACCGCATCCGGCGTCAGGTAGACGCTGTGGCAGCGCCCGGTCAGGTGCAGGCCGGGCGGGTCCATACACACCTTCACCCGGTACCGGGCCCGCTGCAACACCCTTACCGGCAGGCCCACCGTGAACACGCCCAGCGGGGACGGCACATCCCAGGCGAGGACGGCCATCAGGTCCGACCGGTCTCGGCCGCCGGCTGTTGATCACCGTCTTCGACGGCTGGGCGATCGCCGGACGGGTCGCTCACGTCCCGCATGTGCAGACCGTCGTGCCCGGTTGGCAGCACGCAGGTCGGTGGCGGCCCGTAGACGCTGGGACAGCCGTAGGTACCGGCCCCGATCGGGGCACCGCACGCCGCGGGCTGATCCCCGCCGTTGATGTCCCCGGCCAGCGCGGCGCGAATCTCGTTGCCTGCATCCCGGAGTCCATCGCTTAGGCCCGTGGAATAGTCGTCATCGTCGCGGCCGTGATCACCTCGATGAATCAGGCCCCCTGCCAGTGCCTCGACTCGCTGCACCGCGGCACGCAGCCGCTCCACCTCGGCCTCTAGCGCTTCTCGTGCCTCTAGCTGCGCCTGAACTCGCCGCTCCTCATCCGGAGTTCGGGCCGGGCTGCTGGATAGCACGACGACGCCTTGGTCCTCGATCATGGCCAGCAGCCGCTCCACCTCAGCCAGCAGTGCGGCGCGGTCGGCCGGTGCTGTGTCCGGCATCGTCGTCGCGAATCGCCGGGTACGTTCCCGGATCGCTGCGAGGTCTTCGGCGCTCAGATGATCGGTCATCGGACGCCTCGATCCGGTCGAATCTCGCCCTTGACGCGGACGGCGCGGAGCTGCAGGCCGAAGCCGACCTCCGCTTTCAGCCGTGCCTCGTCGGACAGGCCCTGTTCCTGGCACTGTTCGACGAACGCGACCAGTTCGGCGAGGATCATGCCGCCCTTCGGGTCGTCCGCCTGCCGGTCGATTTCGATGCTCATGAATTTGTCCCTTTCAGCCGTGCTGTTGATGGTTCCCGTAGGGCCGCCACTCGTTGCCGACGAGGCGGCTGTAGTGGCCCTGGATTTGGATGGATGCCTGACCGGTCGACGTCGAGCGGCCCTTCGCGATGATCACTTCGATGATCTCCGGCTGGTCGTCGTCGCGGTGCAGCAGGATGACGCAGTCCGCGTCCGCTTCGATCGCGCCCGACTCGCGGAGGTCGGACATCGTCGGGCGGCCGTCCCGGCGGGACGTCGCGCCCCGGTTGACCTGGGCGAGAGCGACCACCGGGACGTCGAGTTCCCGGGATAGCCGTTTGAAGCCGCGGGACATCTCCGCAACCTGCTGTTCCCGCTTCTCCTTCGCCGACCCGGGCTGCACCATCTGGATGTAGTCGACGATGATCATGCCGAGCGGATGCTGCCGGGCGTAGCGGCGGGCACCGGCCCGGATATCGGCGATGGTCTGGGTCTCGGCGTCAGCGATCCGGATCGGTAGCTGCGAGATCGACGAGACCGCGGGGGCGAGCTTGTCCCACTCGAATTCGGCGAGCTTGCCCTGTTCGAGGCGGCCGAGGTCGACCCCGGCTTCGGCGGCGGCGCAGCGCTGGGTGAACTCGAGGGCCGACATCTCCATCGACGCGACGAACACGCCGTGTCCCTGCTTCGCCAGGTGGACCGCCGTGTTCGACGCCCACAGCGACTTCCCGACACCTGGGCGGGCGCCGACGACGTACAGGCGCCCCGGGTAGTAGCCGCGGGTGATCCGGTCGACGTCCGGCCACGGGGAGCTGTAGCCGGTACGGCGGCCGTGCTGGGCGACGTCGACGACCTCAGTCATGGCGTCGGCGATCGACCACACGTCCTGGTCGGTGCCGGTCGTGAACGAGTCGAGCCACTGCTTCGCGTCGTTCGTGATCTCGAACGGGTCGCGGTCCGTCTCCGACAGCTGCAGGAGCCGTTCGGCGAGCGACCGCACGCGGCGGCGGGCGGCCTGCTGCGCGACCTGCTCCGCGTACCAGGGCGCCGACGCGGGTTGTGGGCAGGCCGCGACGAGTTCAGTCAGGTAGACCGGGCCGCCGGGCAGCCGGTTCTGCTGGTCACCGAGCGCTGCCCGGACCTGGATCGGGTCCGGGATTCGTCCGGCGGCGTGGACGCGGAGGATCGCGTCGTACACCCATTCGTGGATCGGCAGATCGAAACAGGTCCCGGTGATCTTCGCCGTGATCTCGTCGACGTCCCGGTACCCGGCGAGCAGGGCGCCGAGGACGGCCCTCTCCGCGTCGATCACCGGCCGGGCCTATCCGAGATAGCGGGGACCGCTGTTAGGCGCTGAGGGCGGCGCTGAGCGGCTAGGGCGCGGAGTTCTGGGAGCGGCGGGAGTGGCTGGCCGGGCGGGACGGCGCCGGAGCCGATCGCCTCCCGGGCCAGCGTGAAGTACTCGCGGTAGTCGTCGCCGTCGAGGTCGGCCGGGACGGGCGGCGTGCCGTATCGCTCGATCCGGTCGCGGCGGAGCCGTCGGGCCTCGCTGATCAGGTGGCCCGGTTCGATGTAGCGGGACCGGTTCAGCGGGAGCGGCTGCCGGACGATCGAGATCAGCGCCTCGTCGGCGGCCGCGTAGTCGATGTCGGCGAGGACTTCCGCCCACGCTTCTCCGGTGAGTTCGTCCACCGCCTGTGACGGGCAGAGCGCCTTGACCTTGCGGAGCAGCATGACGGCCTCGGTGGCGTTCACAGTCCGATCGCTCTCTGCTGATCGCGTTCCATCGCCCGGGCGAGCATCCGGTCGAACTGGGCGTCGGTCTCCTGCTGCCTGCGGTCGACGATCTGCGACGGTCCGGTGTCGTATTCGTCGGCCCAGCAGCCGCCGTTCAGCCAGGTCGATGGATGCTTGATGTACTCGCGGGCGGTCCGCTTCCGGTCGATCTCGGCGATGTAGCGGGCGAGGCCGTCGGCGAGCTGATCCGGGGTCGCCGCCTTGAGTGCCCGGCGGTAGGCCCGTTCAGCGGCGGCGCGGCCGACCTTCCGCGGGTACCGGTCGTACCAGGCGGCGAAGGTGTCGCGCTGCTCCGGCGCCGGGGGTAGGGGGATATCTAGTGTCGTTCCAGGAGTCTCGTTCAAGGAGTCTCGTTCTGTCGGCCTCACAGACCGGGGGGGTGTGCCTGTGAGGCCGACGGGTCCGGTCTGTGAGGCCGGGGGGGTCGGCCTGAACGTCGTCAGCCGGTACTCGTTGCAGAGGAGCGCTCCGTCGTCGGCGTACCGCGGCCGCCAGTCGACTAGGCCCTTCTCCTTCAAGCTATCGAGTGTCCGCTGTACGGTCTTCAACGAGCACCCGGATTCGTCGGCGAGCCGCTTATGACGGAGCCAGCAGACACCGGCGGAGTCGACCCGCCAGCTGAGAGCGACGTAGACGGCGATCTCGTACGCCGTGAGCTGGCCGCGGAGATACCGCGGCACGATCCCGAATCCCGCTCCCGTGTCGTCGTTGACCGGTTCGGGGTCGATGAATTGATCCATGTGTCCTCCTCGAAACTGTGGTGGTTTTCTCTACCTCCCAGGTGTGGAAAGGCCCTCCCGGGGATCAATCCGGGAGGGGCCTCGAGATCCAACACCACATTGGAGGTGCTACCTAGTATACACGGTTCCGGGGTCTACGACATCACCCGCTCGAAGTACTCGGCGAGGAGCCGGAGCTGGTGCCGGTCCTCCGCCGATGCGCCGTGCTCGAGTTCCAGCGTGGCCTGGATGTCCCACATGACGTCGGCCCGGCTGACGGGCGCGCCGGACGCGAACGCGGCGAGGTGTGACCCGACCCGGCCCGGAGACTGCCACTGGGCGGCGATCGTCCGGGCCTCCTCGTCGGTCAGCTGAGCCTCGACGGTGTCGACCTGCTCCCACTTCCAGATGAGGTCGTTGCCGTCGAGCCAGATGCGGAGCGGCTTCTCCTTGAGCCGGTGTTCGGCGCCGGACACCTCGTAGGCCTGGCTGGTGTCGGGCTTGGTGTCGAACCAGCCGTGGGCGGTGTGGAAGCGCCAGCGGGGGTTACCGTTGCGGCTGGTCTTCCGTCGGCTGATGTCGAGGACGTTGATGGTGATGAACCGATCATCCCGTGCTGTATTCATGTGTACAGTGTAGCACCTTGCGACGCCACGGGCGAGGCCTCCGCCGGAACCGGATCAGGCGCCGTCACCGCCACATGGAACAGGTACCGGCGAGCCTCCTTCAACCGGCCCGACGTCAACCAGTCCCGATCCCGCCGCGCCACCTCGGCCCGCCGGTCCAGCTCAGCGATCATGTCCGCCAGCGCGATCACGGCTTGCTCCCCACATGCACCAGGCCGCCCTCGTCGGTCAGGAACAGATAGTCCCCCCGCCACGTCCTGATCGGGACCTCGGACGGCAGGTCCGCGCCCCGCTTGATCAACCAGCCGTCCTCATAGGCCTGCGCCCGATGAGACTCGATATCGGCATGGCAGGCCAGGCACAGAACGACCAGGTTCGGCGGCCGGTTGATGAACCACATCCGGGACCCGCCGGACGCCCGCGGCATCCGATGGTGCACCTGCAGGGCGTGTGGGCTGCCGCACCGGAGGCACATGTCGTGGTCCCGGTCATGCACCAGCTGCCGCACCTCCGGCGTCGGCCCAGTGTTCCTCGCCATCACGCTCCCTCTCCGCGCCCGGCCACGCCGTACTGCATCCGGATCGACGCCCCGATGGACTGCATCGCCCGCAGCTCGGCCTCCAGCGCCCGGGCGAGCCGGTCGGCGTACCGGTACGCCACATCGGCCACGTCCCGCGCCGAGCGTTCATCGTAGGTGGCCAGCTCGGCGGCGTACTTCTTCTCGGTCTGCGGCCCATCGTGGTCCAGGTAGGCCTTGGCGTAGGCCCGGTCGTATTCGAGGTCGGCCTTCATGAAGTCGCGATAGGCATTGGAGCAGGTCGTCACCGAGTTCGCGATGCGGTTCGAGATGACCGCGATCTTCTCCTCGACGACGACCGGATTCCAGTTCTCAGTCATCGCCACCCGCGTCCAGCTCGGGCATGCCGCCGAGCATCATCGCGATCGCCCGGGCCGACCCGACCGCATTCGGCTTCACCACGACGCCCGGCGTGCTGGTCTTCTCCTCGACACCGGCCGGGACCTCACCGGTCACCTTGTCGACCGGATCGGTCAGGAACTCCTTCTCCCACGCCGGGACCACGCTCAGGGTGGTGACGATCACCTCCGGGTAGGTCTCGGCCACCCAGGCGGTGAACTTGTCCCGGTCGGTCACCGACCAGCCCTTGCTCGGCCGGTTCCGGGACACGGTCCCGATCTCGACGTCGTCCAGCCACACGGTGCGCCGGTCACCCGGCTGCAGCGTTCCCTGGACCCGGTCCCGGGTCTTCTTGTTCCGCTCAGTGAGCTCCTTGAGCACCGCCGCCTCGAGTACGGCACGGGTGTCATCGTCCGTCTGCATCAGTCTGTCCTCTCACCTGGTCGGCCTCAGCCTGTTCCCACTCGGCCTGCAACGCCTGCAGCTGCTGCAGCGTCGCCGTCTCGGCGGACGTTCCGCGGGCCTGCAGCGCCGCCGCGATGAACGGCCGCCCACGCTCGCCCGCCAGCTCGTCGAGGCGGCGACGAACCGCGAACAGCGGATTCTCCTGGTAGCTGACGGCCCGCTCATGGCTGTACATGTCCGGTTCCGGGTCGTCCGTCGGCACCGTCAACGCCTGCAGCAGGAACGACCGGTACGCCACCGACATCGCCTTCGGCACGGCCTTGTCGCCTGAGTCGGCGGCCTGCCCGTACGCCGACCCGACGAAGCTGTCCCCGGACGGGCCGTACACGGTGTACCGCATCCGGACGATCACGCCCTGCATCAGAGCGTTCCCCTTCGTCTCGTACCGCTCGGTCTCGACGGATTCGGCGGTCGGCACGACGGTCACGTTGTTCGCCCGGAGGGCAGGGCCGACCGCGGAGAGGACGGCGTCGATGCCGCGGAAGTTGTAGTTCTGCTGGTTGTTCCGGCCGGTCTTCCGGATCGTCTGCACCTGGTCCATCACCAGCGACCAGGCCTGATGCACGGTCAGCGTCTCGTCAGCCACGGAACGGCCCTCCCCGCTTCACGTAGCCGCGCGCCACGTACGGCTCTACCTCGCCGTACGCCGAGCACAGGGTGCACGGCGACGGGTCGACGATGATGCCCCGGCCGATCGGCGTGGGCGGGTACTCCTCGCCCTCACCGGCACAGCGCGGGCACTCCACCATCTCCACCTTGGTCTCGTTGTTGATCATCGGTCCCAGCCCTCTCGCGTGCCGTCGAGCACGTCGTCCACGCCCGGCAGGAACGCCGGGGTCTCACCGTTGCAGTCCGGGCAGACAACGTCCGCGTGCTCCCGGCCCAGCGGCGTCTCGGCGACGACCTGGGTCACGATGCCCATGTCCTCGCAGGTCTCGCAGAACACCGTGTTGCACAGATCCATCTCAGCCCTCCTGGCAGGCGCGGTGGTAGCGGTCGGCGTCGATGGCGGCAAGGGCTGATCCGGTGAAGGTGAGTCCCTCAGCGGCGCACCGCGGGCACTGCCACGTCCATCCGGCGTCGACCCGGATGATCCGGACTTGACTGCCGGGATCAGCCGTGGCGTCGGCCCAGCGGCTGGCGGTGATGAACGCGGCCCGGAGGTCGGGCGCGGCCACCTTGACTTCGTGCACGGTCCCGTCGGGGCCCTGTGCGGTGATCCGGTAGGAGGAGTTCATGTGTCCCACTGTACACCATCATGTCCCCTGGTGTACAGTGGGCTGCATGAGCCTACTCGAGACCCTGGCGTACCTCGGCGACACCGCCAGCGACATGTCCGAAGATCAGTTGCGCCTCTTCGAGCAGTGCGCCGCCCAGATCGACCAGCGCTACCCGGACGACGGGCAGGCGCACCGGATCGCGTTCGAGGGTGCACTGACGATCATCCGCGGCGAGGTAGAGCTGGAGGCGTTCAGTGAGGCGTGGCGGACGGCGCGGCGGCTCGAGCGGCTGCAGATGGCCGGGCTGACCGGTGCGATTATCGCTGCGGTCGGCGGCGGGGAGTCTGAGCTGGCCGTGTCGGAGCTGACCGGCTTGAACCGGGCCACGGTCCGGCGGGCGCTCGGGAAATAGGAGTGCCCCGGTCCAGCACGGGAGACCGGGGCGATTCCTCCTACAGGAACACGCTCAGTCTACATGTTGCATCCTGCGACACTCCTGTGTATAGTGGTACACACACCACCTACTGAGGAGCCAGCATGACCCGCCAGACCATCACCACCGAGCACGGCACCTACCTCGTCGCGGCAGAGACCGGCCGCGCCACCGTCTATGTCTGGACCGAGCCCGGTCAGGCCGCCGTTCACGCCCTAAGCGACATCTGGACTGAGATCGGCACCGTCCGCAAGGAGCACGTCCCAGCCCTCCGCACCGCCAAGGTGAGCAACGGCCATGACGTCTGGCAGCCGCTAGGTTCGGCCACCCCTCGATCCGGCCAGCCGCGTGACTTCGGCGGCCGTTCGATCAAGCTGGCCAGGGCGGGCACCCGCAAGGCTGCCGTCGCCGAGGTCATCAGCTGGTACGAGCGTCCGCTGAAGCGCGCCGCCGCCGAGCAGGCGATGGAGGCTGAGCTGGCTGAGGCGGTCGCCGACAGCCACCCGGACTGGACCGTGCGCCGGGTACCGGTGCCCAAGGCGATGGATACGGCAGAGATGGCCGACATCAAGCGGGCCCGGTTCCTCTACACCGAATGGCGGATCGCTCACGACCGGCTCGGCCACGACGACAGCGACCCGGCCCGGGTGGCTGAGCAGACCAAGCACGACGCCCTGGTGAACTTCATCGAGGCCGCCGACCTAAACGGCTCTGAGTGGGACCCGCGGCTACCGGAGAACGTGCACCGCAGCTGGGCCGTCTGACCCCAAGATCACGAAGGAGACCGAGATGCCTGGACGCAGCAGCAAGAGAATCCGCCGGATCACGCAGTACGTGGTGATCGGGACGCACCCGACCGTCGACACCTCCGTCACGGTAGGCCCCTACAACAGCGCCGACCGGGCCGCCGAGGCTTCCGCCGCGATGGACGCTCTGGGCTACGTGACCGAGTTCTGCCCGCTTGAGCGGCTTGAAGACCTCGACCCACTGACCGGCTGGAACGAAGCCTGACCCGCCGACGGTGCGCCCGGACCTCCCTGCCGGGCGACGCCGCGACCGTTCAGCCGACACCCACCAAACCGAGAGGACCACCAACCGTGAAACGCATCCTGACCCTGACCGTAGCCATCCTGATCGCCGTACTGCTCGGCACCGTCGCCGCGACGATCACCGCCGACGCCACCGAGCGGAAGGTGAAGACCTGGGGGACGCGGACGATCTACGTCCAGGAGTCCCTCCCCCGCGGCTACGACGTACACCGGGCCATCGAGGCGTGGGACAACCGGTCCCGGCTGAACCTGATCCTGGTCAAGCGCTGCCCGCCCGGGAAGGCGTGCATCCGGTTCACCGCCGGACGCCGCCCGGGCCACGCGGTCGCGACGACCTGGGCGTGGCAGACGTCGAAGCGGATCGTGAAGTGCGACGTGATCGTGGACACCCGCAAGCTGAGCAATCTGTCGGCGAAGCGGCGGCTCGCGTCCCTCGCCCACGAGACCGGCCACTGCCTCGGCTTCAAGCACGATCACAGCCGCCGGAACCTGATGTCCGGGGTGAACACGTCGGCCCGGTCCTGGAAGCCGTCTGCGGCCCATTACCGGGCGCTACAGCGGACGTACGGGCGGTGAGCACGATGACGGAGCCGACCGGCGAGGAGCCGCAGGACATTCGGGAGTGCCCGACGTGCGGTGACCTGCACGATGTGGCGGCGTGCGGTGCGTCGGCGGCGGTGTGTGATTGCTGCCGGGACATCCGAGATTACGGCGGCGAGTTGCATCCTGCGACAGATGGTGTATAGTGGTACACATGATGAGCACGGAGACCTCGAAAGCCAACGCGACGCCCGGCACGTACAAGGGCAAGACGCCCGACCAGTGGCGGGCCGCCGCCGAGCAGTCCTACCGCAACGCGGACGAATCGTTCGAGCGGTCCGACACCGACGGCTTCCTGTCCCAGTGGGCCAGCGGCTGCCTGGCCGCCGAGTACCTGGCCAGCGCCCGGCTCGCCGAGCAGGACGGCCTGATCGAGGTCCAGGCACTGTTCAACCTCGACGGCACGATCGCCTCCACCCACTGCGGCTACAACGAGCAGTACCGCCGCGACTACTGGGTCCTGAACGACGACGCAGCCGCCCGGTACGGCCGCCGCTTCTACAACCCCAGCGGCGCGAAGAAGGCCGCGACCAGGAACGCGAACGACCGGAAGAAGGGCTTCACGGTCGGGAAGATCCGGGTCGCCGGATACGTCACCCTCGCCGGAGAGGTCACCGTGCACGCCGTGACCCGGCCGGTCGTCGACGACCTCCGGTCCGGCGCCTACGACATCATCGCGGCGGAGGACGACACCGTCGACTACTGACGGACAACTGAACAGGGGTGCGCAGTCGGCTATAGGCCGGTGGCGGAGCACCGCACGGCAGTGCGGCCCGTCGGGCTGGCCGGAGGAATCCGGCGGAGGTTCGACCCCTCCCGCATCCACGCAAAACCATCACCTACAGGAAGGCACGACAGATGGATATCGACGATCTGGGCTGGGACGACCCGGAGCCGCGTGAACAGCCGAAGTGGGTCGAGCAGTCCGTGACCGCGAAGTTCGAGCTGACGCTGGACACGGTCCTCGGTACCCGCGAGGACGGCCCGTATACGGTCGGTGACGCGATCATCGACGCCGCCGCCCGACAGCTCGCCAATGAAGCGAAGCATCAGGCCGCGACCGGCCACGGCTACTACCGCCGGGTCCACGAGAAGGTCGAGGCGCAGCTGAACGCCAAGGCGGGGGAGCTGGTCGACAGCCTGTGGCAGCGACAGGTCACGGAGTCCGATCGATTCGGCACCAAGTCCGGTGAGCCGCAGTCGCTCGAGGCCTGGGCGGCTGCCCGGATCGAGCAGTGGATGTCGGCCCGCGGCGACAGCTACGGGTCGCGGTCCGCGCAGACCCGGCTCGAGCAGGCGATCGAGAAGGTCCTGGACCGGCAGCTGTCGAAGCAGCTCGAGCAGGCGATCGACGGCGCGAAGATGCAGGCGCTGGCCGCGGTGACCGAGGTCGCCGAGAAGCACCTGACCGCCGCCCTCCGCGAGACCATCGCGACCGCCGCGCAGAAGGGACGCTGACCGATGGCCGGGAATCACTACAACGGACTGATCCGGAAGCTCGAGCAGCTGGCCGACGAATTCGAGGCGGCGGCCGACGACGAGGACGAGGAAGCCACGATGGACGCCCACTTCCTGCGGGAGGCCGCGAACCGTCTCCGGCGGCAGCCGTGCGAACACTTCCCGACTGAACGGACCGCGACCGTCACGCCGTGCCTCAACTGCGGCGCGAATCTCGGCCAGACCTGGGTGGTCGTCGGATGACCAGCTACCGCTGCACATTCGACCGGATCGGCCGCCACCAGGACGTCGAACCGCTCACCGCCGCCGCCGACACGGCCGACGATCTCGCCGAAGCGATCTACCGGTACGCCCGACCGAAGCTCGCCTCCCGCGAGATCGAGGTCCACGTCGACCTCAACCCCGGCACGGGCGGGACCGGCGTCATCCTGATCGGCGGCTTCCGGAACGGCGGCGAGATCACCATCGAGGAGGTACCTGCCCCATGAACCAGGGATCGGCCTACCTGTCGTCCGTCCAGTACGCCCGGCAGAAGCACCAGGACGAACACGACCGGCTCGTCGCCGCTGTCGAGGTCGCCCACGCCCACGGCGTGCCGGTCGCGGAGATCGCGGCCGCCGCCGGAGTCCACCGCACCACCATCTACCGCTGGCTGCAGGAGTCGCAGCCGACCAACCGAAGGGGACAACCAGCATGACCAACCAGCACACCGACGAATTCCCAGCCGAGCCGCGGCAGCCCTACCCGGGCCACCCGTACCAGGGGCAGGTCCCGCCCGGCCAAGTTCCGTTCGCACCGAAGCCGAAGGCCCGGAAGGGCCTGACCGTGATCCTCGCGGTCGCCACGTTCATCGTCGGCCTGATCATCGGCGGCGCCGCCGGATCGGCCGGGAAGGGCGGCAGCGAGCCGGTAGCGGCCGTCCCGGCGCCCGCCACCACCGAGGCTGCACCGGCCGAGGAGAAGCAGGAGAAGCCGAAGGCCGAGAAGCCCGCCAAGCCGGTCGAAGCCCCGGAGACGTTCGGCGACGGCACCTATGAGGTCGGCGTCGACATCCAGCCCGGCCGGTACAAGGTGACCGTCCCGGCCGACTCGTACATGTGCCTCTTCCAGCGGTTGAAGGACGACACCGGGGACCGCGGCACGATCATCGCGCAGGACGTGAAGCGGCCGGGCGCGAAGGCATCGGTCACGATCAAGAAGTCGGACGGCTTCTTCGAGACCTCCGGCTGCGGCGAATGGACGAAGCAGTGACCGACACCGAGCAGACGATGGAGCTGGTCCGGTACGACGCTGACGCCGAACGGTGGGCACCGATCGCTACCTGGGCTGAGGCGGAGCCGGAGAAGGCGCTCGACGAGTTCACGCTGGCGGCGATCCGCATCCTCACCAACAAGCCGCGGAACATGGCGTACTGGCTGCAGCGGGCACTCGGCCAGTTCGACAAGCGGGTCGGGATCGCGTCCCTGGCCCTCCGCGAAGCGGAGAAGCACAAGCCGACCGACGGCTGGCGGGAGCCCGCCACGTCGATCATCGACACCACGGAGGAAGCATGACCAATCACCTGTCCGACCTGGCCGACCGGCTCGAGGCGGTCGCACTCGAGATCGACGAGATCGACAAGGGTCTGCCGCTAAAAGATGGCGACCGGCCCCGGGCCTCGCATCTCCGAGCGGCCGCGGTAATCGTCCGACAGCTGCCGTGCGAGCACAATCCGGTCACCGAGTACGACGACACGGAGGAGCCGGAGTCGGACGCTCTGCTCCGCACCGTCTGTCAGTACTGCCGGGCCGAGCTGGTCCAGACCTGGGTGGCGAAGCTACACACCGACGGTCTCCCGATCCGGCCGGTGATCACCCGATGAAGCAGAAGGTCGCGAAGCTGACTCAAGGGATCAAGCTGTGTGTCGAGGCGGCCGCCCGGCCGTCAGTGGGCCCGGAGGCCACCGCGTGCTACGCGGCCGCGGCCCGGGACCTCGCCGTCGTCCAGCTCTACCTGACCGCGGCGGAGCGGATTCAGAACGACCCGAACGCCTGGCCAGCGGCCGCGCCGTGGGTCGCGCCGGGCGGTGACCTCCGATGAGGGTTCCGTCGAGGGCCGCGGTCCGCGCTGGCTGGATCGTGGTCGCCCTGATCCTGGCCGCCGTCCTGATCGTGATCGGTACGCCGGACGCCGACGGGGCGAGCCCGTCCCAGGTCCGCTGGAACCGCACCACGGTCCACGTCCAGTCCGCGCTGGGCGACGACTGGCCGGTCCGGGTCGCCGTCGAGGCGTGGGACGACTCGTCTGCCCTGGACATCGTCTACTCGGGCACCCGGTGCGCGTCGACGTCCTGCATCACGATCCGGTGGGAAGACCTTCCCGACTGGCACCTCGGCTACACCAACCTGTATACGGACGCGCTGGGCCGGTACAAGGCGTGCACGATCCGGGTCGACCCGGCGGCCGCCGCCCTGTCGGACTACCTCCGGCTGTCCCTGATCCGCCACGAGACCGGACACTGTTTCGGCTTCAACCACACGTATACGGGGACGGACGTGATGATCGAGACCCTGCGGGAGGGCGGCCCGCAGAACCTGTCCCAATTCCACAAGGATCGACTCCTGGAGGTCTACCCCTATGCCTGACCCGAGCAAGTCCGCCGGTGGCAGCCCCGACGACTGGGGCGCCGCGAACGACGGCAAAGACGGCTGCAAGGGCATCTTCCTGATCATGCTGCTGGTCGGCGTGGTGCAGGTCGCGCAGCTGGTCGGCTACCTCGACCTGATCGGCCGGGTGCTGTCGTGACGCCCGCCGAGCTGGCCGAAATTCAGGCCCGGGCCGACACCGGCTACGTGCCGGGCGAGTCCATCACCTGGTTCGCGGACCGGGCCGCGGCCGACCGGAAGAAACTCCTGACCGCCCTACGGTCGGCCGACAGCGTCCCACGCGGCCTGTACCGCAACCCGGGCGGCTTCGAACTCCGCGTCGGGTTCGCCGCCAGCGAGCAGACCGCCGGTATCCGGACTATCGCCGGGGATATCGCCGTGGCAACGAGCTACGACCCGATGTTCGGTACCTGGACCTACCTGGTCACGGCGGCGTCGCTGCGAGAGTGCGGCTACGAACTGGTGGAGCCGGAGGCCAGCGATGGCTGATCAGCTGAGCGCCGAAGACCTGGCCGAACTCGAACGGAAGTTGGAGGCGGGCGCGCCAGGCGGCAACTGGGTGCACGACGGAGATATGGTCCGCGATTGCTCCGGTTCGATCATCGCCGCGCCCCTCGGCCATCGTGAACCGCGAGCAACCGCGATCGCCGCGCTGATCGTCGCCGCGGTGAACGCCCTGCCCCGGCTGCTGGCCGAGGTGGACCGGCTGCTGGCCAGGGTGGCGCACCTGGAAGCCGAGGTCCGCTACCTGACAGGAGAGACCGATGGGTAACCGGACGACCCACATCAGTCCTCGGGAGCCGGGCCCGATGTCGACACGCGGCTGGCGCCTACGGCCGGGGATCGCCGACTACGGCACGCAGAGCCGGGCCGAGATGATCGACCAGTACCGGAGGTACTACCAGCACGAACTCGAGGCGGCCCGATACGCCCTGTCGCTGACGGACGACGAACTGATCGTGCAGGTCTTCGAGGGGAACCGGCTGATCCGGGAGGTGACCGATGACTGACCACGACTGGATCACCATGGCCGGGCCGGATGCCGAGTCGGGCCCGCTCTACCGGTGCGATCTGTGCGGCGAGATGTCGCAGGGTTGGGAGATGGAACTTCTCGGCAGCTGCCGCGGCCTGGCCGAGCATTTCGCGGCCGACCTGGACGACTCCGGAGCCTACGACGACCTCGCGAACGACTACCGCGGCCAGGAGCCGATCTCAGAGCCTTCCAGCCGGTCACCGGTATGGAGAGCTGTCCGGGCCTGGTTCGACGTCCTGGCGGCCCGCCTCGAGCTAACGGCGGCACGTCTCCGGGAAGAGGCCCGGCTCTGGCCGGACCGGCAGTGGTGGCTGGGGTACGGCGAAGGTGTCGAGGACGGGGCCCGGCGGGAACAGGCACGGCAGCGGGGTGAGCTGTGGTGAGCGACCTTCCGTGGCATGTGTCGGTCGGGACGTGGGAGTGGGTCCGGTCGATGTACGGGCTCGCGATGCACCTGACAGGCGCCGAGCTGTCCCGCGACGTGCATTTGAAGGTGTTCGATGAGGCTCTGGCGCTTCGGGACCGGGAACTGCTCACGGTCGCCCGGGACGCGGCAGTCCTCACGACGATCGACCAGCTGGTCGATCTGGCGAAGAACGGTCCGGTCACCGCCGCCCAGTTGCGCGTGCTCGGTGACCTGGTCCGGTTGGAGATCGCGCAGCGGCCGCCTGCCGGATCGCCCGCCGGGCCGCCGCCAGCTGCGGCTGAGTCAGAGTCCGTCTGAAACTGTCGTCGTGCTGCCGGTACGTGAAGCCCGGCTCGGAGAGTCCTCGGAAGCGGGCGCCGAGCCGGGCGAACCCGACCCACAGCAGGGCGTCGACGTACGGGATCGGCCCGTCCAGCGTCCGGTACGGCGCCGCCAGCCAGAGGGCCCGCCGGTACGGCGAGCAGGACAGGACACCGATCCGGCCGGACAGGACCCAGCGGGCGGTCACATGCGTGGCGGGCCGGACCCGGCCGGACGGGTAGCGGGCGGCCATCGGGATCACGTCGGCCGTCTCGAGCAGCGGCAGGCAGCGGCGGAGCGCACCGGGTAGGAGGAGGTCGTCGGCGTCGAGATGCATCACCCACTCGCCGCGGGCGTTCGCGACGGCGAGATTCCGGGCGGCCGCCATCGACGTATATTCGCCGGTCACAACCCGGCACGGCACGGAGGCGTGCTCGAGGATACGGGCCGCCCGCGCCGCGTCCTGCTCGCAGCCGCCGAGCTGTGCGATCACCGCTTCGGCCGGGGCCGGGAGCTGCCCGGCTACCGACTCCGCCCACTCCGGCAGGTAGCGGCCGTAGCCACCCCAGCAGGTCGTGACGATCGACAGGTCAAACACGGGCCCGCCGGAGGTAGGCCCGGTAGCCGGGATGGTTGACGAACTTGTCCCGCCCGTACTTCCGGTTGAACCGGGCGACCTGCTCCCAGGTTGTCGCGTCGCTGCGGCCCTCCCGCCGGAGGGTCGCCGACCCGAGATGCCGGACCCGGGAGTCGGGCACGATCATCGGTTCGACCCCGGCGGCCACGGCCTGTTCGATGACGGCGTCGTCGGCGCACCAGAACGTGAAGTCCTCGTCGAGGCCGCCGATCGCCGACCAGAGCCGCCGGGAGATCGCGAAGCACCAGCCGGACAGGTGGCGGCCGTTGATGCGGCCGGTCTCGCCGTCGGGCGGGAGGTCCTGCTGGCGGGGGTCGCCCGGGTTGTGCGGCGACACCAGGTCGTGCCCGGCGGTGATCAGCGGATGCAGCCAGCCCGGCTCGAAGATCAGGTCGTTGTTCGCGACCACGATCCACGGCGCGCTACCGGTCGCGGCGGCGGCGTTGACGAACGCGTTGTAGGCGAACGGGTCGCCGCGGTGCACGGTCTCCGCGTTGTGGTAGGTGACTCCGGCCCGCTGTTCGACGACGACGACCCGGACCGGTAGCGCCCCGGCGCCGGTGTGGCAGGAGTCGATCGCGGTCTGCGTCATGCGGCGGGCTCGGCCGTCGGCGGCCTTCGACAGCATGATCACGTCGGCGGCCGGGGAGGTCCGGCGCGGCCGGGCGGCGACGGGCCGGACCGTCTGCGCCTCCGTGGTGGCCGCCGAGTAGTCGTAGTGGTACAGGACCCGCGGGATGTGGTGTTCGGTTGCCAGGAGCGGCCTGAGCAGCTTCGAGTAGCCGGAGTCTTCCCGGTACGGCAGCGCCGGGTAGGGCGCCTGCAGGGCGAGGTCCCGCCGGACCGCGCACAGGTGGTTCGGGAGGCGCCGGTATTCGGTCGGCGTGTTCTGGTCGCGGGTCCATTTCAGCCGGTAGCTGCACGGCTTCGGCTCGCCGCCGTTCAGGGACACGGACGCCAGGAAGGTGACGACGTCCGGGCCGTGGTCGATACCGTCGAGGACCGCGGTGAGCATGTCGTCGGAGACCCGGTCGTCGTCGTCGACGAACTGCACGTAGCGGCCGCGGGCGGCGTCGACCATGACGTTCCGCTTCTCGCCGAGCATCATCTGCTTGTTGTCGGTCAGGACCATGATTTCGACCCGGTCCCGGTCCTCTTCGGGCAGCGTCTCCCACTGCCCGAAGAGCTGGTCCATGATCTTCGGCGCGAACGTCGCCCGCCTGGTGTGTGTCGAGCACACCAGGACGGACAGGTCGATCACGGCTTCCTGGCGACCGCGGTCAAGCTGGCCGCCATGTCCGGGTGGCCGGTCCAGGTGACGGTGGCCGGGTCGAAGCCGGACCGGGCGACGAGCTGCGCCGGGCTGCCCTGGTCGGTACCGTGCAGCTCGAACGGCGGCAGGCCGGGCGTCAGCCGCAGCCAGTCGAGGGTCGAGATCACGCTGGTCCGGTAGTTCGCCATGTGCGAGGTGTGCAGGTCCTCGATGATGTAGAAGCCGCCCGGCGCGACGTGCTCCCAGAGCAGGTCAAACGTCTTCTGCTGGTCGCCGGTCAGGTGGGAGGCGTCGTCGAGGATCACGTCGAACGGGCCCAGGGCGGCCAGCTTGTCGGCATCGGCCGACTCGGTGGCGTCGGCGAGGACGGTCGTCACGCCGTGCAGGCGGGCCGGGAGCCGCCGCTGCACGTTGTCGACACCGATGATCGTCGCCCGCGGCCAGTACTCCCGCCACATGCCGAGAGACGCGCCGTCCATGATCCCGATCTCGAGCAGCGTTCCGGTGAAGTCCCGGCCCGGCAGGTGTTCCTCGTAGAAGTCGCAGTAGCGGTGGTAGGTGGCCTTGTCCGTGCCCCACTTCTCGCCGAGCTGCTGCAGCAGGCCGGTCACTCCGCGCCGTCATTCAGAGAGCCGACGTCGCGGATGACCTGGCCGGTCGGCAGCTCGGACCCTTCCCCGGCAACCACCTTCCCGCCCTGCTTCAATTCGACGACCGACTTGTTCGGCGTCACCGCGAACCGGGACCAGAGTCCCAGCACCAACAGGGCGACCGGGCCGATCGCGCCGATGATCGCGTCCTGCTGCTGCTCGGTGATCGGCACGTTGAACGCGACCAGCAACACCAGGATCGCCCCGGCCGCCGTGATCGCCAGCCGAACCAGGACCGGTTCCTTCGTCATGACCGTCTCCCTACGTCTTCTCGATGAGGCCGCCGGTCTTCGACGACCGGTAGATGGACAGTGACCCGACCTCGCCCTTCGCCTTGTTCGCGAACAGCCTGATCTGCCGCGGCCCGGGCCACCCGTCCTGGGTGTCCCGCACCGACTTCTGCGCCTTCTTCGTCTCGGCCGTAGTCTCGTCGGACCAGTCGCCGGTGACCTTGATCTCCTTCCCGTTCGGGAACGAGATGGCGTTCAGGATGCGCTGCCACCAGTACACCGAGTCGGAGTTCTTCGGCTTCCGACGGACCGCGTCGTGCAGGATGTCGACGTAGATCGCGCGCTGCTCCGGCTTGTAGCCGGGCTGCGGCTTCGGGTCGGGCTTCTCCCCGCCGCCGCCGCCGGACGGCTTCCCGGTCAGCGCACCGGCCGGGAGACCGAGCACCACTTCGGTGATGCCCAGCCACACCTCTTCGTTGTCGGCGTACGCCCGGTGGCCGGACAGGTGCGCATGCCAGAGGTGGGTCTTGTCCATCGTGATGAAGCGCTGCTCGGTGACGTTGAAGGCGGTCACCTTCTTGCCGTCGAGCGTGCCGCCGAACTCGCGGAGCTTCTTGTACAGGCGCGGGTCTTCCTTCTGCGCGGCGCGGAGCAGCCGCCGGGTGACCAGGGCCAGCTCGTCGACGTCGTCGAAGACGTAGTCGACCGCCGACGCGGCCCGCGCGTTGCCCTTCTTGTCCAGCGGGTGCTGGATCGAATACGCCTTCGTCTTGCCGCGGCGGAGGAGGTCCTCCCGGGAGTGGTGGTAGCCGGACCCGGCCGCGGAGCCTTCGAGGATGCCGCCGAACTTGACCGACCGGAACGCCTTGTCGACGTGCGGCCAGGTCGCCTTGATCGCGGCCGGTGCGTACTTCGCCATCAGACGGCCACCTTCGCGTAGTGCCACCGCCCGAACCGGGTCAGGTGATGGCTATGCGGGTCAGTGCAGATGCAGCCGCGACACGGGCGGCAGAGCATCCGCAGGAACGCGGAGTGCAGGAGGCGGCGCATCAGTCGTCCTCCGCATCCGGGTCCCAACCATCCGGCGGATCGGCCGGAAGCGGTTCGCCGGTCTCCGGGTCGCGGTGCTCGTTGTCCTCGGTCTCCGGATCGGCCGGACGGTCGAAGTCGGGGTCGGTCATTCTGGTGTCCCTTCGGTTGGGCCCGGGGTCGGGCCTGGTGTCACGGTCTTAGTCTCCGTCACGGTCGGCGCTGGCTTCGGCAGGCACGGCCCGGCGTCCTCGTCGGTGGTGCCGTCGTCGTACTCGATCCGCCAGCGGCCATTGTCCTGACAGTGCTGATCCTTGATGCCCCGCCCGGGCGG
>Ga0105032_100032_pt1 | contig 23486 bp, 24 predicted proteins | sample RS_126metaG_FD_91481 | JGI IMG/M metagenome (GOLD analysis project Ga0105032, IMG submission 91481) | Switchgrass associated microbial communities from Austin, Texas, USA, to study host-microbe interactions - RS_126 metaG | ecosystem: Host-associated > Plants > Roots > Rhizosphere | place: USA... | reverse complement strand
GTTTGCCGCTGGCGTTTTTAATAACGTCTTTGCCGCTTGCATGCTTAGCGGCGTGCTGTGGTCGCTGGTTGTCCTGCGCGTCGAGCAACATCAGGCCAACTGCTGCCGCAAATTGCGGTTCCTCAATGTGTTCAGCCACGCCACCGTAGCCTTTAGATTTTCCAACGCGCGCCGCAAGTTCCAGCCGCTCTTTGGCATATTCGGCAATGCCTTTGATTTTTGCCGAACCGCCAGTCAGCACCACACCGCTTGGCAGCTGCCCAGCCCGACCGGCTTTCTTTAGTTCTTTTTGCACTGCGACAAAAATTTCTTCGAGGCGAGCTTCAACGATTTCATCAACATCACCACTAATAAATGTGTGTGTCTCCTTTTCATGCTTGATCGAAATCGACTCATTCTTTTCGCGAGGCACGGCCGAAGCATTTGCCAATTTCACTTTTTCGGCAATTTCAGGATCGGTCTTGAGTCCAATCGCGAGGTCGTTTGTAATATTATTACCTCCGACAGGAACTACACCAATATACTGCAAGTCGCCTTCTTCAAAAATAGCCACACTCGTTGTTGCACCGCCAATATCAACCACCGCAACGCCGTTTTCCATCTGTTGTTCACTAAGCACCGCACTAGCCGCTGCAAGAACTGCCGGCGTAATGGCGTGCGGTAACACCTTCGCCATTTCAGCAGACTTTTGCAGGTTTGTTAAGTGTGGCGCAAGAGCCGAAACAATATTGGCATTAATTTCAAGCCGAGTGCCGGTCATGCCAATCGGATCTTTAATATTATCTTGACCATCGAGGCGATAGCTATGCGGTACCACCTCTAATATTTCGCGGTTAGCGGGTACTTTCCCAAGCGTTGCCACCTCTTCGATGCGCCGTAAATCCTCGTGATTGATTTCGTGATCCATCGTACCTACGGCAATCATACCGTCGGCTTTTGTACTTAAAATATGTGACCCATTAATGCTCAAAGAGGCACCATTTACCTGGTATCCGCTCATCCGCTCGGCTTCGCCGAGTGCGTCATCAATCGCTTGAGCTGGCCCGGCAAGATTTGCCACCACACCTTTTCGCATGCCATGGTTTGGTGCTTGCCCAACACCTACAATTGTTGGGGTACCGGTTGTCGGGTCAACATGGCCAACCACGCAGCGAACAGTCGTCGTGCCAATATCGATACCGACAGCATATCGAGAAATTTCTTGCATACGCTATAGTATAGCGCTTATGTTGGATTTTGCCTAGAGAGTTGTAAGAATTTCAGCGCCGGTTTCGGTAATCAAAATTGTGTGTTCAAAGTGAGCCGAAAGACTGCCGTCGCGCGTGCGGATTGTCCAGCCATCTGGGTCGGTTTTTACTTTTTCACCACCAAGTGTTGCCATAGGCTCAATAGCAATCGTATCGCCAGGCTGCAGTAAAACTCCCGAACCTTTGCGGCCATAATTCGGAACGTCGGGCGCCATGTGCATTTCTTGACCAACACCATGGCCAACCAACTCGCGTACAATTCCCAATTTGCCCGCATCAAGCACAGCCTCTATAGCCGCGCCAATATCACCCGTTCGAACTGAGCCCTTAATGGCATCGATACCGGCATATAGACTACGTTCGGTAACGCTTAGTAGATGTTTTTTTACGCCGTTAGACTTTTCGTCAACCACCATAGTAAATGCCGAGTCGGTTTTCATGTCTTTGTAGGTAATCACCAAATCAAAACTCACCAAATCACCCAATTCCAGCGCGTACTCACTAGGAATTCCGTGTACAATTTCGTCATTGGTACTAATACAAATAGCGTTCGGAAAGTTCACTTCAGGTGTTTTATAGGTGGCAACCGCGCCAAGAGCTTTAATCTCGCGCTCTACCCACGCATCAAGTTCGAGTTCGGTCACACCAGCGTGAACTTGTTTTTTCAAGCCCTCATAAATCGTTGCAAGAATCTTGCCACATTCGCGCATAGCTTGTATTTGTGCGGGGGTTTTCGTTGGTTGTGTCATAGTTTAGGCAACGTTTAATGCTTCTAGTTCTGTCATAATTCGGTCATGCACTTGGCCTACCGTTCCCGTACCGTCAATGTGCACAATTCGCACACCTTCTTCGGTGAGGTAGGTCAAAATAGGATAAATTTCGGTGCGATAAATACGAAGGCGTTCGTCTACCGCCTCGGGCGTATCGTCGGCTCGGCCACGAATTTCAATACGCTTAATCAGTTCACTCCGAGGCACTTCTAGCACAATCACCAAACGAATTTCGCGGCCATGCTTGGTTTTCGATTCAACTAGCCATTTTGCTTGGCTTAGTTGACGAGGAAAACCATCGAGAATCACTTGATCAATATTTTGGGAACGTTGCAATGCCTCTCCCATCAATTCGTTGACCTTTGTGGTATCTACCAATTGACCAGATTGCATCTGGCGAATTAATTCCATATCGTGCGTGTCGCGCAGTAATTGCCCGGCGCTCAGCCAGCGCCAGCCGTTGCGCGCTGCCAAGATCTGTCCCTGCACGCTTTTTCCTGCCCCAGCCGGACCAAAAAATACGATCATCCCTACTCCTTATTTGTTCAAAGCTTGTTTTACAAGTTCAGCGATTTTTGCGCCGTCGGCCTTGTTGCCCACTTCTTGCTTGACTGCACCAATGACTTGGCCCATCATTTGTGGCCCGGCCGCTTCAAGTTCAGCAACTTTTGCATCAACAATCGTTTTTAGCTCAGCGTCGTTCAGTTGTTCGGGCAAATACTTACCAAGAATTTCAGCTTCACGGCGTTCATTGGCCGCTGAATCTTCACGCATGTTTTGATCATACAGTGCTGCAGATTCGTTGCGCTTTTTTACTTCTTTTGCGATGATCTTTTCCATTGCTTCATCACTAAGGCCTTCATCGCGCTTGCCTGTTGCAACTTCTTCGTTCAAAATTGCTGCTTTTAGTCCACGAAGTGTCTCCGCCACAAAACGATCGCCGCCTAAAAGGGCGGCTTTCAAATCGTTTTGTATACGCTCTTTTAGCGTCATTGTTTTAGCGAAGCCCCAATCGAGCTTTTGCAAGCTTGTCGGCTTTGCGTTCTTTGCGAACAATCGCCTCAGCACGTCGTTTGCTTTTGCTGATCGGTTTTTTGTAGCGCATAGAATCTTTCGCTTTTGCCAAAACACCACTTTGCAAAACCTTGCGGTTAAAACGACGAATGATGTTTTCGTTCGCTTCGCGTTCGTCTTTTCGTGTAACTTGTACCATATCGTTTTTCATTATATCAGAGAGCAGCCAATCTGACAATAGTACAGTTTTAGCTTGCCATCGAGGAATCTCGCATGTATACTCCCCTTGGCAATTCCAAGTAGCAAGGGATCGTACCTAGAGAGGGGCTGCTATGGCTAACGCCAAAGAGCTCAAGAAATCAGCAAAGAAGTTTGGCTATGTCATTGTCACCATAGGGCTCATTGCAGCTGCAGTCTGGTATTTTCCATGGACAGCTGCTGGCGTTGGCCTTACTGGGCTCATTATGATCGTGCTCGGTAAAGCTCTACCGCGAGACCCTATCGGGGCCTCGGTACAGCCGGAGCCAAGCCGGCGGACCGCAAAAGTCATTACCAATGAAGAGACACTCTTGTGGGAATCTCGGCAGCACCCTATTAGCCTGTGGCGATGGTGGCTCGGGCTCATGATCGTGCCATCCGTGCTTATCCATGTCACAATTGCCACGAATATTGTTGACTGGAGAATTGCGATCATCACAATTCTCGCTGGCGCTACTGCGCTCAGTATAAGAATTTGGCTGTGGCGCGTTGATCGCATTTGTCTTACCGACAAGCGAATCTTGACTGTCACAGGCATTCTCCTGCGTAACAATAAGATGATGCCCGCCGGGAAGCTGACCGACCTCACCGTGGTGACGCCGCGACTCAGCACGATATTGTCTGGTGTTAAATTCATCCAGGCGCCATACACGACAATTATCGCCGAGTCGGCCGGTCAGGATCAAGCACTCAACAAGATCTGGTACATACCCGAGGGCAGTAAACTCGAACACCTTATTGTCGATCTCACTCAATAACACCCGCTCTGGCAGTTCAACACTCAGTTGATGCCAGAGCTTTTTCACTATTCCAAATGAAGCAACCTACCTTCAACACTTCGTCGACCTTGCCACTCATTGAGCGTTGGGTGAAACCACACCGAAATCTTCTCACCGGGTTCAACAAAGAAATGATCTGGCGCATTAAATGCGAGGAACTGCATACAGTTTTTAAGCGCATCCTGCAGTTCAATTTTGACATGCTGAGCGTCTGCCCCCATTCGTCGTATATTCATAACTACGAGGTTGTCCATTCTCAATACAGGCTCTGGGTTGCCATTGCCAAACGGTTCAAGCTGGGCTAAATCAGCCAGTAATTTTTCGTCTACAAGACCGAGATGATCTATCGCAACATCTTCTTTCGGTAATAGTAGCTGCGCTTGATCGAATAAGTTTTTTGTTCGATAGAATTCGTTCACTCGGCTGCGAAACGCTGGGATATTTTGAGTTGGCAGCGTCACTCCCGCAGCCAGTTTGTGTCCGCCGCCCTTAGTAATAATATCGTCGGCAGCTCGAATAGCGTCAGCCGCACTAAAATCACCAAAGCTACGCGCCGAGCCCTTACTCACTTCGCCCATTTCCTGCAATATGTACGTAGGCTTCTGAAATTTCTCTAGTAGTTTTGCTGCTACAATCCCAATAATTCCATGGTTCCAATCTGCATGGCTTACCACCAAAACGGGATCGTTCTTAAATTGTTCAGCCTGCTGCAAAGCTGCCTTAAAAATCACATCTTGATCAGCGCGTCGGGCTTTATTTAAATCATCAAGCAGCTGAGCTTTTTCAAGCGCTTGAAGCGACTCATTTGCCCGAAGCATATCAAGCGCGTATTCTGCCGTCTCTAAGCGCCCAGCGGCGTTCATACGCGGCCCTAAGCCAAACCCCAAAGCCCGGGCGTTCACCGCTTCAGGCGCTACGCTTGCAACCGCCATCAACGCTCGTAGCCCAGGTCGTCTGGTTTTAGCTAGTACCTTCAACCCCCAAAAAACATGCGTCCTATTCTCGTCTACAAGCGTTACAACATCACACACCGTTCCAAGCGCCACAAGATCAAGCAGCCACTTCTCTTGACCAACTGGCAGCCCCTCAAGCTTTGTCTGTAATGCCTGCACCAGCTTAAATGCTACACCAACACCTGGCAAATCCAAAAATGGATACACTTTCCCTTGCAACTTTGATTCGACCTTCAGACAAAACTTGCTGTCGAAGTCGTTGGGATATTCCATAAGAATGCGCTTGGGATTAATCACCGCAACGGCCGGCGGCTGAACCGGTGCAACATTGTGATGGTCAGTCACGATCACATCCATGCCAAGTTCATTGGCTCGGATAATCTCTTTTTCACTCAAGCTACCGCAGTCCACCGTTACCACAACCTGTGCGCCCTGGGCCGCCAACTTCTCTACAGCGTCTATCGTAAGGCCATAACCCTCAACAAATCGATTAGGTATAAACGCATCTACTTGCTCAAACCCGAAAGACGCAAAAGCGTCGAGTAGTACCGTTGTTGCAGTTAGGCCATCAATATCATAGTCGCCATAAATCATTACTCGCTCTTGCCGTTCACAAGCTAGTACAAGCCTTTCAACCGCCTGTTCCATATCTGGCAGCAAAAAAGGATCGTGCCTCGCTTCATAGTTGGGCGATAAAAAAGCCTCGCGGATAGTTCCTGTGAGTCCGCGAGCTTTTAAAATATCTTCAAACAGTGACATTACAAGTCAGCAGAGCGTTTTGGACGACCAGCTTGCTGCTGCGATTTAATAACAATACCCTGGAGTTCTTTAAAAATAGGAAATTGTTTATTAGTGGAGTAAATCTTGGTATTCCCTTGCTTGTCGCTCGTCAAAAAGCCAACTTTTTCCAATCGTTTCAATTCCCGTTGAATATTTCCCGGATCTTCCTTGATTAATTTCGCGAGGCCGCGCACGTGAGTGTGGAAATCAGGATATTTAGCATACACCACCACTATTTTTCGTCGCACCCTTGAGGTAATAAAAACGTCTAGCATATCTTTCCTTATCGTTACTCTCTGTCTCTCGTTGCTTTTTATTCTACACTTTTTGGCATGCTATTTGCAATAGCTCTTTAACGCCAATTCAGTATAATTTGGTTAATTTTAGCGACCGTTTCCTCGTGGCTCGGCACGTCATTTTTATCATAATAGTGATCTACTCCCATAAAGTTCTGCTTAACATCGAGCACATGAAGTTCATCGGCAACCATATGCATTTTATCAACTGCCGGCACAGTTGCAAGTGGGGTTGCAACCACCAACTTCGTTATTCGGATTGGTTTAAGGAAATCCATCGCAACATCAAGCGAGGCTCCACTTGCTAAGCCATCCGCTACCAATATCACCGTGTGGTCGCGCAACATGTCGTTGTCAATAATACCACCTTCACCAAGCAGGCGGTTGATCCGCTGAAAGGCTTCGCGCTTTTGCTCCTCAAGATAGCCATGAAACTCACTCGTGTACTCCTCAACCTCTCCAGCGCTAAACATGCCATTGTACGTAAAGTCTCCACGCTGAGACACACCACCAAAACTCATATTCTCCCCCGGTATCTGTATATCTTCAATGAGTAGCATGGTCAGTAAGCAGTGGAGCGCCTGCGCGATTTGCTCACCTACCTGCACCGCCCCATCACTCAACGCAACGACAACACAGTTTTCATATCGATACTTTTCAACCAATTGTTGGGCCAATAACTGTCCGGCCTGGGCGCGACTTTCAAAATACATGCTACTAGTTTACCAGCATTCGAACCACGCCTCCACATTTTGTCGTGGTAGAGTAAAAGAAGACATGATGTATTACTACGAGGTAGCCCCTAACAGGATTATCCGAGCTTCGAGCTCGTCTTTTACCTATAGTTCTCAAAAACCCCTGCAGATTGGCTCGGTTGTCATGGTAGAGATCGGCAAACAAGCTCACCCCGGCGTTGTTCTTCGCCAAGTAAAAAAGCCGTCATTTGTTACGAAACCAATTACAGCCGTGATCGAAACCACACCACTTCCGCAGCCGCTCGTTCGGCTTAGTATATGGCTCAGCGAGTTTTATCAAACCCACTTAGGGACAACCTTACAAACGGTCCTTCCACGGGGTATCACCAAAATGAGGCGAGCTCAAAAATCCGCAGTACGAGAAGTGTCACGCAAAAGAACAAAAAATGTATTCACAGAAGAACAATCTCATGCTATCGCTACTATCGAGGCCATGTCGCCTGGTTCAGCATTATTGCACGGCGTTACTGGGTCGGGCAAAACAACCGTATATATAGAACTTGCCAAGCGCACCCTAGCACGCGGTCAATCTGCAATTATCCTCGTACCCGAGATCGCCCTTACCTCACAGTTAGTCGACGAATTCTCACATCATTTTGAAGATATTATCCTCACTCACTCTCGACAAACCGAAGCGCAGCGCCATACAATATGGCGCGAAGCCCTCACAAGCACAGCGCCCCGTCTGGCAATCGGCCCACGCTCTGCCCTATTTTTGCCATTAGCAAACATTGGCCTTATTGTTATCGACGAAGCGCACGAGCCAAGCTTTAAGCAGGAACAGTCTCCCCGTTATTCAGCACTTCGTACCGCGAGCATGCTTGCGAACTTTCACCAAGCAAAGCTCGTCCTTGGCAGTGCCACACCATCCGTAGCCGACCGCTACTTGGCTGAACAATCTCAGCGTCCGATCATCGCAATGAAACAGCGTGCGGTTAAAACGGCCATACAGCCCGAAGTAACATTGGTCGACATGACAAAGCGCACCCACTTTAAAAAGCATCGTTTTGTTTCAGACCCGCTCATAGCATCACTTAGCGATACATTCGCAAGTGGCAATCAAGCACTTATTTTTCATAACCGCCGTGGTAGCGCCAGTACAACCCTGTGTGAACAATGTGGATGGTCGGCAATTTGCCCGCGCTGTTTTGTGCCATTTACCCTACATGCCGATGCATTCTTGCTGCAATGTCATATTTGCGGTCTCAAAGAGTCCGTCCCGACCACTTGCCCTGACTGTCATTCTGCCGACATTCTTCACAAAGGTATTGGCACCAAACTTATCGAATCCGAACTACGCAAGCTTTTTCCGAACAAAAATATTGCTCGTTTTGACGGTGACACCGAAAACGGCCATACGGTCGAAGGCAAATACAAAGAACTGTACGATGGAACAATCGATCTTATTATTGGCACGCAGGTTGTTGCCAAGGGCCTCGACCTTCCTCACTTGCGAACCGTCGGTGTTATACAGGCCGACGCCGGACTTAGCTTGCCAGACTACAGCGCAAGCGAACGTACCTTCCAACTTCTTGCTCAGGTAGTGGGCCGGGTAGGACGCTCACAACATCCAACAACTGTTATCGTCCAAAGCTATCAACCTAGCCATCCAGCAGTCATCGATGGCTTAGCCCAAAACTACGACCATTTTTACGCAACTACGCTTGCCGAACGCAAACGCAGCAACTTCCCACCGTTTTGTCACCTTTTAAAACTCACCTGTATATACAAAACCGAAGCTGCCGCAATCAAAAATGCCCAAAAGCTAGCAGCTCACCTACGAAGTAGCATTTCAAACGAGGTCCAAATTCTTGGCCCTACACCAGCTTTTTATGAACGCCAGCACGATACGTATCGCTGGCAACTCGTTTTAAAATCTCCCCGCCGCGCTTTTCTGCTAGCTGTCTTACAGCAGCTTCCACCCACTCACTGGCAAGCCGAACTCGACCCTACAAGCCTTCTATAATCTGATATAATGTAAAGTGAATGAAAAAAGAAAGTATTATAACCCTCCCGCACAAGGATCTTCGCAAAAAATCCGCTAAAGTGCACGTGATTACTGATGAAACAATTCAGCTTGTACAAGACATGACAAGCGCTTCACTCGATTGGGAAGATTCACGCCCCCACGAAATTAGCGCCGCCCTTGCTGCAATTCAGATCGACAAGCTTGAACGCGTCGTGATTGTCCGCAACGACTTTGAAGACAAGGCCACGCGTGATTTTACTGCACTTATTAATCCAGAAATCGTTAAATACGAGGGTGATGTTGTAGCCGACTACGAAGGCTGCTTGAGCGTGAGTCAAATTTACGGCAAAGTACCACGTCATACCAGGGTACGTGTAAAAGCACTCGACCTCGAAGGCAACGAGGTACGATTCAAGGCCGAGGGCTTCCTCGCCCGGGTTATCCAGCACGAAATCGACCACACCAACGGTATTGTTTTTATAGACCATATTCAAGGTCAAACCGATGCTTTTTACATGCTCGACGAGAAAGGCGAGCTTCAGCCGCTCGACTATGACGAAAATATCCGAGACAATCGTATTCTTTGGGACTGAAGATTTTAGCCTCGCCACTCTCCAGCAATTGATTGACGCAGGCTACTTTGTTGCCGCTGTTGTCACCAAACCGGACGCACCACGCGGTCGTGGGCACAAATTAACCCCACCCAGCGTAAAAGTCCTAGCTCAGCAGCACAATATTCCCGTTTTACAGCCGCAGAAGCTCAAGAAAATTACCGAGGATCTTCGTGCTTTAGGGCCAGCTACAGGCGTGCTCGTTAGTTACGGCAAGATTATCCCACAAAGTATCATTGATCTTTTTTCGCCTGGTATTATTAACGTTCACCCTTCCCTGCTTCCAAAGTATCGCGGTCCATCACCTATTGAATCCGTAATTGAAAACGGCGATCACGAAACAGGTGTCTCGATTATGCAGCTAAGTGCAGCCATGGATGCCGGACCAGTCTATACCCAAATTCACCACCCGCTTACTGGCACCGAAACTCAACCAGAGCTCTATACCACGCTCGCTCAAAAAGGTGCCGAAACACTCCTCAAAGCTCTTCCCGATATTATAAATGGCAAGTTGCAGCCTACACCCCAAAACGACACGCAAGCTACTTATTGCCAACTGCTTAGTAAACAAGATGCTTGGCTCGATCTTAGCGTACTCACTGCAACCCAGGCAGAGCGCAAAATTCGTGCTCACCTAGCCTGGCCAAAAAGTAAATTACATTTCGGCGGTCATACAATCATCATCACTAAAGCCCATGTGGCAAGCACAAAAAAAACACCGCTCGACATTATATGCCGAGACGGTGCTTTTCTCTGTATAGATGAAGTCATCGCCCCCAGTGGTCGCCGTATGCACGCCGAAGATTTCTTGCGTGGCTATGCGGCTGCTTGATCGCCCAAAATGGTCGATCGGTTTGCGGTAATTTCACGCTTTAGCTCATCAAGTACCTGCGCAACGACATCGCGGTAGTTAGGCCGGTTCATGCCAAGCCATTTGAGTGAGGCGTACTCTGCCATAATCGTTGGGTCATCAGTACCAGCAGGCACATTCGTTTTTATTTGCTGGTAAACTGGATCATTCGCATAGTCTGGACTATTTACCATAACCCATGCCTGCACCTTCTCGTCGTCCCTATCTACAAAAGATTCAAATTCGGCAAGTTGCGCGTCGCTTAAGCCTTCTGAAAGCCGCACTCCAACACGAAGCTCAAGCTCGTTGTATATATGCGCCAAAAAAGCCTGCTTTTGCTCTTCTGGCATTTGGTCAAGACCGAGGTCTTTGAGAAATTGATCATCTAATTGAAACATATACTCTCCAGCTAACCTTGCTACTGCATTCATTATAACGTACAGATCTTACTTCGTCGAATCCTGCCAGTATTTTGTATACTTACCTTGATCAATAAACATATGGGCAGCACATACAATGCCGAGCGTCTTTTGCGCCTCTTCACGACTCATCTCGTTATTTTGATGCTCTTTTTGAGAACGACGATAGGCACGGCGATGCTGGAAACGGTCATATAGTCGGCGGAAAACATTCCCATCAACTCGTGGAAATCCTTCATACGGCTCTCCATACCTGTATTCTTTATTATACTCTTGATATTCCCGCTCCGCCCTTGTAGTCTGGTAGCGTTCAGCCAACCGCTGCACTTCATTACGAACTTCTTGTGTGGGCACAATTCCTGTCGGCACTTGCCGCTCATTTTCGGCTGCAGGAGAGGAAGCTTCCTCGATACTTTTATCTAGGGTAGGGTCTAATTCTTGCCAGTAGCGCAGCTCTTCCTCTGGAGACTGCGAATCGTACTCTGTGACATCTGTACTTGGTACTCGTTCACTCATCTTGTAGCTCCAATTTTACCCTTCATCCATAATAATATCGCGGCTATGGGTAAGTTCTTCCTTCAACTCTTCCATCGCCTCTTTTACAAGGTTTTGGTAGTCTGGGCAGTTCATTTCAAACCACTTTACTGTTACAAAATCTGCAAGTACTTCAGCTGGCACATTTTCGTCTTCACCAACGCCCGCTTCTTTTACCAACTCTTTGTAATCAGTTGCCCGTTCATATTCGGGCATATGTTTTTGTAACCACTTATGCTGATGCGATTCATCCTGAGTGAACAAGCTTTCAAACTCGGCAATTTGTTCTTCATTAAGCCCAGTCATAACTTTTTCGCCAATTCGGTCTTCTAGTTCTTCGGTTAACTGTGCACGCATTTTTGCGCGTTGATCTTCAGGGATATTTTTTATTCCCAGTTCTTCCAAAAATGTATCGTCAACTTGAAACATATAGCTCTCCGTTTTTATTTTATACTGTGTATCCGTGTTGGTTCAAACTTTTCAGCAATTCTTCCACGCCGCCAGCGCTTAAGGCACCACTGTGACTCAGGCCAATATGACCATCACTCATGGTATAAAAATCGTTCGGCGCATTGCTTCTAAGATCGGCTTCTATCTGATACCACGCGTCTTGGTCAACACCCAGTTCACGCATAAGTTCTTCGCCACCCATGCCATTTGGAATATCTGCCACGACTGAGTGGTTCATAGCAAATTCTTGTGCACCAGGGGTTAGCTCGGCATAAGTAGGCGGCAAGCCGCTATCGGCCATACCCATTGCTTCTGGCGTGTTCATGCCGGCTGCGTCGTACAGGTCACTTGCTGAATCAGTTGATAGTTCATTACCAGTCCAGCCCCAACCGTGCTCTTGAACGCCAGCATCTTGGAGTGAGTAGGCATCGCCGTTTTCAACAAGTTTTTGCATCAACTCGTCGTTGTTAAATAGATCGTCCCATTTTTCTTCTGGGATACCAAGTTCTTGAAGCGTTTGGTAAGGACCTTCGCCGATTTCGATATTGAGGGCGGCATCGGCGTTGTCGCCAGCATAGTGTTGCAATAACTCATCAGTAGATGGAGGAGTAATTTCTTGCACCTCGGGGCGATCAATAGCTGGCTCAGCCTTAGTTGCATACTCATGAGTATCTGCTGCGGCATTAGCATCACTGCTAAAATCACCACTAGCCATACCACCAGCTATGTCAATAAGACCTCCAGTCAATGCACCGGCCAATGCACCACGCACAGCCGCTTTACCCATACGTTTTCGTATAATACGACGCCGTTCGTTCCTTGATCTATTCGCCTCTTTGGTTAAGTGAGCCCTCAAGACTTCATCAAAACTAGCATTTTGATCAACGATATTTTCAGCCAGCACTCCCGCTTCTACATCAGTAGCAATATCATTCAACCCTGATTTTATATCTCTATGAGCCCTGTATCCTGATACCAAGGCCCCTGTCGTTGCACCAGCCACAGCTCCCGTAAGGGTCGAAATACCCGGAAGCACTGCGCGAGCGGCCACACCAACTCCAAACCCAGCTGCCATTGCAAGACCAACACGTCCGAGTGCGAGTCGCTGTTTCTGGCCTTTTTTCTTACCGAACTTACGTTCAGGCGTCCATTCAAAATCAACTACTTTGTCGTACCACTTCTTATCAGTTGAAGTTTCGATACTATTAATATCCGTACGAAGTTGCTGCATTTCAGCCAATGCCAATACTGCTGCCTGTTGCTGTATTTGGTCACCTTCAACACCCAGCAGCTCCCAACGACCAAGCGCCCGTAACGCTTCGTCATACGTCTCTTGAGCAGACTGAAGTTCCCTCTTGTTCTTTGAAAGTCTCATCCATTCGGCTATCGCCGGCGAATTAATGCGTTTATAGGTTAATTCGGCTAGTTTTAGGCGTTTGTCTTTCAGATCATCTTCGAAGTATTCCTTTACTTCAAGGTTATCTTCACCACCTAAACCTTTCCTCGTTGCTGCGACACGAAGCTTCTCAAGGTAGCGCTGGAGCTGATTCGCTTCGTCTTCTGACAGCTGACTCATCGTCTCAAGCTTACTGTTAATCGGACTTGCTTCTTGTAGGTTAGCCAATGCTTCTTTTTCAAGATCTTCAAGTTTTACCTTTTGGTCGATTGAAATTTTTTCATTGTAGCCGTCGATTATTTGGCGAAGATCACTTCGAGATTTTTTATTCCACGGCTCCTTCTCTACTTCAGGATTCGGTTGAGTTTCGGGCTGCTGAACAGCATCTTCGTCCACCATAACGTAATCTCGAATAAATTCTTCTGGCGGAACACTTCTTTCCTTTGTGCCGTTGTCAGTTTCCACTTGGAGGATAAAGTTACCCGCATCATCCACTTCGCCCGTTGGAGATACGAAATCACCTTCTGGACTCTTAAAACGTGCATCTTCGTCATTCATTTTCATGGCTAGGTGCCTAGTAAGCAACTCGTAGTCTACCGTCTCGGGCGCTGGGCTTATCGGCTGTTCAGCTGGTGGAGTGCCGAGTTGCCACTGTGTATAGGTACTACTACCTTCCTCGAGCACCTTGTCACCAAGGTCATCTACTTCTACAAGTCCCCGCCAGCCCTTACGATCACCTTCATCTACAACAATACGAGCCGTTGTTCCACTTTCGTCATCTATAGAGGAGACAGTTGCCGTGTCAATCTTGCCGTCGCGAATACGCCACAGTTTATCACCCTCATTAAACACAGGAAGTTCTTTATGAACTATCCCCTCTATGGTTGCATTTTTAGCTTCGGTACTTTCCGACACAGGGGGCACAGCCTCTTGTGGGGTGGCCTTTTCGACGACAGTACCTTCAATCACTGGGGGATGTTCTTTTGCCATTCTTTTCCTTTCTTAAAGGATACGGGGACACTGTTTGTTTTATTTGTTTATACATCAAATATAGCACAAACTAGCCTGAAAGTCAAGAGAGGGGCGACTACTGGAGTGTTCGTTTTACAAGTTCGCGGGTAAAGAATTCTAGCTTGTCACCTTCTTCAAGCAATAGCTTTTTGGTAGTTTTTAGTGAAAGACCACACATTTCGCCTTCAAATACTTCTTTGGCTTCTTGCTGCTGGCGCTGAACACTTGTTACTTCCACTTCGGCAATTTGCTCGTCACCACGTTTTACGCGTGCGAGAACGTTTGGCATTGCTTTGCCAGCTGTTACTTCACCACCAGCGATGACTTCTTCTTTTAGCGTGCGGAACACACCCTTAATCGTCAATGCACCCACTTCTGTTTCAACCACCTCTGGTGCAAGCAATGATTCCATAGAAGTACGAGCATCGTCGAGCAGTTCGTAAATCACCTTAAAAATGCGCACGTGAGCTTTTTCGCGCTGAGCAAGCCGTTTGACTGCCGGCGGCAGATCGACATTAAATCCATAAATAACAGTGTTTTCTTTACCGGCGGCAAGGCGAATGTCGTTTTCAGAAATATTACCAACACCGTTGCCAATAACGCGAAGCGTTACTTGACCGCCAGTATCGACAAGCCGCAGACTGTCAACAACAGAGGTGAGCGACCCTTGCACGTCGGCCTTTACAATAACGTTAAATTCTTCGCTTTCTTGCTTTTGGCTCATCATTTTGAGCAAATCAGCACCAGTCACATTGGTACTTGCTGCTTGTCGTTCACGTTCCAAGTGAGCTTGCTCTGTTGCAGCACGCGCCTCGCGCTCGTTTTTGACTGCTTTAAAAATATCGCCGAATTGTGGCAATTCTTTGAACCCGGTCACCGTTACAGGCGTTGACGGACCAGCAACTTTGAGTGGTTTCCCTTTGAAATCAAGCAACGTACGTACTTTTCCATACGCCGTACCGGCAACCAAAAAGCTCCCCGGCTTGAGTTCACCCTGTTCTACCAAGAGCCCTACTACCGAACCGCGACCAGTTTCCATATGTGATTCGATTACCAAACCTTCGGTGGGTACGTCAATATCAGCCTTTAATTCTTCTAGGTCGGCCACAAGTAGCACCATATCAAGCAATTTGTCGATCCCTTGACCAGTTTTGGCACTCACTTCAACCATAATGGTATCACCACCCCACTCTTCGGGGTTGAGGTTGTGCTCGCTGGCAAGCTGCGTTTTAACCAGCTGTGGGTTAGCGGTGTCTTTGTCAATTTTGTTGATTGCAACAACGATTTTTGCGTTAGCATCGCGCGCAAATCGAATTGCTTCGATCGTTTGCGGCTTTACGCCGTCGTCGGCAGCCACCACAATAATCACCACATCGGTCAGCGCTGCGCCGTGCTGACGAAGTGCAGCAAAAGCTTCGTGACCAGGGGTGTCGAGTAGTGTAATCGAACGGTTTTTTCGTACCGTTTGGTAAGCACTAATGTGCTGGGTAATACCACCGGCTTCGCCCTCTACTGTTTTTGTGTCGAGAATCGCATCGAGCAACGTGGTTTTTCCATGGTCAACATGGCCCATCACCGCAACAATTGGCGGTCGCTCAACAGCGCGTTCCGAAACTTCGTGTTTGGTACGCTCAACCGTTTTGCCTGATTCTTTCTTTTGTAGATCGACATCAAGGCCAAGCTCTTCAACAATAATTTGAGCGGTTTCAAAATCAATTCGCTGGTTGATGGTTGCAACGATTCCGTTTTTAAACAACTCACCAACCAGAGTCGTCACCGGAAAATGAAGCGCCTCAGCCAATTCACCTACAGTAATCGAGTCGGCGATAACCAATACTTTTTCTTGGTTCATGGCAGCTCCTTTCTCCGTTATGCAACGACGGGGTTATTATTTTTTGTCAGCAAGACGTAGTGAAATCTTGCGGTTTTCTTTGTCGACTTCAAGAACGACAAACTTTTTGCGCTCGTTAAGCGTAAAGACCTTTTCTGGGTCAACAGTGTTGTCACTGCCAAGTTCAGAAATATGCACCAATGCTTCAACAGCAGGGCTAATTTGTACGAATGCGCCAAATGGAGTGATTCGCGTGACTGTACCTTCTACTTCAGTGCCAGGCTTGAACTGTTCTACTTCGTCCAACCATGGGTCTTGAGTGAGCTGTTTGATACTCAGGCTTAGGCGATCCTTGTCGATTGAGATGATCTTGGCTTCGATTGTTTGACCAACTTTTACGTAGTCGCTTGGGTTGTTTACACGTTCCCAGCTAATTTCTGAGATATGCACCAAACCTTCGATACCTTCAACGTTTACAAACACGCCGAAGTCTACAACACCGGTAACAACACCTTTAACAGCGTCGCCGATCTTCATCTTTTCGAATCGTTCAGCAAGACCATCTTTGATAGCTTCTTTTTCGCTAAAGATCAGTTTGTTTGCTTTGCGATCGCAGTCAAGAATGCGTACTTTCAGTGTTTGGCCAACCAGGCTGTTCAAACGCTGCAGAATTTCGTCTTTGTCATTTGAACCAACGCGTGGGTAGTGTTCAGCCGAAAGCTGCGAAACAGGCAAGAACCCGCGCACACCTTCGTATTCTACCAGCAAACCACCTCGGTTTGCGTCGTATGGAGATACTTCGATAATTTCTCCACTGTCGCATTTTGCTGATACTTCTTCCCATCCACGTTCTTTTGCTGCTTTACGCAGACTGAGGAGTGAGTAGCCGTTGTCGAGTTCTGCATCAACAACACTTGCTGTTACTTCGTCACCTTCTTTTAGCGAGCGAGAAAATCCTACTTCGCGGCGTGGAACGTATCCAACACCTTGTGCACCGAGGTCGATCAAAACCTCGTGCTTACGCAGTGAAAGTACCTTTCCAGATATTGTTTCTCCTGCTGCCAGCTGCTTGACGCTATCGTCGTGCGCAGCCAACAAATCATCCATTGTTATTGCGGCTTTTGTTGCCATAAGTCTTATTCAGACTCCTTCCTTAAATTGTATTTCAAGGACACTCTTAAATAGAATGCGCCTAGATTATCTCTATTGTACCTCAGATACGACCGTAAGTCAAAGAGATAACTCGGGTTGGCGTGACCGAAAATAATAAACGATAACAGCAACAACGATACCTGCGGCAAAAACGACTCCAATATTCTCGGCTGCTCCGGTTTGCGGTAGTTCTTCCGTCGCAACTGAGCTACCACCTGGCAACTCTTGGACTGGCGCTTGAGCCTGCTCTTCTGGCTGTGATTCTTCCTCTACAGCCGTTACACCCTCATTGGGTTGCGGTTCTGGCTGCTGCGCTTGCTGTTTTAGTACATATACTCCGGCAACTATCACCCCAATAAGTAAAACGGCAACCACAATAAAATTTCGTACTGAACCACCCTGTGTTGTTCGTGTCATATTTCCCCCTATTCTGATACATTTACTATACTACGTAACCAACAAAAAGCAAGCCAGTCGCGATATGCTACACTAATAGTATGCTAGTCGCCGTCGACACAGGGGGAACAAAAACGCTCATTGCCGGATTTGATCATGACGGCAATATTGTTGGTGAGATGGAAAAATTCCCAACACCTCGCGACCCAAATGAATACGTATCGGTGGTACGAAAAAAACTACAAGATATGTTTGGCAGCCAAGATGTCGAAGCTTTGGTGATTGGACTTCCGGGGATTGTGAAAGACGGTGTTGCGATTTGGTGCAGCAACCTAGGATGGAAAGATTTTGAAGCCGAAAAGGCATTCACGGGCTTATTTAAAGACGCGCCCGTACTGATTGAGAACGATGCCAACTTGGCTGGCTTGGCCGAAACCCGCTTGATTGACCCACTTCCCGTTTCGGCACTGTACGTGACGATAAGCACGGGGATCGGCACCGGCGTTATTACCAACGGTCATATTGACCCAGGCTTACGCCACAGCGAAGCAGGTCACGCGCTCGTTGACTTTAAGGGTGAGGTGCGTGAATGGGAAAGCTTTGCCTCGGGCAGAGCAATTTACCAAGTATACGGCGCTTACGGGCACGAAATTACCGATCAAGCAGTATGGCAGGAAATCGCCGAAAGAATTAGCCGAGGCTTTTTGGCCGTGATACCAACGTTGCAGCCAGATGTCGTGATCATTGGCGGCAGCATGGGTACACATTTTGATAAATACAGCCGCGAACTCGAAGCAATTCTCCGAAAAGAATTGCCACCTCACATGCTCTATCCTCACTTTAAACAAGCCGAACACCCAGAGAAAGCCGTGATTTATGGATGCTACTACTATGCCGTCGATTATCTCACTCGTGAGCAAGCTTAAAGCCGATTTCCCTCAGTTTCGTTTTACAGAGGGAGGAGAATTTCGCTGGGCGCCCAATGAGGCCACGATTTACTTTGATGTAGCGTCGTCGGACACAGCCTCCCTTCTTCATGAATTGTCCCACGCTATTCTTGATCACCGTCAGTATTCACGCGATATTCAACTCATTGAATTCGAACAGGCCGCCTGGCAATATGCTCAAACTGTTCTAAGCGAACGCTATGGAGTTGCTATCAGCCAAGACAATATAGATGCTTCACTCGATACATATCGGGATTGGCTTCATGCTCGCAGCCAGTGCCCCCACTGCAAGGCAACAGGGTTGCAAATTAAATCTCGCCTCTATTCGTGCCTGGCCTGCACAACAAAGTGGCGAGTTAACGACGCTCGGGTATGTGAACTTCGCCGAACTGTGGTTGCCTAAAACAAAATACACCGCCTTATAGAGACGGTGTATTTTTAGGGGTAGAACTTCTACTCAGCAGTTGAAACAACTACTTTTTTACGACGTGAGATACGTCCACCTTTTGCACCAGCAATTCGAGCTAACTCGGGGTTAGCAGCAAAACCACCAGTACGGCCGTTTTTTCCACCTTTAGCGCCAATTTTAGCGTAAAAGTTTGGATCTTTGGCTAAGTTTTTTGCGGCAGCTTTTTTGCCACCTAATTTAGTTCCTGCCATATTTTCTCCTCTGTAAGGGTTTCACCCTTGTTTAAACCTCACACTCTAGGTGTATAATTACAGTATAGCATAGCTTATGCTTTTTGTCAATATTTACATGAGCGCTATTTTATTATAAACAATAATTTGCCAATATTTGGCTGGTGCTATATTATAAGAAAGCCCTTTTAAAGGGCCGACGAAAACGATCTATCTGCGAGTTAGATCGTTTTTATTTAGCGGAATAAAGTATCGTACGCTGCTTGCAAAGAATCGATGAGTTCTTTGAATTGCTTCTGGCTAAGTGGATTAATTGCTGCCAACTTGTCGTAGGCCTCAGGTAACTTTGCACGCGCCTCTTCGTAAGCTATGCGGTCTTGAGCTGCATTAGCTTCGTGGAGTTTTTGCCATGCATTTGAAATCGCAGTGACGCTTTCGCCAGCAGCACTCTTTACGGGTTCAAAGGCCAACTGCACCTGTAGTTCGGTTAATTTTCCGCCAAGCGCCTGCCACGCTTTTACTTGATCTTCGAAAGAATCAGCTTCCACTTTATCAGGTGAACTCACCGAGGCAAGAAGGGTTAAAAGCGATGCTTCGTTGTCGAGATATCGCGCCAAATAGTTAATCTGCTCTTTGAGGGTTTGGCTTGCCGTTGCTTGCTGATTACATTCGTCTACACGAGCCCGCAACGGTTCAAAAACAGTTTGCCATTGAATCAAGAGACTCGCGCGACATTCGGCACTGGGTAGCTGCGCTACCTTACGAAGTTCTGTCATTTTTTGAGTCTTCTCTTCGGCTGACCCGCTAGGTAACGCCAAGACACGATCAACATCAACATGAAGCCGAGAATACGCAGCCTCATACGATGATTGATAGTTTTTCCATAACTGCCAACTTAAAAAGCTATATCCTCCCACAACAACGAGAGCAACGGCACTCAAAGTAACGACTCTGTGTCGAAAGAGAAATTTCCAAGCTTTCTTTATGACATTCATCGTACATCAATCCCCAGCTGCGTCGACCACAGTTCGCTTGCAAGTGGCCACGGATTAATAGCGCAGCCCTGCAAATCGATCGATTGTTGTTGCATTACTTTTGCAGGCTGCCCGGGACCACTACAAGTGCCGTGGTCGTGCCCTAGCCAGTGCCCCACTTCGTGGTTCACTACAGAATGTCGGTAGTCGCGTAGCGAGCCTCCTCCACCCTTCCAGGCGTCTGTCGCACCCAACCAGCGATCTTGGTTAATAATCACATATGTTCCCACCCGACAGCTCCATAAAGCACTGCAACCAGACGAGAAAGACGTCATTTGATCGGCACTGCTAAGTACCAAAACAAAGTTACCATTTGACTCCACCTCTTGAAACGACACGCCTAAGCGTGACCAGCCGCGAGCATCGTTGAGCGTTTGGTTTACCTGAGTGCTAAATTCAGCCATATCAGCCGTTGTAACACCTCTGCTTGCTACGGTATAAGTGACGACCGTCTGGCTGGAGGTACGGCTTGCCTGTTGGCGCGCCTCTTCCGCCTTAATTGCTTGTAACCAAGCTGGCTCAACAATTTCGGGCACGGCCACGTCTGCGGTGAGACGCGATAGGTCTTGAAGATCCTGAAGTTGCACTGCAAAGGATTCGTCTTTAGTCGAAGAAGACGACAAAGTCGCCAGAGGTGCAGAAGAGGTTGCCAGCATGAGAGCCCCACCCGCCACAGTATACGTCGCCGAACATACTTTGCACATACTACTGCTATTGTAGCATAGCCCACATGGCATCGACATTACGGCTGAACTGTGAATAGCTATGGCTACCAAGTTCTATAACAATACTCGCAACTCCTACCTTTTCCGCATACCACGTGTCGGCAGTACCACTTATACCATACTCAAATGGGCTCGATTGGCCTGTGGCGTTATAATAGCCGCTCAGCTGTGAATAGGTGGCTGTTTTAGCAGCCGAAGCGCCTACTCCGTTCGCGAGTACAAGGCCGCCAATACTATGATACGAAAGCACCAGTTCGGGCCGTAATTGCTGCACTAATCCCGCAATAGCCTGCGTTTCAGGCTCAGACATTGGCGCCTCACCCCCACCACCTGGAAATGGCTGGTTATAGATGTTAGTGATGTCTTTTTGCCAATCGCTGGTTGCAAAATTGCGATTTAAATCAACGTTATGCGCATTCACCCGTGCTCCGGCAGCCACACCGTCCGGGTTAATTTGCGGCACAATTACGATTGTTCTACTAGTTGGAATACGACGTGCATTAGCCTCCAGATAGTCGATCCATTGATACATTAAACGCTGAGTACTGAGCTCATTGCCATGAATTGCACCAGTATATACAATACTTGCCGGACCACTACCAAAGTAATATGCGTTAATTGGCCGTCCTTGCCGTGAATAGCCAATAGTAGCAATTGTATGACAAACCATCCGACCGCTAAATTGCCACGAGGAATTACCACTCACTTGATGCTCACTTTGTAAGTCGTTGGTGATTGTAATAGTAAAATCGCCGCATTTCGGCACAGCTGCCAGCGATATGAAAAGCTGCGCACCACTACCGCCGGCTATAGCGGCTCCACCCGTTACTTTGATTGATTTAGCGAGGTCTTGATTTTTCAAAAGCGCTTGGTCGAATGTAAGCGTGGCCGTTGCTCCCAAAGGAACCCCTGTAGACCCAACGTTAATTGCCGCCACACGTGGCCCACCAGATGTCTCAAATGGGATCACATAACTCTTTTCCAAACCACTTTTATCGACTGCTTGTACGGAATCTATCACCAGCTCAAATTTAGTTGAGCGGGGTAAGTCTTCAGTAAATTTTACTTGTAGCTTATCGTCCTTCAAACTAGAATCTGTTTTTACAGAAGATCGCCCCTGTTCTCCCAATTGATACAACGTGTACGAAGCATCCGTCAGCTTCTTATCGAAAGTAATGTCTATAGCTTTTGGCTTACTATACACCATTTCGCCAGCCTTAATGGAAGAATCAACAACACGAGTAGCTGGCAAAATGGCCAATTGTTCTTTGGCCACTACATCAATAACTTGATCCCCAAATTGCCGCACCATTTCTACTTTATATTTCTCTCCCTGACTCAGCCCTAACTTGGCCATATCACACTCGACGGCCATATCAACCGGAGAACAACTCACATCTTTGTCGTTGGCTCGCAGTACGTAGCGAAAAAGCCTGTCCGTACCACTAAGCGGAACACGCAGAGGCTGCGATAAAGGCACGGGCTGACGAAAGGCTGCTGCGTCTACCGTGGGCGGCGCATTTACAGTTATAGCGTACGTTCGACGCATTAACCATCCACCAAATGGTGATATACTTACTTGGCTCGTACCTTCATGCGGAGCAGCCGTTGGCAAAAAACAGAGTGAACGCGAAGCAATTGTGAACGAACCGAGTTTTATCAGCTGAGACGGGCGTGCTTCGTAGCCGGCATCGCCAGAACTCTTGTACATATCAGGAAATAAGATGATTTTATTCACACACGGTACCGAGGCATACGAGAATGCCACCGGTCGAGGAACAAGATACACAATGGTATACAAGAGTGCAATAGCCATCAGTACAACAATGGATATTGTATATTTCTTGGGTAGTTTTTTTATTTTTACCCACGCTAGGGTGAGCTTTTGACGTAGTGTCATATGTAGTATCATAGCATGGTCATAGATCAATTCTAAGTACCTCTCAAAGAAAAAAGACTTCCTATTCGGAAGTCTTTTTTATAATTCGGCACCGTGCTAGTTTCCCACTTGTGGCAGTATAATCGCCGCTACTGAGCTTGACTTCTGTGTTCGGAATGGGAACAGGTATTTCCTCAGCGCCATGGGCACCGAAGTAAGGTTTATTGGCCTGCTTCAAACTAATGAAAAAACGTTAGTGAGCCGCCTAGCACAAACCTTGCTTCGATGTCCTTGATTGCACGGTAAATTGTAAAAATTGACATAGTAGTTATTTGATAACCACCAATTACTAGTTAAGTCTACCTCACCACCGCCGTTAATACAAGATTAACTTTAGTGATAAGGACATAAAAAGGCGATGGGACTATTAGTATGCTTCAGCTCCATACGTTACCGCACTTCTACCTTGCACCTATCAAACAGATAGTCTTTCTGTGTCCTCATAGGGAAATCTTATCTTGAAGTTGGCTTCGCGCTTAATATGCTTTCAGCGCTTATCCATTCCGAACATAGCTACTCGACAATGCAGCAGGTGGCCACAATCGATACACCAGAGGTTCGTCCACCCCGGTCCTCTCGTACTAGGGGCAGATCTTCTCAAATTTCCTATCGTCCGTACCGGATATAAACCGAACTGTCTCACGACGTTCTGAACCCAGCTCGCGTACCACTTTAATCGGCGAACAGCCGAACCCTTGGAAGGTGCTCCCCCTCCAGGATGTGATGAGCCG
>Ga0105032_100031_pt1 | contig 23672 bp, 32 predicted proteins | sample RS_126metaG_FD_91481 | JGI IMG/M metagenome (GOLD analysis project Ga0105032, IMG submission 91481) | Switchgrass associated microbial communities from Austin, Texas, USA, to study host-microbe interactions - RS_126 metaG | ecosystem: Host-associated > Plants > Roots > Rhizosphere | place: USA... | reverse complement strand
TGCCCTTGAAGTCGGCCAGCACCGGCGGCCAGTCGAGCCGCACCGCCTGCTCGAGGCCACGCGCGATGGCGCGCTGCCCCAGCCCGGCCAGCTGGATCGCCCAGATCCGGCCCGAGGTCTCGGCGAAGTTGTCACCGTGGATCGACGTCCAGCGGTGCCCGAACGCCGCGGTCATCGTCGCCGCGATCAGATCCAGCGCCGTCGTCGGCAGCGGCTTCTTCTGCGCGGGCTCGGGCGTTCCCGAGGACGCGGTCGATCGCGCCGCCGCGAGCGCCGTTGTTGCTGCCTTGCCCGCCTCGTGCATAATCGGCTCTCCCATGTGGTGGTGATGCGGTACCAGCCCCAGCCCTGACCGGCTGGGGTTTTCCGTTTATGGCCTTCGGCTCGAGCCAGTCGGCGCGGAAACCCTGCCAGCCCTTCCAGCTGCACTCCTCGAGCACCTGGTCGACCGTCCAGCCGCGGGCCTTCGCGGCGTGCAGCTCCTGGCCCATGCGTTGCATGATCTGCTCGTTCACCGGCGCCCGCTTCTTCCTTCGAACCTCGAGCCAGCCAGCGAGCGCGGTGTCGCTCGGCTCCGCTGGCCAGCTGCTGAAGTCGAGCTTCGCGCGCGCCTTACTACCTACCTCTGAATTGCTCCCTGCTTTTGTGGTCACGTCGTGACCCCTATTGGGGTCAGCTCGTGGCCCCACTGGGGTCACGTCGTGGCCCCTATCCACGAAGGTCAGCCGGTACAGGTTGGGCAGGTTCTTCCCGCCCTCGACCTTACGCACCTCGACCTCGACCAGCCCGGCGTCGACGAGCCGCTGAATGACCACCTTCACGCCCGAGCGGGACATGCCGCACTCGGTGGCCAGCTTGTCGAGCGTGGCGTCGGCGACCTCGGTGTCCGGGTTGGTCCGGTAGCCGAGCAGCAGCAGGACGAGCTTGTCGGGCGCCTTGAGCTTCTGGGCGAGCGCCCAGGTCATGGCCGGCCAGCTCACGACGTGAAGCCCGAGCGGTCGACGGTGACGTAGAGCTGGGCGAGGTCTCGGCTCGTCGGCTCGTCGACGCTCTCGTGCTCGCGCCGCACGGCCTGGGCGAGGAACTCGAGGCGCTGCTCGTCGACGAACTCGCCGGCGACCTGATCGGCCGCCACGAGGGTCGCGCGCACCTTGGCAAACAGGAACGTCCCGCAGCGGCGGCCGCGGGCTGGTGCTGGTCGATTCATCGCGGCGCATACCCCAGCTCGGCCGCGGTCAGGTTGGCGAACGCGGTGGGCAGGATCTGCGACAGCGACACGGTGCCTCGGGCCAGCTCGACGAGCTTGCGGGCCTGCTCGGCGGTCGGATCGCGGTCGACGTACCACAGGCGCACGGCTTCGCCTTTCTTGAAGCCGAGCGCGCGGCCGACGTGGCTGGCGCCGCCGGCGGCCTTGATGGCCTGCCAGCGCGCCAGGCGCACCGGGTCGGTCGGCATGCCGGGGGCGGCCTGCAGCGGCTTGGCCCGCTTGCGCGGGGCCTTGTTCTGGCTGGTGGTCATGGGTCTCCGTCTCGGGTTGTGGGACGCCGGCATCGTACAATCTGCCCCGCACAGTTGCAACCCGTCCCCATCTTGTGGCAATGTGCGCCTGCCCCCGGCATCCCGCCGGGCTCACAACGAGGGATTCACCCGATGAAGCATTCCGAACAATTCACCTCTATCGCGGCCGCCCTGGCCGCCGCCGCGGCGAAGTTCGCGCCGATCCAGAAGAACCGCACCGTCACCGTCAACACGCGCAGCGGCGGCTCCTACACCTTCACCTACGCCACGCTCGACGCCATCGTCGCGGCGGTGCGCCCGGCCCTGTCCGAGAACGGGCTGGTGCTGGTGCAGTCGGTGTTGACCGAGGAGGTCACCCATTCCGAGGCCGACGGCATCCGCATCGAGCGCGAGGAGCTGCTCGAAACCCGCCTGATCCATGCGTCGGGCGAGTGGTTCGCCAACACGACCCCGGTGCTGGTGTCCGACGGTGAGAACAGCGCGCAGGCCTACGGCTCGGCGATCACCTACGCCCGCCGCTACGGCATCACCCAGCTCCTCTGCGTCGTGGCCGACGAGGACGACGACGGCAACGCGGCGGCCGGCAACGTGGCCCGCTCGCGCGCGCCGGGCTCGACCAGCGCCGGCAACAAGGGCCGCGGCGGGGCCGTGATCAGCGAGAAGCAGGCCGGCATGCTCCGCGCCAAGCTGAAGGCGATCAAGGCCAACGAGGCCGGCTTGTGCGTGCACCTGCAGGTCGAGTCGATCGAGGCCATCCCCAAGTCCCGCATGGACGACGCGCTCGCGGCCATCGACGCGCAGGAACCGGCCCTGTTCGAGGGTGGCGGCGAGGACAAGGCGGCCGAAGCCGCGCGCCGCAAGGAAGCCCACGACGAGGCCGCGCGCCGGAACGACGAGTCGCTGCAGGCGATCCGCTACCACCTGGGCATCGAGCGCGGCGACGAGGTCGACCTGTTCGCGGTCGAGCAGGGCATGGGTGAGCGCGACGAGCAGAAGGCGGCCGAGGAGTGGCGCGCGCTGACCGCCGAGGATCAGCAGGCGCTCTGGCTGGCCCCGAGCAAGGGCGGATGGTTCACCACCGACGAGCGCGAAGCCCTGCGCGGCATCCTGACCACCACGAAGGCCTGACACCCATGGCGAAGAAGCCCACCACCACCGACGCCGGCGCGGAGAACGCCGGCACCGAGCTCGTGCACCTGACCCCGGAACAGCGGGCCGAGCAGGCGCTCAAGTTCAGCACCACGCGCGAGCAGCTGAAGGCGCTGGCGGCGACGTCGACCAGCCTGGTCAAGGTCGACACCGACGACAATTTCGCCGCGGCGAAGGCCGCCAAGGCGAAGCTGCAGTCGACCCGCGTGGCGATCGAGAAAACCGGCAAGGCCGCGCGCGACGACGCCAACAAGTTCGGCAAGGCCGTCATCGCCAAGGAACGCGAGCTCGTCGCCCTGATCTCGCCCGAGGAGTCGCGCCTGCAGGGCCTGATCGAGGCCGAGCAGCTGCGCCGCGAGGAGGCCGAGCGCGCCGCGCGCGAAGCCGAGCAGCGCCGGGCCGAGGCCATCCGGTCGGCGTTCGAGCGCGTGCGCAGCCTGCCGGCGCTGGCGGCCACGCTCGACGTCGCCGGCATCGACGAGCTGATCGCCGAGGCCGGGAAGCTGCGCGACGATCAATCGCACCTGCCCGAGGATCTGCAGGCGGCCGGCCGGTACGAGGCCAACGTGGCGATCGCCGGCTGCAAGGCCGCGCGCGACCGCCGCGTGCAGGCCGACAAGGATGCGGCCGAGCTGGCCGAGTTCCGGCGCCAGCGCGAGCAGCAGGAGGAGCAGCAGCGCCGCGCCCAGGCCAACGCGGCCGAGGTGCAGCGCGCCGCCGGCGTGGTCGCCACCAATGCCCGGCCCGCGCCGGTCGACGACGACGTGCCGCCCGGCCATCCGCCCGGCCACACGCCCAGCTACGGCCGCCTGCCGATCCCCGAGACCGTCACGGTGCCGGTGCGGAAGGTACTGCCGCTGCTGCAGGCGGCGCGCTCGGCGCTGGCCCTGCTGAAGGCCCAGGGCCTGGGCGGCGAGCCGGCCGCGCTGGATCTCGCCGAGGCGATCGAGGAGGCCGACCATGTCTGACCGCGACCGCCCCTTCGCCGCGGTGCACTGCCACGGCGATTCGCTGGACGGGGTAAGCGACGCGGCCACGTCCTGCGGCCTGGTCGAGCTGCCGCTGGGCGAATACGAGCGGCAGATGGCCAAGCCGAACGCCTTGTGGTGCTGCCCGAACTGCGGCAGCACCGCGACCTACGACGACCGGCGCAGCGAGCAGCTGCAGGGCGTCGCCACCGATGACGACGACGAGGAGGTGCCGCGGTGAGCGGATTCAATCAGGTGATCTTGCTGGGCCGGCTCGGGAACGACCCCGAGTTGAAATACACCCAGGGCGGCACCGCGGTCGTGGGCCTGTCGATGGCCACCTCCCGGCGCCAGAAGGACCGCGACGGGAACTGGCAGGAGCTGACCAGCTGGCACCGGATCAAGGCCTTCGGTAAGCAGGCCGAGGTGATCGGCGAGCACTGCCACAAGGGCGACCTGCTGTTCGTCGAGGGCCGCCTCGACTACTGGGAGGCCGAGGGCAAGCGCGGGAAGCTGATGGTCGCCGAGGTGATCCTCGAGCACTTCGAGTTCGCCGGCGGCGGCAGCCGCTCCGAAGGCGGCAGGGGCGAGCGTAGCGGCTCGTCCTCGCGCGCGCCGGCGCGGGGCGCTACCCGAGGGCCGACCAGCAGGGGCGGCCAGCAGGCGCCCGCCCAGGCGCCCGACGGCTTCATCGACGACGACATCCCCTTCTGAGCGAGGTTTCACATGGAACGCAACGAACAGGGCGCCGAGCGCGCCCTCCCCGATCTGCCCGAGCAGATCGACATGGCAGTCGGCCAGCTGACCGTGCTGGCGCAAAACGCGCGCGATGGCGTGAAGTTCGGCGCACTCGAGGCCGGCACGCTCGAGCAGGTGATGCTCCTGCTCGCGGGGCTGCAGGGCGTCGTCAGCTGGGAGCCGACCGCCCGCCTCGACTCGCCGCGCGAGGTGGCCGAGCAGCTGCGCCAGATGGCCGCCGTGGGGCCGCGGCCGCCGTCGGTGGTGCTGCTGCTCGGCGCCGCCTGCGGGCACGTCCTGGCCGCCGACGGCGCGCGCCAGGAGGCCGCCAGCGCGCCCGACGAGGAGCTGCTGGCCCAGCTGGTCACCGCCGAGCGTCGCGCCTACGACATAGCCGAGGACGCGATCGCGCAGGGCCGGCGCCTGGCCGAGCTGCAGCAGCGGATGGGCGGCCGGTGATGGCCGTGGTCGCCAAGCCGTTCGCGGTCGGTGACCTGGTGCGCTGGACGTCCGCCGGCGGCGGCGTCTGGCGGCATCACGTCGGCGTGATCGTCGCCGAGGTTCCGGCAGACGCCATGCCCTACGCCTGCCTGCCGCCGGGCCGGTGGTCGCTCCACTGCCGCGACAACGCGCCCAGGCGCGAGGCCTCGTTCCTCGTCGCCCTGAAGTCCGAACGCGGCCGCGGCGCTGGCCAGCTCTACCGGCCGCGCGTGCACCACTTGCTGCACTTCACCGAGGGCAGCGACCCGGTGCTCGAGGTGAGGCGCAGGCGCGCGCGTGGCGTGCGCCCAGGGCTTCCGGTGCCGGTCGGCCGGCCGAGGGTCGAGGGTGGCGGTCGGCGCCTCGCCAACGGCGCCACGTTCCGCCCGCGCGTCGAGTCGCGCGCGCTGGTGCTCTACCGGCCGCGGTGGTCGCGCCGCGACCGCATCATCGCCGCAGTGGCGGCGCCGGTCATCGTGGCCCTGCTGGGCCTGATCGTGGTCGGGATGCAGGGGGTGGTGCCGGCATAGCGCCGGCACCGATCAGCTGCTGGGGAACGGGCCGGAAGGCGGGGAAAATGCGCCGGTGTAACGGCCGACGCCTTTGGTGATTCGCAGCTCGTCGATCCAGCCGTTCCAGTAGTTTCCGCCCGAACCCCAGCGGCCAATCCAGACCTGCTGAGCGGGGTAGTTGTAGGCGTCCGCCTGCGAGGCTACCTGCACGCCGTCGACGAACATCCGAGTCGTGCCGCCCTGCCGCGCGACCGCGACGTGCTTCCACACGTTGAGCCCGAGCACGGCCTGCGGCGCCGAAGGCGTGTAGAGCTGTCCGCCGATGCCGGTGGTGCTGTTGTAGTAGCCGATCCGGGTGGTGCCGGCGGCAATGAAGAACACGCCCCCATTTGACCCGTGGTCGAGGATGTATTCGTTGTTGCCGGCGTTCGCCGAGCGGCGCACCCACGCCTCCCAGGTGAAGTCGCCGGTCCCGTAGGCGAACCCCGCATGCGAAGGGGTCTGCAGCCAGTCGCCCGAGCCGTCCATGAGCAGCGAGGCGCCGCCGAACCTGCTCTGCGCCGTGTCGATCTGGGCGTTCCCGCCAGGCGTCCAGACCTTGCCCGTGGCGTCGGGGAAGCTGGTCGCGCCATCGACGCCGTCGAAGTGAAGCAGCGCGGAGACGTTCGCGTAGTTCGGGTCGACCGATGCGTCGAGCAGCAGCCCGAAGTGGCCCGCGCGGCCGGTCACGGCGCGAAGCCCTTGGCGAGGGTGACCAGCCAGGTCGCGCCGCCGTCGTGGGTGGTCAGGGCGAGCATGTCGATCGCGCCGGCGCCACTGGAAACGACGCCATCGGTGCCGCCGACCCAGCGGAACGAGGCCGGCCAGGCCACGGTGCGGGGCGTGGCGTCCTGGGTGAACTTGATCAGGATCGAGCATCCCTGCGGCACGTTCTGGAACGTCCAGCCGGTGACGTTGGCGATGGGAGCCAGGGTGAAGTAGTCGCCCAGCGCGCAGTCCACGGTGGCCACGCCGGCCGACGGCACGACCGCGGTGACGGTGCTGCGGTCCTCGCCCACCACCGGGCTCGGCTGCTGCACGGTCAGCTCGAGCAGGTCGGTATCGGTGAAGGCGCCGCCGCTGCCCTGCAGGCTGACCCCGACCTTCGTGTAGCCGCTGGCATCGGTGACGCTGGTGACCTGCCACTTCTGCCAGTTGTCGCGCGCGTCGGTGTCGGCCGCGCCCTGGACGTAGACGAACCCGCCGACGTTGAGCGTGGCCAGCACCGCCGCCAGGTCCGCGGCATCGCCGTCGACGTCGTCGATGTAGAGCGTCGCGGCGAGGTCCGGGTCGGCGTTGTCCCACCGAAGCAGGCCGGCACCGGGGTCGGCGTCCGCGGTCGCGGCCATGTCGGCGGTCATCGGCGCGCGCAGCACGATCACCGCGCCGCGCGGCAGGTTGCCGTAGGCCAGGATCGGCACGCCGACGTTCGCGTCGGGGCCGCCGCCTTGCAGGATGGCGGTGAGCTCGAGGCCGGAAAGCGGGCCGGGGGGTGGCATCTGGGAAATACGGGGCATGGTCGCTTACTCCAAAAGGATCGGTTCGCCGCTTTCGGTCGTGATCAGCTGGTCGTCCTCGGTCAGGAACGGCGAGCCGATGGTGATCTCGCGGACGTGCATTTGCCAGCTGGCCAGCCCGTCGCGCACCGCCTCGAGCTCGATGCGCAGCAGGCCGCCGCCGGCGGGCGAATAGGTCGTGGTGGTGCCGGCGATGCCGGTCTGCGTCTCGACGAGGTCGCCGTTGAGAATCCAGCGCACGGTGTAGGTGGTGCCCGGCTCGGGGCCGATGCTCGGCTCGGTGTCGTCGACGAGCTGGTCGGCCTGCAGCAGTCGGTCGCGGTGCCGCCAGGTGAGCTCGATGCTGCCGATCACCGCGCTCGGGAGCAGCTCGCCGTTGACCAGCAGGCCGGCCGGCGGGTACGGGCGCGCCGCGCGCTGATCCATTTCGACGGTCGACGGCTCGACCAGGTCGATATCGAGCTCCTGGGTGCTGGTGCGCGTCAGCATCTTCGCCGAGACGAGCTCGCCGGCGACGTATTCGCGCTGGTCGGTCGTGCCCCAGGCGTCGTAGAACCACACGCGCTCGCCGGCGGCGTGCTCCTGCACGACCGAGTCGCCCACGCCGCGCCCGAACGTCACCGTGCCGGCATCGCGGTCGAGGCTGTCGACGCGCACGGTCTCGCTGCCCCACAGGGCCGCCGTGCCGACCTCGACGCGGTCCAGATCCTTCCCGCCGGTGAAGGTGAAGTCGGTCTCGCTGCCGTCGAACGTGGCGGCCTCGGTGATCACCGCGGTCGGGCACCAATCGCCCACGCCCTGGTCGACGTAGGCCTCGGCGTCGGCCTTCGTCCACAGGCTGAAGTTCGTGCCGTTGGCCGGGCGCGCCGCCATGGCGAGCAGATAGCCGACGTCGACCGGCAGCGCGGCGAGCTCCCCGTTCGGAAGCGTCCCGGCCAGCTCGACGTAGGGCGCCTCGATCGCGGTCTGCGCCGGCGGCGGCTGCGGCGTCTGCGAGGGCGCGGTGTCGACGCCCGGCTCGATCTCGACGTAGGTGGTGTCGGGCATGCCCGAGACGTCCTGAATCGCCGACATGGTCATCACGCCCGAGCGCAGCGTGCCCGCGCTGATCTCGCCCACGGTGCACACCATGTCGGCGATGCCGCGGCGCGGCGCCTGCAGCCGGAAGAACGTGCCCGAGCGCCAGCCATAGGTGCGCCTGGTCGTGGTCATGTTGAACCGGTTGGTCGGGCTGCTCTTGTTCTTCAGGTCGCGCGCGGCCACTCGCAGCGCCAGGGCCTCGTAGGGGATCTCGGGATACTTGCCGGTCTCGCTGATGACGCCGCCGGCGGCCATGATCGCGCCCAGGCTTTGGATCGGCGTGGTCGCGCGCTTTTCCTTCCGCTCCGGGTCGAACCACTCGACGATGACCTCGTTGACCGAGTCGTTTGGGTTCGACGGCTCCCGGCTGAACTCGAGAATGTCGGCGTCGGTCAGGATCGGCAGGGTCTCGAGGTCGTAGTCGCCGCGGATCAGGTCGAGCCGGTAGCGGCCGTCGAGCCGGCTCTGGGTCATGGCCCCGCCGATCACGTTGAGGATGCGCTCTTGGAACTGCTCGCTCGTCTCGCGCGAGTGGTCGTATTCGGTGCACAGGCCGAATTGCTCGGTGTAGAGCCGGTCGGCGGCGGCGATGAAGCTGGCCTCGTCGACGTTGTCGAGGGGCTCGCCCTGCATGTCCTGGCTGGTCAGCGAGTCGAACAGGATGTGCGCCGGGTTCATCGCGCCCAGGCGGTAGGTCGTGACCGCGATCGCGCGCGTGGCCAGGTAGTTGTAGAGCCCGCCGGGGTCGCGGGCCTTCATGACGAACACGTTGTCGCCCGGCACCAGGACGTCGGCCGGGATGATGAAGTCGAAGAAGTTCAGCGCCAGGTTGGGCGCGCCCGAGTGGCCCGCGTCGGGCCCGAGCACGAGGTGGCCGTTGACCCACAACGTGACGAAGTTGTCGATCAGGATCTGCATCTGCAGGTAGGTCACCGGAGGCAGGTTGACCACCTTGCGCACCCACATGGTCGTGTCTAGCGGCCAGAAGGTGTTGTAGATCGCCGGGAAGCCCGAGGGCGCGGTGTAAATGTGATTGTTGAGGCTGGCGAACGGGAACTGGCCGACCGCCCAGCTCGAGTCGTCGAAGGTGGGCGAGGAGTAATCGGCGGTGTCGTTGATCGGCACGTTCAGGTAGCGCCAGCCGCCCGCGGTGTCGCCCAGCTCGGGCAGCGAGTTCGGATCGGTGGCCGTTTCGCCGATGGGCACGACGGCCTTCTCGGGGTACCACGGCTCGTCGTTGTCCCACCCGGCCAGGATGCGCCGGAACTTGAAGCCGATGCTCTTGGGGTAGGGGTTGATGCCGAAGCGGCCGCCCTTGAACAGGAAGGTAAACTTGCCGCGGAGCCCTGGCTGCTGCGGGGTCAGGTTGTCGGCGAGGTAGCTGCTCGGCATCTGATCGGCCTCGCCGAACATGACGTCGGCCGTGCCGACGATGCCGCCCTCGGACTTCTCGCCGCCCCACAGGTTGGGCGCGTTGACGCTGATCGTGCCGCTGCTGGTCATTTCCCCCGACCACGCGGTGCGGTCGCCGCCGCGCCACTCGAGGAAGGCGTCGATCGGCCCGCGCGAGACGCCGTAGTGCAGCAGCAGCTTGTAGTGGTAGCCGACGGTCTGCTTCTTACTGCTGCCCATGGCCGGCCTCCTCGGTAGCGCGCGCGTGCTCGACGAGCGCCAGCGCGAAGCCGCAGCCGGTCGCCAGCAGCTTCTCGGCGTCGATGCCGTTGCGCACGAAGTCGAGCCAGTCCATGCCGTGGCGGGCGAACCACGCCCGGCCGCCGCGGGCACAGAAGCCATTCGCCCGGCCGAAGCCGGGCACGGTGCGCAGGTGCTGGATGGTCACGATCACTTCTTTCCGCCCTTCTTCTTGATCGGATCTTCGCCCATGGTCTTGAACCCGAGCACGATGGGATCTTCGACCCAGATGGTGCCGTAGGCCCGGATGATCGCCTTGCCGTCCTCGGCGTCGGGCACCTTGCCCTTCGCTGCCTCGGGGGTCGGCGGCTTCGGCGCCATGGCGTAGGCGATGATCGCCGCCACGATCAGGACGACGATGTAGTACACGAACTGCACCCAGGCCTTGGACACCTTCGGCCCGCTCTCCACCACCGCCGGCACATACCAGCCGGCCAGGAAGCCGTCGACCTTGTAGGCGATCGGCACCATCACCAGCAGCAGCAGGACGCCGATCACCAGGCGCGCGGCGCCGTAGTGATTGACCAGGTAGCGGTCGAGCTGCATGCGCGCGTAGGCGCGCAGCCAGCGGCATTTCGCGCCCAGGCTGGCCAGGCTGTCGCCGTGCGCGACGACGCCCTCGGGCATCTTGGGGATCATTGGACCGGGTTCCCATCGTGGGGCGACTTGACCGGGATGGTCAGCACGCCGCCGTAGTTGTCCTGATTCTCGTAGTAGCCGCAATCCTCCCAGGTGTGCCGGCAGCCGGGGAAGAACTCGACCTCGGTGCCCACCGGCAGCGCGTCGGTGCCGTAGTCGAGGAACACGGTGCCGCCGAGGTGGCCCATGATCGTCCGGTAGTCGGGCTCGCCGTCCGGGCGCATCCAGCGGATGAAGCCACCGGCCAGGCGCGAGACCGGGAGCGCCGCGATCTCGGTGGCGGACAGCGCCAGCCCGGCCAGGCTCGTCACCTCGCCGACGGTCTTGTGCTCCTCGGGGTCGACGTTGCACATGCCGAGGCCCTGGCTGTAGAGCGGCAGCGGGCAGCCGCGCTGCCAGCGCAGGTTGCTCCCGCGGCTCTTGGTCACCGAGCGCGACGGCTCGCACACGAGCTCGATCTTGGTGTCGAAGAACTTGGGCGAGACCACCCGGCCGGTCCACTCGACCGCGAAGTCGCTGTCGCCGGCGTGCCACGACAGGCAGGTAACGAGCACGCGCTGGGCGGTGGGGTAGGGCAGCCACCACGCCACCACCGGCAGGTCGATCGGCAGGGTCAGCGTGAGGCGGTTCTTCGCGCGCTGGCTGCTGTCCTGGATGGCGCTGCGCGACACGCCGCCGGGCGCGATGAACAGCTCGTCGCCCAGCTGGTAGTCGCGGTCGCCGGTGGCATACCGCTCGACCAGGTTGCCGCGCGCGAGGCGGATCAGGCCGATCGGCTCGCCGGTGAACAGCCCGGTCTCGCGGGCGTTAAAAGTCATGGGTGATCCCCTTGAAGCTGACTTCGCTGCTGACCACGTCACGGTCCCACAGGCGCAGGAGGTTGGTGTCGCTGTCCTGCAGCGAAAGCGCCATGAACGAGACCGCGACCACGTCCGCGAGCGCGAAGCCACCGGGCAGCGCAGCGTCGAGCTGCAGGCGCTCGGTGCTGGCGTTGACCTCGACCGCGGCAGTGATGCGGCGGTATATCGGCGCCGCGCCGCGCCGCTCGATGCGGATATCGCGCCGGTTGCCCTGCAGCTCCCACTCGTGGATGCCCATCCACTCGACGTCGAGGGTGGTGCTGGTGTTGACCGCCTTGATGGCCACGTCCTGGCCCAGGCTGGGAACCCAGGCGGGCTGCCAGCGCCCGCACAGGCCGTGCAGCAGCGAGCGGAACGCGCCGATGCTCGACCGGCCCACCAGGGTCAGGGGGAAGCGGATCTCGGGCCGCAGCACGCCGGCCAGGTCGTACAGGCGCACGCGGCCGATGCTGTTGTCGAGGGTGTCGACCAGGCGCTCGGGGCGAAAGCCGGGGTCGTTCGTCCAGTCGGCCGGCAGCTCGATCACCGGGAAGTCGCGGTAGAGCGTGGCGCCCAGGTCGCCAGGCCAGTCGAGCGGCTCGTCGGCGCGGAAGGCGATCGAGTAGGGTGCGTCCTCGCCCGTGAAGCGGCCCAGATTCGGCGCCTCGGTCAGGCGGGCGCCGATGGTCGGCACCAGCATCGCGCCGGCGCGCCACGCGCGCGCGAGGGGCTGCGCGAGGGTGATGCTGTCCGCCTCGACCGTGTCGATCTCGACGACCTCGTGCTCGCGGGCGGTGTTGCCGAGCAGGAGCGCATTGCCGCCTGCGCGGAACCGGCGGCCGGCGGTCTCGACCTGCAGCACCTCGTCGCTGATCGCGGCCGCGGCGCCGATCTCGGTGGTGTCGATGGCCAGCGGCACATGCCACAGGCCGACCCGGTTGGCGGCGAGCAGCGTCTCCATCCAGCGGCGCGAGGCCTTGCTCTCGAGGCCGTCGAAGTTGAACACGGTGCGCGGCGCCTGGCGCAGCTTGCGGGTCTGCGGCGGGCCATAGGGCGGCTCGAGCAGGTCGGTCAGCCACTCGAGGCGCTCGCTGATCGAGCCGCCGATGGCGAAGGGCCAGGCGACCGCGTCAGTTACTTCCACGGGTCAGGCCCTCCCAGTTGTTGCGGACGTGGGTGAGCACGACGTCCTCGCCGGCGGCGCCGGCCAGCGCATCCGCGACCGCGCGATCGCCGATCGCTACGACGGGGGTCTTGACCACCTCGCGGCCGCCGGCGCTGTCCATGCCGCCGTTGTACCGGTGGCGCGGGTCGTTGCGGGTCAGCACCTCCTCGCCCTTCTTCAGCACCGCCGGCACCTCGTCGGCGCCCAGACCCGCCACGCCGCCCGAGTGGTAGCGCGGCGCACCCGCGAACAGCAGCGACGGGAGCTGGCGCTTCGTCGCGCCGGCGCCGGCCATGCCGCCCGAGTGATTCGCGCCGGCAGCGGTGAGGGCCGCGGTCGCCTTGCCCAGGCCGGGGTAGATGGCGTCGAGCAGCTGCAGCACGAGGTAGGTGGCCAGCGCGTTCGCGGCGATCTGGGCCATGCCGCGCACGAAGTTCAGGACGAAGTCGCGCAGCGCGTCGCCGGCGCTCTTGCTGCCGTCGGCCAGATCCTGGAACAGCTGGGTCAGCGCGCCCTTGAGCACCTGCGCGGCCTTGTAGCCGAGGCTCTCGGTGTTGATGGCCAGCTGGGCGATCTGGCCGTCGATCTCGACCAGCGCGTCGCCGGCGCGCTGCATGGTCAGCGCATCCTCGGCGAGGATCGCGGCGTCGCGGATCTTGACCAGCTCCTCGCGCTGGGCGACCAGGATGGCCAGCGAGGCCTCGCGCTGCTCGTTCACGCGGGCGGCGGCGTCGTCCTGCCCCAGGATGCCCGCCTCGACCTGCGCGCCGGTGGCGGTCTCGGTGGCGTTGAAGCGTCCGAGCGCCTCGCCGACCTTCGACTTCACCTGGTCGAGCTGGGCGTTGAACGTCTCGATGTTGATGACCTTCCGCGCCAGGTTGTAGCCGGCGGTGTCGCCCTCGGCCTGCAGCCGCACGAGCAGCTCGCGGAACTCCTCCTCGAGCTGGGCGCGGGTGGCCCGGCCGGTCTCGCCCTGGGCCTGCAGGAGGCGGATCTGCAGCGCGCCGAGCTGGCGGGTCAGCTCCTCCTCGGCCTTCTTCTGGGCGTAGATCGTGTCGAGGGCGACCTGCTTCCGGTCGCGCATGAGCATGGTGATCTTCGCGTTCGCCGCGGCGACATCGTCGGCACCCTTGGCCACGCCCAGCTCGGCGCGGGCCGCGGCCAGGGCGGCGTCGATGCCCTGCAGCTCGAGGCGCTGCTTCTCGGCGAAGTAGTCGCGGATCGAGACCTTGCCGTCGGCATAGAGGCGGTCGAGCTGCTCGATCGCGCGCTGCACCGCGTCGCGCACGAGCTCGGCGTTGGTCGCGGCGATCTTCGCGGCCTGCTGGCCTGCCTTCGGGTCGATCGTGCCGCCGCCGGCGGGGATGCCGATCTCGCCCGCGGCGCCGTCGACGCCCTTCTGCGCGAACTGCTGCTCGATCTCCCAGTCGGCGAGCTCGTCGCCGATCTGGCGGGCCTGATCCTTCGCCGCCTCGGTCTCGCGGTAGACCCGGTTGAAGGCGTTGGCGATGCCCTCGGCGTCCATGCGCGAGCTCGCCAGCTGGTCGGCGAAGCTGCTGTAGGTGGCCGAGGCCCGGCCGCCGATGCCGGGGATCTTCTCGGCCGCGCGCGCCAGGGCCCGGTAGAACGTCTCGGCCTTCCCGAGGACGAAGTTGAAGGCCGACACGAACACCTCGCGCAGCGTGACGCCGATCTGCCGGATGCCGCCCTTCAGGGTCTCCCACGCCACCATGAGGCCGGTGACCATGGCGATACCGAACAGCCGCACCTCGAGGAACTGCTCGCGGAGGTAGGTGCCGATCTGCCAGCCGGCGAAGGCGGCGATCAGCACGCCGAGCGCGCCCTTGATCAGCCCCAGCGCGCCGACGGCGCTCTTGGCGCCCAGCGCGGACGCTGGCCCCACCGCCACCATGCTCGCGCTCAGGACGCGCGCCTGCGCGGCGGCAGCGGTCATCGCGGGGGTCATGAGGGCGAGCTGCGCGGTGAAGCGGGCGACGGCCGCCTGGGCGATGGCCACGGCGCCGGCGATGAGCGGCCAGAGCTTGAAGGCGGTGTAGACCGCGACCACGACCGGCCCCAGGCGCACGAACCCGTCGATGATGGCCGGCAGGTTCCGGGCGATTGCCTGCAGGGCCTCGGCGAAGTCGCGCGCCGCGGTGCCGGCCTGCGAGCTGGTCTGCAGGTACTGGACGAAGGCGTTGCGGATGGCCGTGAAGCCCGACGCGATCGTCGGCGGGAACTCGGCGAACTCCTTCTGCAGGGTCGCGGACTGGCTCAGCAGGGCGCGCAGCACCGCCTCGCTGGTGAGCTTCCCGTCCTGGGCGATCTGGCGCAGCTTGCCGATCGGGATGTTCATGCCGTCGGCGATGGCCTGCGCCAGGCGCGGGGTCTGCTCGAGGACGCTGTTGAGCTCCTCGCCGCGGAGGGTGCCGCTGGCCAGGCCCTGCGACAGCTGGAACAGCGCCGCCTCGGCGCCGGCGCCGCCGCCGCTGATCTGGGCGGCCTGATTGATCGTCTCGGTCAGCTGCAGGATGGTCGCCTGGTTGACCTTGAGGTCGCGCGTGCTGCGCTCGATCCGGGCGTACAGGTCGACGGTGGCGAGCAGGCTGGTGCGCGTGCGCTGCGCGAGGTCGAAAACCGCCTTCTGCGCGGTGGCCAGCTGCTGGGCGTTGCCGGTGGCCAGCTTCAGGCGGGCGCTGATCGTTGCCGCCTCGTCGCTGGCGCGCACCAGCCCGGCGATGCTCAGGCCGGCGCCCAGCGACGCGGCCAGGCCGGCCACGATGCGGCCGGTGCTCTGCAGCCGCTGATTGAGCTGGGCGATGCCGGCGGCGCCTGCCGAGCCGACCTGCGCGCCGGTCTTGCGCGCCGTGTCGAGCTGCCCCTGCAGGCCCTGAAGCGCCGCGCGGATCTGCGACAGCTCGGCGGTGATGCGGATCTGCAGGTTTTCGGTGGCCACGGGCTATTCCTTGAGGAAGGTGCTGAAGTCGTTCGACTCGTAGTGGAAGGCCGCGCGCACCAGCAGCGCGAGCTCCCGCTGTTCTCGCTTCCTCGCCCGGTCAATGGCCTCCCCGTAGAACCGCACCTGCGCCAGCGTGTAGTGCTCGATCGCCTGGGGCGTGTGCCCCGCCGCGATCAGCTGCTGGATGGTGTCGGCCCAGCCCCAATACTCCGCACCGCCTGCCCCACGGCCCCGGCGAGCGCGCTTTGCACCGGCTGGCCCGCTTGGAGCCCGAGGAGCGGGGCCACCCGGTTCGTAAAAAAATCCCGGTTGACCTCGATCAGCGCCTTCAGCACCAGGTAGGTCTCCTGCGGCTCGAACTTGCCGACCGTGCTGACCTTCTCGTCAAGCCCGATGGCGACGATCTCGGTGATGCGCTCGCCGTGCTCGGCCATGATCTCGAGGAACGCCGCGATCTCGGCGCCGAGGAACGCCGACAGCCCGCTCGGCTTGGCATCGGGGGGCTGGCCGGCCGGCCGGCTGCTGCTGCCCAGGGGGGAGTCAGCAGCGGGCGAGGAAGCCGGGGAACCGGCCAGCGCGACCAGCCCCTCGATGATCGGAAGGCCGGCGCGGAGCGTCGGCCAGACCTGGCGCGTCTCGAGGCGCTTGACCTCGTAGGACTTCCCACCGGCCTCGACCTGGCGGGTTTCTGGTGCCAAGGCGTCGGCCGCCTCGGCGTTCTTCGTCTCGTTGGTGCTGGGCTTCTTCGACATGGTTCCCCCCTGGGAACGGCTGGTGGTGGGCGCCGATTACTCGACGATGGTGGCCTTCCAATACTGGCTGATGCCCGTGCCGACCTTGTTGGCATCCTGCAGGGCGGTACCGGTCAGCTCGAGCGCGGCGAAGTCGTCGCCGATGAAGTTGATCGCCTGGGCCGGGGCGAACTTCACGCGGTAGGCGTGGACGATGACCGGGCTGTCGCTCTCGGCCTCGTTCAGGCCTTCGAACAGCAGCTCGTATTCCTTGCCCGAGTTCACCATCGCCTGCATGACCTGCTGGGCGGTGTTGGTGAAGGTGACCGCGATGTTCGGCGCACCATCCACCGGGGCCGGGATATCGCCGTCCTCGAGGACTTCGATGCCGCCGGGGGTGATCAGGTAGTCGACGCCGGCCTCGTAGGCGGTGCCGCCGCCGACCGGGGTGACGGTGGTGATCGTCGCCGGCGCGCGCGACAGCGGCGTGGTGCCGCCCGGATAGGCCACGACGGGCTCGGCCGCCACGGTGCCGGCGATCTGCACGCTCGACTCGCCGCCAGCCGCGCGGGCCAGGTTCGGGCCGTCGAGGTCGTGCGCGGTGAGGTTGATGGTCACGTTCGACACGCGGTCGACGCGCGCGTAGGTGCCGCCGCCGGGCTTCGTGTAGTTGGCGAGGCTCAGGCTGTTGAGCTCGGCGCCGAAGGTGAGCGCGGAGCAGTTGCCGATGGGCAGGAACGGCGCAGCCGCACCGACTTCGCGCATCTTGATCTTGCCGCTGCCGAGGTAGGCGTAGGTCTGGCGGGCCATGGTTCGTTCTCCGGTGTGGTCAGGGTTGCGGGGTGTAGGTGATGCGGGTGGTGAAGGCGATCGGGAGGTAGGTGAAGCCGGCGTCGCTGTACCCCGCGCCCGGCGCATCGCCGAGCAGGAGCCGCCGCACGCCTGGGCCTGGCTTCCAGCCCGTGAGGGCCTTCACCGTGGCATCGAAAATCTCGCTCGCCGAGGCCTTGGCGCCCGAAGCGCGGAGGCTCTGCGTGCTCGATCGCGTCACCACGACCACCAGGTAGTCCAGCTCGACCGCCTGCACCGCGCCCTGACCGACCTGCTCAGCGGCGCGGTAGCCGTTATAGATGACCGCCACCGATGGAACGAGCTGGGACTCCTCCTCGACCGCGCCGTACTGCCGAGTGTCGTAGACGAACTTGACCAGCTTCACCGGCAGCGGCTCGGCGTCGGTGCCGATCAGGCGCAGTTTCAGCCGCTCCACGATGGCGGCCTCGATCTCGATGGGGGACAGGTCAGAGCTGCTCACGCCTGCGCTCCGGTGCCGCCGGCGCTGCCGGTCAGGCCCATGGCCTTCGCCATGGCGTTGAGGCCGCTACGCGCCCACGGGGCGGGCAGCTGGACGGTGTTGCCGACGAGCGGCATGAACGGGCGGGCCGGGATCTTCGCGGTCTTGAGGAAGGCGAAGCCGCCGCCGGCGGCCTTGATGGGGAACGCGAGCACGCTGGCCGACTTCGGCAGGATCGTCGCGCCGTACTGATGGGTGCGGGCGTAGCGGACGTTCGTGCCGACCACGACGGCGTCGCCCTGCACCTGCGAGGTGATGCTGCGCTGCAGGCGCCCGGTGTCGCGCAGCGGCTGCCCGGTGCGGAAGCGAGGGTTCAGCGGCTTCCACGGGTTACCCCAGGGGTCGCGGCCCAGCCGGAAGCCGAGGCGGACACGGTTGGCGAGCGCGTTGCCGAGCGCGCCCAGCGCCTTCGACTTGTCGGCCCCCTCGAGCTTCATCTTCTCGAGCTTGGCCTGCACGCGGTTGGCCAGGAGCGTCCACTTCACGTTCATCGGCCGACGAACTCCCGCAGGCTGCAGGTATCGAACACGCGGGGCGCCGCGGTGACGTCCATCGCGCCGGTCACCGGCACCGGCTGGCCACCGTCGGGCAGCAGCTCGGGGATGGCGACGAGGCCCTTGACCAGGTTCTCGAGGAAGGCGATCGCCTGGTCGCGCCGGCGCTTGATCTCGTGGGTGACCTTCTTGGCGTGGATCTCGTAGCGCGCCAGGTCGGCGGTGAGCTCGGTGATGCGCGAGGGGATGGTGCCCACGAGGGGCACCACGAACACCCGATCAGGCACGGCCGCGAGGTAGCCGTTGACGATGCTCTCGGCGTCGGCAATGGCCACGGCCAGGTCGAGGGTCTCGTCGGTGGCCAGCACCTGCTCGAGCTCCTCGGCGCCGAACCGCTTCTCGTAACCGGCCTGATCGAGGTAGGGCATGGCCGCTTACTCGCCCTTGCCCGCGTCGCCGTCGGCGTCGTTGGCCTTCTCGAGGTCGCCCTCGGTGCCGCTCAGGGCCGCGTCGACCACCTTGGCCGCGGCAGGGTCGTCGCCGGTTTCCGCCGCGATGATCTGCGCGCCGCTGGGAGCCGCGCCGGTGGCGCCGCCCTGGTCGATCACGCCGCCGCCCGCGCGCTCGTCGCTGGCCTTGCCGCTGGCCTTGACCAGCTCGCCGCCGTCGAGCAGGCGCTGCAGGCCCTTCTTCCCGTCCGGGTCGGCCTTGTTGGCGAAGTCGGCCGCGCTCACGCGGTGACCGGCGCCGTAGGTCTTGCCCTTGAGGCTGATCTGATGGCCGTCGGCCACCTGGTGGGTGCCCTTGCCGGCGGTGCTCTGCGGCGAGGTCGCGGCGCCCGCCTTGCTGGTGTCCGCCGCCTTCGCGCCGGTCTGGGAGGCCTTGCCGGCCGGGGTGTTCGCCTTCGTCATGGTCTTGCTCCGGTGGTGGTGAATGAAAAGGGCCGGCCGGGTTGCCCTGGCCGGCCCTTGGGTGATGCTACTGCTCGGCCGGTCAGGTCGACAGCACGTCCTGGAACAGCATCGCCAGGTCGTTGCAGACGAGCATTTCGTTGACCGACTCGCCCACGCGGACCCGCACCGAGCCGCGCAGGCCCATCTTCGGCTCGGCGATCTGGCCCGAGACGCGGGTGCCGAACTGCGCGGTGTAGCCGAAGGTCACGCCGCGGCGCGGGGTCGCCGTCGCGTTGCGGTAGAAGGCGAGCATCGAGTCGCCGCCCCACACGCGCACGATGGTCGGGGCCTGGCCCGGCTTCGCCGAGTTCTTCCAGCCCTGGCCGACGATGATCTCCTGCAGCTCGAGCAGGTTGGCCAGCTGCTCGCGGGTGATGAAGCCGTTGGTCGTGCCGCTGGCCGACACCGCGCTCACGATCTTCGGGTGCGAGCGCAGCACGTTCCAGATCGGCATCGGCATCACCAGCACATTCGGCCGGATGAACAGCGTGTCGAGCTGGGCGCTGATGTACTTCAGCGGGTCGCTGTCCGGGTCGTCGAACTGATCGGTGCCGGTCACGGTCACCTTGTTCGCCGTCGGATAGTTGGCCGGGTTCATGACCTTGGCCGCCACGCGGATCTCGCGGTCGAGCAGGATCAGGTCGGTCAGGCCCTCGGCCGCTTCTGCGCGGGGGTCGAAACCCTCGGGCGCCTCGCTGATATCGTCGTTCGGGACGACGTCGTCGAGGCCGCGGTCGTAGACCAGGCCGGCCTCCTCGGCCGCGGTGAAGTCCACCTCGTTCGGCAGGCTCTTACGGCCGACCAGGGTCTCGGGGACGGTCATCCGCTCCGCGCGGTCGAACTTCAGCCAGCGGAACTCCTTCTTGCCCACCGGGACGCGCGGCAGGATGCGGTCGGCGATGAGTTCGGCGTTGCGGTAAGCGATCACGATGCCAGTCAGGCGCGGATCGGTCGGGAAAGGACGCAGCTGCATGGCGGGCCTCGTGTGCGATCTGGAAGGGTGGGTGGGAAGGGTTTAGGCGATGGTGCCCGCGACGCTCGGCGCGATGAACACCGAGCCGCGATCGCCGACCACGCCCGACACCTCGGCGAAGCCGATGACGCGGTTGCCCGTGGCGGCCTTGATGGCCCGGCCCGAGGCGTCGGAGGTCAGCGGATCACCACGGGTCACGGTGCCACCGTAGACCACCTCGGCGATGCCGCCGCGGATGATATCGACGGGGTCGTTCGCCGCAGCGGCGCCCAGGGAGTCGGAAACGCCGAACGAGGCGTCGCCGGCGGCGGCGGCCTGGATGGCGAAGGCATCGGCGGCGCCATGCTTGACGATGCGGAACGGCAGGATCGCCGCGCCGGCATAGCAGGCCTTGATGAACAGTTCGTTGCGCATGGCGTCGGTCTCTCGAAGGGGTGGTGGTGGTGGGAGGGGTCAGCCCGGCGGCCGGTCAGGCCGTCTTGCCGGCGATGACCGCGTCGACGGCCTGCGCGCTCGTGACGGTGATGCCCTTGCCGGCCATCGCGTCCTGATACTCGCGCGCCTTGTCGGCCAGCTGGCTCGGGGTCAGGTTCTGCGGCAGCGCCACGTTGCCGGTCTGCTCGCTGTAGTCGACCTGCGAGGGCGCCTGCTCGAGCAGCTTGACCATGAACTGGCGGGCGGTCAGGGCGTTGTCGCCGGTGGCTTCGCCGAAGTCGAAGGTCTTGGCCTGGTCGTCGAGGCCGGCCATGAACTCGGCGGCCTTGTCCAGCTGGGCCGGGAGCAGCTTGCCGGCGGTGACCAGCGGCTGCAGCGCGGCCTTGGCGTCGGTCAGGGCGACAGCGCGGCGCGCGGTGGCCTGCTGTTCCGAGAACTGCGTCACCTGCTGCTCGGCGGCCTGGCGCGCGGTGTTGGCGGCGGCCAGATCGGCCTCGAGCTGGGTGGCCTTGGCGGCCTGCGCCTGCAGGGCGGCGATTTCCTCGGGGGTCATGGTCGTTTCCTCGGTGGGTTCGGAGTAGTTGGGGACGGTCTCGGCGACGCGGTCACGGCCGGCCTGCTCGAGGTCGCTGATGTGGAACCCCGGAAGCGCCTTGTCGGCCTCCTCGGTGCCCCACTTGGCGATCAGCAGCTCGCGCAGCGAGCGGAACAGGTAGCCGATCGTGCTGGTCGAGTAGTCCGCGAACTCGACGGTCACGCCGTCGGCGTCGTTGAACTCCACGTCGCCCAGGCCCTTCAGCGCCGGCGGCTGCGCGCCGAGCATGCCCAGGTGGCGAAGCTGCCAGACGCCGGGGGTCGGGTTGTTCGGGTGGTCGGGCGCGTACCAGCTCGCGGAGCGGTTCCGGTAGGCGCCGGCCTTCATGAGCTCGGCGAAGTCGGGGTTCAGCTTCTCGACGTCGTCGACCTTGATCTCGCCGGCCTCGTCGATGCTCAGCTTCCCGACCCAGCCATAGGCCGGGGCGTGGCCCTTCGGGTGACCCACGACCATCGGTGCGCGCCACTCGCCCTCGTTGTAGGCCTTGACAGTGGCCTCGAGCTGCTCGCGCGTGAAGGTGGTCTCGGTCCCCGCACTGTCCGTGTGGGTGCCGACTCGGAAGATGCGGAAGGGCTTCGGCTTCATGGGACGGCATGCTGCGGGACGGGCCGAGGGCGGGAAAGCTGGGACTCGTTCCTACGGGCGCTTGACAACCCTGCCCCGTTTTGTTGCAATTACTCCCGCGCTCGTTGTAGGGCGCCCGAGCTGGGCGGCACCCAGATCACCCAGGAGACCCGGCCATGGCCGACGTAATCCCCGCGGGCGCCACGCCCGACCTGCTCGACGACCGCTTCGCGCTCGCGGTGTCGATGATCAACGATCAGCTGTTCAACGCTGACCTCCCGCCCATGAACGACGACGACGTCGCGGTGCTCCGCGACCCGTGCGGCTACCGCGCGCTCGTCCTGGTCATGGGCAGCGCCGCCGACGTCGACCTTTCGCACGCGCTCGGGCTGCTGTCCGAGTGGCACGCCTGGCACGGGCGGTGATCGCCATGGCCCGCCGTCGCCAGCCGCCCATCTTCTGGGCCCTCGTCGCTTTCAACCTCGTCATGTGGCTCGGCGTCGTGCCGGCCCGCCTTGCAGGAGTCCTGTGATGCCCCGTTCCGACCGCTCCCTTTCCGGCGCCCACGAAGCCCTGCGCACCACGCGCAAGGTGTCGCCGCACCACACCGCCACGCCGATCCGCTCGTGGTCCCTCCCGGTCACGACCCTCCTGCGCTGGGTGGGCCTGATCGTCGTCGCCCTGATCGCCTGGGAGTTCCTCGGCCCGGTCGTGCGCGGGTGGCTGGCATGAGCTACGACCAGCAGCTCGCCGACGTCGAGCGCGACCTCGCCGACGCCCGCAAGGCCTGGCGCGACAAGGCGACGGCCGAATCCCAGCTCGCGCGCCTGCGCGGGTACCGCGGCCGCCCGACGGCTGGCATGAAAGACGACATGAACCGCTGGTCGCGCCTGCTGTCCGAAGCCGACGCCACCCTGCGCCGCGTGCTCGGCGGTGCCCGGTGAGCTGCGCTGTCCGCCAGCCGCTCTGGCGCGTGCGCCTGCGCCATTGGTGGCGCCGCGAAGGCGCTGCGCGCCGGTACGCCGCGACCGAAACCCTCCTGACGCTGCTGGTGCTGGCCGGCACCGGCGTCGCGTGTTTCCTCCTCCTCGGCCTTGGAGCCTGACCCGTATGTGGATCTTCACCCCTACCGCCTTCGTCTCGATCGTCGCCCACCGCACGAAGCCAGGCGTCCTGCTGGTGCGCGCGCGCCTGAAGGGCGACCTCGAGCGGCTGTTCCCCGGCTGCAAGGTCAGCGAGACCCGCCAGGCCGACTACCGCTTCCGCGCCGAGATTGCCCGCGGCCGCGTGGCCGACCTGGTGCGCGAGCAGCTGACCGCCCTCGACTACGACAACGTGAAGGGCGCCATTCCGATGCACCTGGGCAAGGTGCACCGCGACCGCGCGCACGCGATGCACGACGTGTGGTCGGTGATGCACCGGGCCCAGACCGACGCGATGCGCGTGCCGGTCACCCATCCCGACATGCTGTGAAGCCGGTCCACCGCGACGGGCTGCTGGTGCCGGTCTGCCCGTACTGCCGGGTCGAGGGCGTGCTGGTGCGCACCGGCTACGGCCGGCGCTGGGAATGCCCGATGACCGGCTGTGATGCGCGCGTGGGCGTGCACCGCGACAGCCCGCGCGCCGCACCCCTGGGCACCATGGCCCGAGCCGCCCTGCGCGTCGAGCGGATGAAGGCGCACGCCGCGTTCGACCCGCTCTGGCAGGAGAAGCCCGCCGAGTTCCCCAGCCGCCGAGCCGCCTACGAGTGGCTGGCTAAGGCCCTCGGCGTCCCGTTCAAGCGTTGCCATATCGGCGAGTTCGACGAGGCCACCTGCGCCCGCGTGCTCGCCGCCATTTCCGCCCTACAGGAGGTTCCACGATGACCCAGCAGCAGCCCCCGCGCCGGTACGCCACCGGCGGATTCACTGGCCGCGGCGATCCCGCGATGGCCGCGCGCCGCGACACCGAGCACCTGATCCCGCGCGAGCTCGCCGACCGGATGGAAGCGAGCGCCCGCGCCATGGGCCTCGACGCCGGCATGGCCTCGGTGGTGGTGACCATCGCCGTCGACGCCACGCTCGAGGCGGCCGCACGCGCTGCCACGCTCGGGCTGATCCGCGAGTTCGGCGTCACCCTGCCGCTGCGAGCGTTCCGCAAGCGCCCGAAGCCGCTGCCCCGCCTCGAGGCGCTGGTGCTGGCCAAGCTGGAAGGCGTCGCCGAACACCTGGGAGCACCGTAATGGCCGACGGATCTGGCGCGTTCAATTTCCCCCTGCCGCAGGTGTCGCAGCTGCGCCCAG
>Ga0105032_100030_pt1 | contig 24817 bp, 38 predicted proteins | sample RS_126metaG_FD_91481 | JGI IMG/M metagenome (GOLD analysis project Ga0105032, IMG submission 91481) | Switchgrass associated microbial communities from Austin, Texas, USA, to study host-microbe interactions - RS_126 metaG | ecosystem: Host-associated > Plants > Roots > Rhizosphere | place: USA... | reverse complement strand
GAGGAAGCTATCGCCGCCTAGTACCCGCATACCCATCGGCCAGGATCGACCTGCTGGTGCGACAGGAAAGGAAGACAGGCCGAACAACACAGGAGAATGAGCATGCTCTCGAATTTGTTGATAATGCGCCTGGCAATCCTGCAAGCGGTCGTCATATCCGCGGTCATCTATGGCGTGAGCACTGGCTACGTCCAAGAGTTGGTCTGGAGCGACAAAACCGGCCTCCCTTTTTTGATGATCGGGATAGCGACACTCGCCGTTATTTCCGGTCACATCCGCGCCTTCAAAGTCTCCAAGGGCCTGAACATCGTAAAGGCTGGCGGCAGTTTCGATACCTCAAAGCTATCGATCAAAAATGGCCACCTCATGTTTCTCGCCGTCTGCGTCATGGTTTTGAGCCTCATCGGCAATAGCGAGGGTTTCCGTGATGGATTGGACGGCGCCCAGGAGATCATAAACAGCGACCCGGATTGGGCGTTGAAGATTCTCGGGAAGATGGCAGAGGGTATCGTGGCCGCCATGTCAAACGTGATTATCGGCCTGTGGCTGTATCTCTGGGTGTTGAGCACATCGCAGATACTCCACACGGCGACACGTCTCCTTGAAGTGGACGCCAACAAATGAACGAGGAAAGCAGCGTACACGCAATCGGGCCGCGCGATATTCTGACCGCCATGCTCATGTGTTCAGTGCTCATAAGCCTAGTATTCGCGACATTGGCGAAAAAGGCAGTGACCGATGCGCTGGCCCAGGCAAGGCCAGCTGGGAATGTCAACGTTTCCATTAATTGGCCCGATGGAGATACTGACGTGGACCTTTGGCTTGATGGCCCAGGGGAGCCGGTGCCGGTCGGCTATAGCAATCGCGGCGGCCGTCTATGGAACCTGCTTCGCGATGATCTTGGTAACGGCACGGACGCCACATCGCGGAACTATGAAAGCGCCTCCACACGTGGAGTAGTCCCCGGCACCTACCGTCTGAATCTTCATTGTTTTCGGTGCCCAGTTTTGCCCGTACCGGTCGACATCGAGGTCGCCGTGTTCAAAGAGGCGGGTGATAAGAACGCCAAGACCCCCGCCAAGGTGATCTTTGTCGGAAAAACAGTCCTCCACACTCAAGGCCAAGAGCGGACAGCTATCAGCTTCCGTATGGACGCTGACGGCAATATCGACCCCGCCTCCATGAACTCGGTCTTCAAGCCCCTACGCTCGGCAAAGAAAGGGTGACACCATGACAAACGAAGCAATCTATGTGTGGCTGATCATTACTCTGATCCTTGCCCTGTTTGTGACCGTTACGGTGTGGTCGCGCTCTCGGTCGACATGGAGGCTCCCAAGTGTTGCAGGGCTTTTCATCGCCGCTCCTATCGCCCTTGGCAGCGTGATCCACGTTTTGGGCTGGCCGCTGCCCAGGTCTCTCGCCCTCACCATGCCAGGTGGTGACTACGCCGTCCTCGGCACGAAGATGATCGTAGGCGAAGGCATCTATGTCCTTCTGGATGAGGGTGGCGTGCCCCGCTACTACGCCTTCCCCTGGGACAAGAAGATGAGTGACAAAATCCAGGAGCTCCTAGACTCCGAAGGCGGCAAGGAAGGCATGCGCATGAAGGTGCCTCCCTATGAATTCTCATGGGAAAAGCGCGATCCCCCGGAGGTCTACGCCCTCCCACAGCCCAAGGTTCTGCCAGAAAAGCCAAGGCAGGAAGAAGAGCCTAAGCGGTTCGACAATATCTGAGGATCGGACGAATGACAAATCGTGTCGTGATGAACATGGACGAGCAGGGATGCTGGACCATCTACAGCGATGAGCCGATCGAGTTCTTCGTTGTCAATGACCACTGCCCTGACGACAGGGTGTATCAGCAGGAGGTTGAGGTTGGCGTCGAGAAGGTTCGCGAGCAACTAGGCACCGACATGGTGGGCCATTTCGGCGACAGCTTCTTTGAGACCCGAACCAACTTCGGCAAGAGGCCGCCGGCAACTCGTAAGCTTGAGGTGGTGAAATGACCGCAAAAATCCTCGGTTTCACGGGTGACACCACCCTCGATATCGACCCGGACCAGGTGTTGCGAGCGGCAGTCGGCCGCTACCCGAACGGCGTCTTTGTGCTCGGCTGGACTGCTGACGGCGACTTGGCGTTCGCTTCGTCGATAGCGGAAGCAAAAGATCTGAATTGGATGCTGGATCTCGCCAAGCGCGACATCCTCGAAACCTATGGCGACTAACGCATGCGCCGCTCGGGGCGGTGAAAGGACGGAAGACATGGCAAGCGAGATAATCGCAATTCTGGAACCCGTACTAGGCGAAGAACTGGCTCGGGATATCGTCGCCCATCGCAAGGGCCTTAAGTGCCCCCTCACTCCTCGTGGCGCACGATCTCTTCTCAAGCAATACGAACTGACAGGCCGGCCAGTTGAGGCGGCTGAGGAACACCTTAACCGAGGTTGGCAGGGTTTCAAAGCCGAATGGATGACGCGCCCGCAGCGGTTCCAGGACGAGCGCAATCCAACGCCAAAGACCAGCGCCAACTATGGCAACCCAGCCAATGAAAGCACGGTCATTCCCAAGCCAATGTCTGAGGAAGACCGGATACGACGTTCCGAGCTGGCAGCTAAGGCCAGGGCTGTTGTCGGCAGCGCGAAGCTACAGGGGGTTGGCTGATGGCGTGGACTCCCGGCAAATCCTTCAAAAAGACAGTCAGCAAGTTTGAGATGACTGCCTACTACGACGGCTATCCTCACTGGCATACGATCGTTATGCCGGGCGTCACCCTCAACGGTCTGACCGTAGATGACCTAAAGGATCTGAAATACCTCCTGGAACGGGCGATTGAGCACCATGAAATCCATGGTGACCCACGATGAAAGACTGGACCCAGATCCACCTAGACAAAGCAAGAAAAGAGCAACGGGAAATCCTTCTTCCCGGAGCAACACTAGACCAATGGAAGAGCGGCAAATGGCCGACGGGCTCAACATGGCTGTGGGCGATCGGCGTCGTGGGGCCGAAAGGATCGGCTGTACGGCCGGATAAGCGGAGTGGTGAAGAATGACGCGTGCAATTGATCCATCATCGTGTCGAGTGTCGTTTGACGATGGCATGCTCCAATTCACGAAGACGCAATTTGGTATTTTCTTTGCACTTTTTAGGGCTAGGGGGCGGATACTCACGCATCCCTACCTGATGCAGGTCATTGAGGACACGTCTGGCAGGGAGTCCGAAAGCAGAGTGCTTGACACGCATTTGGTGGCCATCCGCAGAAAGCTTGCGCCATTCGGCGTCAGGATCAAGAACCACCACAGCATTGGCTACAGCATCACAGATTGGAACTTCGAGGTTCTCCCGGATATCGAAGAAGAGGTTGCGGCATGACCTTGGCAATGAGCGACGAAGCAATCAACCGTGCATCACAAATGTGGGATGATGGATATCACGGCAATGAAATAGCGCGTCACCTTGGCGTAACCGAGAAGTGGTTTCAATGCTTTAGAAAGAAGAACAGGGAGATCTTCCCCGTTCGCGACAGCTACCACCACAAGCAGTTGATCCCAGCGAACTTAATCCATGGCGGACGATCTGACGTGATGATCTGGAAAACTGAGAATGGCGCGGTTGTGACGCTTCCTAGGGTGTCGATCATACAGTGTCCTCGGGTAGCAGCATAAGCATCGAACCCAACGGCGGAAAGGGTATCAATGACAGTAGCACAAAGGACTTGGACTGAACCCTTTCAGGACATGGTTGCTCGTAAGAAGGCGGCTCGTTCTGCCCACGAGGACGGCTTGTGGTTCGCGATCCGCACCGTGCCTGGTGCGCAGCTTCCGCGCCGGGAATTCGCCGTCGAGCAGACGAGCCTTGGCAAGGATGGGCGCCCGAGGGGCAAGGGCTATCGCATCGTCCCGAACATCAAGCACGAGCTATCAGCCATAGAACGGGCCTTGGATGAGAACGGCTTTGCTCACTATATGCCAACAGAGAAGCGTCTGGTCCGCGATCGTCGGCATACGGACCTGTATAAGATACGTCGGTTCGCGCTGATGGTCGGCTATGTCTTTGTGAGAGACCCAGGGGACTGGCTTCTGCTCTCCCAGACATACGGTGTTGCCGGCATTGTTCGCGATCCATCAGGGGCCGCCATGCCTATGGATATCATGGACATGATGGCGATCCGGGCAGTCGAGGCTGAATACGATGCCCTATTCGATGCGCAAAGCAAGATGGCGCGTCAGAAACTCAGGAAGAAGGCAAAGACCGATCCGCGGCTGAAGAAGCTGATTGGAGCGCTCGATATGGCGGGGACTATTACGGTGCCCGTCAATTCGGAGATATTTGACGGAGGGCAGGTGGCGTGAGCGGGACAGATCCAAAGGTTGAGGTGGTCAACATCAACGAGCATTACGTCGTCTTTGAAGGCGGGTGTGTCTGTAAGATAGACACATATCTCGACGTGGAGGATTGCGAATTAGATGAGGATGACAGTCACATTGCGTGGTCTTGCTGGGTTGTGCACCCGGATCTAGGACCGCTGGAGGTCATGATCGAACCACCAGACGAAAATACTCGGCTTCAATAGGCGCGAGATGGCCTTGCATAAGGAGGATTTATCCTGTATGGTCGCAAACGACTGATTTGCGGCTGTCTGGGATTCGTCACGAGCAAGCAAGTCTTATAGCGCGCTCGAAGACTACCAAGCGAGCGGCTGAGAAATATTGCCTGAATTTCGGCGAATGCCGGCAGGACTACATTGCATTGAGTCTTGCCAATCCTTGTCGCCGGGGTAATGATGCAGATTGCGCACGATGGCTGACCACCGTCGGCCGTAACTCAGGGTAGGTCTTGCTGAAGGGCGGGGTGGTTCCCGCCTTGTAGGGACAGACGCCGGTTTGAGTCCGGATGAAAGGTTGTAGGGAGGGCCTCGTCGCCCTCATGCAAGCGCAGCCAATTCGCCCGAATGGGCACAGAGACGGGCTAGACGGTCAGCGGGGAACGTGCCTGCGAAGCCGAGACAGGGGTGATGCTTCGTTGTCCCCGCCCAAGAGACCGGGTTTGAACCAGAGGCTTGCAGCCCCCACGCTCCCGGAGGCAAAACCAAAGCGGGTCGGTGACGCTGGGAAAGAACAGACCATATGGACGACATCGAAGCCACCATCCGCCGCATCCAAGACGACAACGAAAAGCTTCGTCATTGCCGCATTGGTTTGATCACGATGAAGCCGTGGATCATCTCGCACCAGTTGAAGCCGATGACCGTAGTCTGGAGCGGCGAGGCTCTGACGTCATGGGAAGCGGACGAGTGGGTAGCACCCGGCCTTCACTGACATTCATTAGTTGGCGTCACCTCTCCGCGGCCAGATCGAAGACAGAGTTAAGCGTGACGATACCGCCCCGGGCCTTACCGCTCGGGGCTTTTCATTTCACCTTCCGGCGTTAAACCCGTTCGCGCCGGTTGATCAGGTGAGGAGCCACGCTGAGCACGAAGGCTCCTCACTTCTCCACTCACAAGAGGCGAACATGACCAAGCACCCAGGCGGCACTGGCGTCTACAAGGGCGATGAGATCGGTGTCTGACATGATCGGCTCCACTCTCTTCCATCTCCGCTCCCTAACCTTCGGCACAGTCGATCAAATCACAGGACACCCAGACGGAAAGTGCCTCGTACGGATCGACGATCACTGGTTCATGGCAGATGAGTGCATAAAGCCGCGGTCAATGGCGTGGATTGTGGTTTCGGCCGCAGCTCTCATTGGGCTGGGCGTGTATGGGCTGATGCTGGTCTCCTAGGAGTACGGCTCCAACCGATGGAGCAGAGCACGACAAGCAAGCGCAGTCCGGCGATCAGCGCCGCGCTTCTTCATGTCGACAACGGAATTGGCTGATACTCCGAGGAGTTCGGCGCACTTCGCATCTGAACGAGCTAGGCCCGCAGATTTCATCTCTGCGAGCCATTTGGTGAATTGGTCAGGCGTCATCCGCGTCTCCAGTGAGGGCCAAACGTCAATTCCATCATTATCGCGTTATGGAGATCAGATTCGCTTCGGTGGATGAACACCGGCGCGAAGCCCTCGGCGTCGCTCAGGGCGTTCCCGTTGATATCGTAGGCTGTTTTCCCAAGGCGAAGGGTCTTTATGCCCTTCCCAATAAGGAAGGCTACGTGACCACCGCTCCTGCGGGTGTTCCCCACGAAAATCTCGTGGGGTGCGCAACCATCATGCTCCCTCATGCTGCGGCCCTCTTGTCCAGTGCATCTTGGATGCAGGCGGCTTCGTCATTGATCCACCAGACAGCCTGATCTTCGGGGCTATGGCGCGCCTGGGCATAGAGGCCTTCAACTGCGAACTGAGTAGCGACGTCGATGTTGAAGGTCGCGCCCTTTGCGATCTGGTAGGCCTTGTAGACCTTGGCGTAGTTGGCGAGGGCGTCTGCGATCTGGCGGGTCATTTCCGTATCTCCTTCGTTGATGTCCCGAGTATACAAGATACTTGGATGAAGTCAACATGGAGATACAAGAAAATTGTATAAAAGTCCGAACCGGTATCCAGCTAACTAGGATTTTGCTCATGTCCAAAGGCAACAAATCCAAGCCGTGCAGACCTAAGCCGAAGGGTGAATAACGATGGCAGTTACCGATCCGAACTGGAACTTCCAGAAGAACTATCTGGGGCCAGGCTACAAGTTTGCCGCTATCACGCCTCACGATTCCACTGATATTCCGCTCACCCGCAAGGTCTATGTCGGTGGCGCGGGTAATGTTGTGGCTGTTGATGCTGATGGTAACGCCGTGACCTTCACCGCCGTACCCGTTGGCACTACGCTGGACATCGCCGTTCGGCGCATCAACGCGACCAGCACGACAGCAACCAATCTGGTGGCGATTTACTAATCATGGCCGGCGGTCGTCCATCCAAGTACAAAGCATCGTATGCGGATCAGGTGATTGAGCATATGACCGAGGGAGCAAGCCTCACTTCATTCGCTGCTGAGATCGGCGTGTCGCGAGCAACGCTCAATGTTTGGATGGAAGAATACCCGGAGTTTTTAGAAGCCGCAGGGATTGGCAAGGCAAAATGCGCTGCTTGGTGGGAAAAAACCGGCCGCAAAACAGCCGCAGATGGAGGCGGTAACGCTACTCTCGTCGTCTTCGGTCTGAAGAACATGGGCGCAGAAGATTGGCGCGATAAGCAAGAGATCGAGCAGAAGACAACGCTTGATGCTTCCGACCCGCTCGCTGCTCTCCTCGCTGACATCGCCGCTTCCGGCCGAAAGATCACGGACAAGACATGACCAAGATCAGCCGCGGGTGGCTTATGTTCAAATGCTACCCGTATAACGACCATCTCCCCTTTGTGCCGTTCACCGTCGAATATTGGATCATCTTCGTGATCTTGAAGATGCCGCGCCTTAAGGAATTCAGGCTGTGGCGCTACAAACGGAAGGGCCATGCGTTCACCGCATCGCGGCGTAGGCTTTATGCGCCACAGCCATATGGACGCGTCTTTGACTCCGCACTCTGGACTGGACGCGCATGAAGATCATCCGCGCCTATCGCCTCGGTGATGACGGCTATTCCGTCTACCGCATTCCAAGCCCCAAGCAGTCTGTCCAGCAGATGAACGACACATGGGGCTCTGTCTACAATTTGATTGAGCGGCGCGTTCTTGAGGGCGGCATTCCAAAGCCGATCGAGCGCCTTAACGACCAACAGGAACCGAGATAATGCCGAGAGGAAGGCCGAAGCGAATTCGCGCTGTTCAAGCTGAGCCAGTGAAGGTTCCGCGTCCAGCGCGTGTCTGGAAGTCGCCTGTGGATCTCGTTGAGATGATGGAAGCCTATCGCTCTATTTCCGAGGGAAAGAACCGCGGCATGTTCGAGGACTGCAAGGCTGACATCTACCGGCTGTGGCTCTTGGATTACAACGACTGGCGACTCAAGGAAGTGAAGGCGACCGGTACGTCTGACCGTGTTTATCACGAGTGGCGGGCGAAGTTCGTCAGGGCGTTTGGCGCTCTAGAGCCTCAAGCAGCTTAGCTTACATCCAATCCCCAGGCGTCACCCCCTCGAACGCTTTTGGGTTGATCAGAGACCCGCCGGTTAAGGCACAGACCGGCGGGCTCTTTGTGCCATGTGTGCCGAGGCAATCAAAATGGCTAGTGGATTGAGGTACGATCCGTACTCGCAGCCGAAGCAATTCATGGACAGCATCATAGCGGACATGAAGCAGGTTTTTGTCGAGCGCATTGCCGACGTCAAGAATGAAGTCTCAGCCAAGCTGGCCGAAGTCGATTCCGCTCTCGCGGGCGGGAAGACGCTGAAGGAGGCGCAAGCCATCGCCGAGGAGTTCCTTGGCGAGCGCAAAGCTCACGCGTGGGATGGGGTCCAATTCTTCGGTAACGCTGTTTCGGAGCAGAAGGCGAAGATTGCCGCGAGCATCCCGCGAAAGCCTCAACAGGCCAAGCGGCGATGGGTGTCGTGGGGTGACCCACGTTGACATCTCATTCGGGGCCTTTTTCTTTAGGTTAAACATGAAACGCAGAAGCTTTCTCGCGCTGTTGGCGTCGGTATGGACCGTTCCGCTGGTGGGCAAAGCATCCAGCAAGACGGAAGAGACTGGAGCGTGGAAGTTCGACGCCTACCAAACTCCCGATCCGCTGCCCCGGCCGTCCTATGACTGCTATCTCAGCGACTTTGGTTCTACGGTCATCATCAAGCGCCCGACTGTTGGCGACCGCTTCACGATCGGTGGCGATGCCCGTCAATTCGTGGTCGCGCACAGGGCCTCATGACCGCCATCATAGACCCGGCGCAGTTCCTAGATCCGCGCTGGAGACTGTCAAACCTCTATTGGATTACGGACAAGGACGGTAGGAAGGTCAAGTTCGAGCCGAACGAGGCGCAGAGCCAGTTCCTCGACGAGATGACAGACCTCAACCTGATCCTCAAAGCCCGGCAGCACGGATTCACGACTCTCATAGAGCTGATCCTGCTAGACGCTGCTTTGTTCACACCGAACACCCGCGCAGGCGTCATCGCACACAAGCTTGACGATGCGAAGGTCATCTTCAGGGACAAGATCAAGTTCCCGTACGACAATCTGCCTGACCAGTTAAAGGAACGCATCACATCGACGGAAGACAGGGCAGACACGCTCACATTTTCCAACAATTCATCGATCCGCGTATCGACGTCGATGCGCTCTGGAACGCTGCAATACCTGCACATATCCGAGTTCGGCAAGATCTGCGCCATGAACCCGGAAAGAGCGCGAGAAATCGTGACTGGTGCGCTCAACGCGTTGTCACCTGGTCAGTTCGTTGCAATTGAATCCACGGCAGAAGGGCAGGAAGGGAAATTCTATGAAATGACACAGGCGGCCATTGCTCTGAAGGAGAGCGGCAGGGCCCTGTCCGTCATGGATTACAGTTTTCATTTCTTCCCGTGGTTTCTCGACAAGTCATATCGGCTCAACCCGTCGACCATCCTCATTACGGAGGAGGATGAGAAGTATTTCGAGAGCCTGTCCGCCGAAGGCATCAACCTCGATGATTGGCAAAAGGCCTGGTACGTCAAGAAGGAAGAGACGCAAGGCGGGGACATGAAGCGGGAATTCCCGTCAACCCCGAAGGAAGCGTTCGAGCAGGCGCTTGAAGGCGCGTATTTCGCCGTGGAAATGGCCGCGGCAAACAAGCATGGTCGGATTGGCTCGTTCCCCGTTGATCCGCGGTATCCGGTAAACACCTTCTGGGATCTTGGCCGCAACGATCTGAACACGATCTGGCTGCACCAGTTTATAAAGGGTCATCACCGCTTCGTCGGCTATTACGAGAACTCCGGCGAGTTCATCGGCCACTATATCACGTGGCTGAACGACTGGAAGGCTAAGCATCAGATCCAATTTGGGTCGCATTATCTGCCTCACGACGGCAAGCGCCAGAGCCTTTGGCTCGAAGGCGGCACGATGGCCGTGATGGAAAACCTGAACTTTCGGCCCGAGATTGTCCCTCGGCCTGACAACAAGATGGACGAGATCAACCGAGCTCGCCCGTTCTTTCATAAGTGCCAGTTCGACGAGACGGCCTGCGCTGTCGGGCTGAAGCGTCTCAAGGCCTACCGCAAGGAATGGGACGACATGCGCGGCGTTTGGAAGAACAGCCCGCTCCACGACATCAACTCTCACGGTGCCGATGGCTTTATGACCTTCACGTCCTCCGGGATCAGTGAAGACGAGGTCACGGTCGAGGCCAAGGCCCGCGATCGACACCGCGAGCGCTACTACAATCGAGAAAGCGGCGAAGACACATGGATGACAGCTTGATCATCGCCGGCAAGGCGGAGCGTTTCTGAATGCCCGCCGTCACCAATGCCGCCTCTATCGCCGTTGGCGATCCAGTGCCGCAGAAGTTCAAGGAATGGTTCATTAACGACCGAGACCACTTGGACAAGTGGCGCCAGGAAGCCAAGGAAGACTACGAGTTCGTCGCCGGACGCCAGTACAGCGATAAAGAGCTAGACGCGCTCGCGAAGAAGAAGCGCCCAGTCGTCGTCTTCAACCGAATTCAGCCGGTTGTGGACAGTGTCCACGGCCAGGAAATCGGCAATCGTCGCGAAGTCCGCTACATCCCGCGCGAACTGGGTGACGCCAAGGCCAACGAGATGCTCACTGGCGCCGCTCAGTGGTTCCGTGACCAAGCACACGCCGAAACGCACGAGTCCGACAGTTTCTGGGATACGATTGTCTGCGGCCTTGGCTGGACCGAGACTCGCATTGACTACGAAGAGCGTCCGGATGGCAAGCCGATTATCGATCGTGTCGACCCGTTCGAGATGTATTACGACTTCAACGCCCGTGGTCGCAATCTCACTGATAAGCGGCGCGTGGAGCGTGTTCGCCGCATCCCTCTCTCAGAAGCCATGGAGATGTTTCCAGGCTTCGACAGAGCGCAGCTTGACGCGGCATGGACCACAGTCACCGACACCGCTGATCTGACGCGCAACGCCCTCACTGAAGAGGGTAGCGACGCATCTGGCGATGGCATGGTGACGGTCGTCCACATGCAGTGGATTGAGCGCGAGAGCTTTTACATCGCTTATGACCCGGTTGAAGGGGTGGAGAAGGAATTCACCACAGAGCAATTCGAGGCTCGTAAGGCTGAGCTCGGCAAGATGGTTTCGGCCATCGACCCGACGACACGGCAAGAGGCTATTTTCTCGCAAGAGGAATTTGATCTCGCCAATGATCGCCTGACCAAGCTGCTCGGTACCGGCATGATGGGCCGCCCGCTGACGATGGAAGGCGCGCGCATGCGCCGCAAGGTCCGCAAGCAGGCGTTCTTTGGAAACGTTGTTCTAGCATATGGCCCTGCGCCGTGCCCGACGAAATTTTCGTTTCAGGCAATTACCGGAAAGCGGGACCGCAACACCAATACATGGTACGGCCTTGTCCGCTCCATGAAAGATCCGCAGCGCTGGGCCAATAAGTGGCTCTCGCAGACCATGCACATCATGAACGCCAACGCCAAGGGCGGCTTGCTTGCGGAAAAGGGCGCATTCGAAAACCAGCGAGACGCGGAAGCAAGCTGGGCCGATCCATCCGCCATCACATGGGTGAAGAACGGCGCTCTGTCTGGCACCAGCCCAACCATCAAGGAAAAGGCTCCGGCTCAATTCCCTGCCGGGTTCATGCAACTTACACAGTTCGCGATCTCCTCCATCCGCGATACGTCCGGCGTTTCCGTCGAAATGCTTGGCCTGAGAGAGGCAGGACAGGCGGCAAGTCTTGAGATGCAGCGCCGACAGGCGGGGATGACAATCCTGCAGCCGTTCTTTGACGCGCTCAAGTTCTACCGCGAAATGCAGGGCGAGGTAATGCTGTACTACATCCAGCACGACCTGTCCGATGGACGCCTGATCAAGATTTCCGGGCCCGAGAATGAGCAATATGTCCCGCTCATCAAGCAGGCGTCGAGCGAATATGACATCATTGTCGATGACGCGCCGACCTCTCCGAACATGAAGGAAGCGGCATGGGCAATCATGATGCAGCTTCTCCCGGCATTCGGCAGCGTCATGCCGCCTGAAATGCTGATGACCATGCTGGAATACTCGCCTCTGCCGTCCACCATCGTGGACAAGCTGAAGAAGCAGGCCGAGGAAATGCAGGCTTCGCAGCAGGAACAGCAACAGAAGATGGCAGCCGCCGCGGAAGCGCAGCAGGGCGCCGAAATCGAAAAGACTCAATCTGAAACCGCCAAGAATCAGGCAACGGCGCAGAAAGCTGCGACTGATGCTCAGGTATCTGCTGGCAAGTTCCAGATGGAAAAGGATCTCTCCGGCTACAGCTTTGCCGAGGGGATGAAGCAAGGGCTTGAACAAGGGCTAACGACACAAGGGCTTATGTAATGGCAAGGAAGAGTGAACGAGAAATCGTCGGCGAAGGACTGTCCGATGAAGAATACGCCGCGCTGAATGGCGATGGCGGGTCTGATCAAATCGAGATGACCCCGGAACCGGACGCAGGAGCCTCACAGGGCGATCCATCGCCACAGACGACAGAACCGGCAGCAGCAGCGCCAATCGCTACCCAGGGCGATCCTGAGCCGAAAATGGTCGACATCCGCGCGCTGCAAGAGGCGCGATCGGAACTCCGTAGGCGCGATGAAGAGTTAGCGCGCTTCAAGGCCGAAAAGGAAGCTGAATTCGCCCGCCTCGATGAGCGGATGAAGTTGATCAACGAGGCTCTCCAGCCCAAGCCGGCGGCTCCCAAAGTGCCGACGATGGAAGAAGAGCCGCTCGAACACATCGATCATCGGTTCAAGACCGTCGAAGAGCGCCTTGAGGCCATGCAAAAGGCCGATGAAGAGCGCCGTAAGCAGGTGGAATACGAAACCAGCCGCCAGATGCTTCTCAGCGAAGTTGACGTTGTGCTGAACAATGCCGGCACCAAGCATGCCGATGTCCCTGAAGCGCTCAATTTCGCCGCTGATGGACTACGCAAGGAAATTCACCGCGTCCTGCAGGCGCAGAATACCCCGGCCCACGTCTATCAGGCGAAGGCCAACCAGATGTTTCAGAACGAGCTCACTCGCCTCGCTCAGGCATGCCCTCGCAATCCTGACGATGCCGCTGAATTCGTTCGCCGCAACGCCCGCTATTGGGGCTGGACTGGCCCGCAGGTGGCACCGCAAGTGCAGGAACAGGCCGTTGCTCAGCCACAGACGCAGCAGCCGACCATTCAGCAGCGCCAAGAGCAGCAGCAGCGCCACATGAGCCTGTCCGGCGTTCCTGGCGCAGAGCCGCCCAAGAAGTTGGACGCGAAGGCGATCACTGCTCTGTCGGACAAGGAATTCAACGCGCTGCTCAAGACAGTCGAAGGTCGCAAGATCCTTGAAGAAGAATTCGGAGGCTTCTAGGCGGGAGGCGTCTTAGCCCTTCGCCTTTCGTCAACGCTTCCGCATGGCCCGCGCATCCACGGCCTAAAACTGGACCTGCTTCGGGGCTTGGCCCGTCATCCAAGCGCAGCCTGCGCACCCCGGCTTTAAGGGGCCTGCTTCGCCCTGCCTAGCGGCGTCACTGCTTTGGCGATCCCCCACCCAACCAAAATTCTCATTGTCTCGAAAGGACATGATAATGGCTAACACCACGTTTGGCGTCAATGACGCCATGGCGGTGAAGCATTGGGCGCGTTCGCTTCTCTTCGATGTTGTGTATCGTTCCGACATCGCCGCGCTCATTGGCACCGACGAAAACTCCATCATCCACATGAAGACCGAGACCTCGAAAGAGGCAGGCGACCTCGTCAAGTTCAACCTGATGAAGAAGCTGACCGGCGACGGTTTCACCGAAAGTGAAATCGCTGAGGGCAACGGCGAAAGCCTGTCGCTCTACACCGACAGCATCCTGATCAACGAACTCGGTCATGTCGTCGAAGTCCCGAACAACGGCCGCTCGATCGACGCCCAACGCGTCCACGTCGACCTGCGCAAGGCAGCGAAGAACGGTCTTTCCACCTGGAAGCGCGAACGTCTTTCGGTCACGTTCTTCAACCACGTCTGCGGCTATACACCGGAGACCCGCGCGAAGTACGCCGGCAACAACACGATCACGGCGCCAACGCGCAAGATTGTCGCCGAGTCCGGCTCATCCAACGATGAGGATCTGGACACCAACGACACGTTCCAGCTCAAGTACATCGACTACGCTCGCGAAATGGCTGAAACCGCCGCTTCGCCGGTTCGCCCGATCAACGTCAATGGCGTTGATGGCGGTCGCGATATCGAGGGTGGTCGCTATGTAATGTACCTCCATCCTTATCAAATCACGGACCTTCGTACCGACGCCGGCACGGGTCAGTGGCTTGATATCCAGAAGGCGGCAATGGCTGGCGGCGATATCTCCAAAAACCCGATCTACGATGGAAGTCTTGGGGAGTACAACGGAGTCATCCTCCGCAAGGCCAATCACGTCACCCAGGGCGTCAATTCGTCCACGGGTGCTGCGATCACCACTGTCCGTCGTGCGGTTCTGCTCGGCGCTCAGGCTGCTTGCGTAGCCTTCGGCCAGAACAACAGCGCCAACACCTACAACTGGAACGAAGAGCTTATCGACCACAAGCGCAAGCTCGAAGTTTCGATCCTCACCATGTGGGGGCTGAAGAAGACGAAATTCGATAGCCAGGACTTCGGTTCTGTCGTCGTGTCGTCCTACGCAGCCGCTCATACGTCGTAAGGGAGGGCTGAGACATGGCTACTAATACTGCTGGCTCCGTCGCCCGCGACTTCAACAAGCAGATGGTTCACTATCTCCGCAAGGGCATCACCTACGCAGATGATGGCACCACTGTTACGGTCGGAACCATCCCGGCCGGCTCGCTCGTCCTCAAGCCGATCTCCGGCGTTGCAATCACGACCGTATTCAATGCGGGCTCGACCAACGTTCTCGACATCGGCCCGTCCACCGACTCCGGCACCGACCTTTGGGCGACTGACCTCGCTCTCGGGACTCTCGGATTCGTGGCGCTCGACGAGGCTGTCACCAACCTCGTCTCCGTCGATACGGTTGTGCAGGCGGCGGTTGATCTCACTGGCACGGCGGCGACGACCGGCGCGGCTGAGATCATCATCGCCTTCATCCCCGACAATGACGGCTGACCATGTGAGGCGGGGTTCGCCTCGCCTCCTTTTTAAGGAGAAAATCACATGGCTGTAAGAGGCACAAACCGCGCCAACGATAAGCTCAAGGTCGTTACCGAGGAACTTGAAGTCACGAGCACGACCACGCTTTCTGGCGCAATCACTCAGACTGGGGCGGCAACGATCTCCGGCCTGGTGACGTACTCCACCATGCCGCTCCTCAAGGTGAATGCGGATGTAGCAGCGACTGGCTCCGTGCTCGCCGATGCCGCTCAGCTTTCGTCTGGCGTGACGGTCGTCACCGGCGCAGATGGCACCAAGGGCGTCAAACTGCCCGCAACGCCCACTGCAGGCACGTTTGTCGCGATCAAGGGCACGGCTTCGGCCGTTCTCAAGGTGTGGCCTGATGCGGCCGCCACCATCAATGCCATTGGTTCGAATGGCGCGATTTCCTTGGCCTCCGGTCCAACCCCGGCCATCTTCATCGCGACCTCGGCTACCCAGTGGTACACCTGGCCGCTGCTTCCGTCGTAATCCGATGGATCTGGTCACGATGACCCTTTGGATGGCGGGCTATGATCTGCCATCCGAGCCTCCCCAGGCAAAGACTGCACATCCTCCCGCCCCGACGCCCAAGGGCTGCTGCAAGCACTGCGGCAAGAAGATCGGCCGTGGGCTCCATTTCCATGAGAAGGCATGTAGCAAATGACCACGCTCACGCTTCTCAAGGCGGAGATTGCGGATGATTTGGACAGAACGGATCTGACGTCTGCCATTGCCTCCGAAATCACCCGCGCCATCACCTATTACCAGGATACCCGCTTCTACTTCAACGAGACGCGAGACTGCGTGATCGCCACCGCGGCAGATCAGCGGCTTTACGCGGACGAAGATGTTGAGGGCATCGTCTACCGCATTGTTACGGATGACGATGATCAGATCGTCCGTGACGAGAATGACGATGTTGTCATTTTCCCCGAGTCCAGTGACGTCACCTCCGTTGGCGATGCACTGTCCGACTTCATTGAGATCGACCAGGTTCTTTTCGATGCTGATGACGCGTACGAACTGGACGAAATGTCACCCAAGGAATGGGAAATCCTGACGGCCTCCGGCGACAATACCGGACGACCTACTAACTGGTGCTATTACGGCGGCTCTATCGGGCTCTACCCAATCCCTGACGCGGAATATGCAATTCGGTTCATCGGACATGTCAAGAAGGCGGCACCGGCCACTGATGGTGAAGCCAACAATGTCTGGATGATCTACGCCTTCAATCTCATTCGAGCTCGGGTCTGCGCGCAACTGGCGCTGCGGAAGATCAGGGACTCCGAACTTTTCCAGATGCACACGACAGCCGAGGCCCAGGAATTGAACCGGCTTCTCAAGGAGTCGGCCTCCAAGGTAGGGACCGGCTTCGTCGTTCCGAGCGAATTCTAAGGACGAACGATGGTTGAACAGCGTTACGTGCGCTTCGATACGGCTCTCAACTCCACGCTTGAGGATGAGGTAGCTCCGCTTCCCGCAAACCTGCGTGATGCGTCTGGTCTTGACGATGGTGCGCTCTCCAATCTCGTCACGTCCACAGCAACAGCATCCCGTGCAATCGTATCCGATGCCAATGGCAAGCTTGCTGCATCGTCTACGACTTCAACTGAGGTTGGCTATCTCAGTGGGGTAACGTCCGCCATTCAGACGCAGATCGATGGCAAGCAGCCGTCCGATGCTGACCTGACCGCAATTGCTGCCCTGACCTCGGCCGCCAACAAGGTGCCTTATGCGACGGGCGCCGGCACATGGGCGCTTGCTGATTTCACTGTCTTTGGTCGTTCACTGGTCGACGATGCAGACGCTACAGCCGCACGCACGACGATTGGCCTTGGCAATGTCGACAACACCTCAGACGCCAATAAGCCCATCAGCACGGCAACGCAGACGGCGCTGGATGATAAAGCCGATGCAATCTATACGCCTATTGTTCAGGGGGCGACGACACGTGAACGCCTGTTGCTCGACAAGGTGCGTGATGTGCCGTCTGTTCTTGATTTTGACGGCATCGACCCTACGGGCGTGACTGAGTGCACCAATGCACTTGCTAATGCCTCTACATGGGGGGCAACCAACGGCTACGCCCTTCAACTTAGCAAGGGAACGTATCTCACCGATAACTTTGAGTGGGATAATGCGCCGCTTATTGGGCAGGGCATCAATGAAAGCGTGCTGAAGGCGAAGTCAGGTATGACTGGTGCGGTCATTGAGACGAAGCCTGATACGGGAAGCTTGAAGGAATTCACCTATTGGAGCGACTTCAAGATCGACATGTCGGGCGCTTCGGGCGCTACGGGTATCTTGTTCAACGCCAACAGCGGCCTTCTATCGCACGTATGTGAGCGAATTCTCGCGTATCAAGGTAAGATTGGCATTAACAATCAGTGGGGCGGTGGCGGAACGTGGCGCGATATTTGGTGTAGAGAACAGGACGGGACAGGCTCTCGCGGAGCGATCTGGAACGGCGACAATGGTTCGGAGCAACACATTGTTGGCCTTCGCATAGCGCCTAAGACTGGCAACCACCTGGAAAAGGGATTCGAGTATACCAGGACGACCAAAACTGACGTTGGGGGTCTCTACATCCTCAACAGCCTCGCGACAACGCAAGGCGGCACGATGGACTACGGCTGGCACTTCTGGTACGACGGAGATGACACCGATATTACCGATCGTGCATATGCTTTTATCAGGTTGACAAACGCCTTCTCAGACGGCGTCACTGGAACGGGTGCCGGCTTCAGCTTTGAGAACCTTTCGCAGGTAACTGGAAACTTTCTCTGGTCAAGCGGTGCGGCGACGCTTGGAGCACTGCACCTCAACAATTGCCAGGATGTTCGGTTCATCGAGGGATCGCTTGACGACGGTGCATCTGGTCAATGCGTCTTTTTCCAGAATGAAAGTTATCGTGTCAGCATTCACAAGTTGCTGCATAATCAGGGCACGTTCCTCCATTACGACACGGGAGCCGTCGTACACGGGATCGATTTCGCCCCTATTTCCGCAGGCGCGCTAACGCTGACGAACTCGGCTTCTTCGTTGCTGTCATCCATGGATGAGGTTCGATATACGTCTCCCCCGGCGTTTGCGGTTGGCGATGGGGCGGCAGGACAGTGCCTACGACTTATAGAGCCTGGAGATGGGCAAACCTCATTCCTGACTAGATTTTCCAGTGGCTTTGAGATTCGAGATAAGGATTTTGCGGCGAATTTCCGCATATGGGATTCTGGAATTCATCAGATCCTCTCCAGCCAAGTACAGATAGACAATCTTCCGACGTCAAACCCTGGCGCCGGCACGAAACGCCTTTGGGTCGACACGACAGACAGCAACCGGGTGAAGTTTGCTGTATGATCAAAATAGTAAATACGCCTCAATTGCTATTGACTTTGTCAGAATACCCCATCTTGCGCAAAGCTTGGTCGAAGTGATCTTGGATAGATCGTATCTCTGTGACACTGCGTGCTGAAACAGGGGCGAAAAACGACAGTTCGGCATCAAGGGCAGCGAAAGTGAAGGTAGCAGCATATCCATCACCTCTGGCGCGCAAGGCGAATTTTATGGCGTCGACTACAATCGCCCTACCGCCGCCACTAGATCGATGATGCTTATGCACCGCTGAAACAACGTCAGCAATGAATTGCTCTTCATAATTAAGGGCAAGGTCGATCTGGCGAACTGTGCCAGATGCATCTTTAACCTCGATTGAAAGAGTACGTTCACCGGGCAGGAACCCGAGCACCTTGGAGACACTGAAATTCATGAGTGCGCGCCTTTTTGCTTAGAAGCTGGGTCAAATCGCCGGGTTCATCCAGGTTTGGTTTCCATCCAAATGCGTCATAGCTTCTAGGCTTTTGGCCCCCACCCTAAATCGGAACTGACAGGGCTTTTCGTTCTCAAGTATCCATCCGTTTGTGACGAACAGGTCGATCAAGTCACCTTCGATTTTGCGTGAGTGTGTCCCAATCATTACGCGCTTTGCCCGCTTGACCAACTCAGGCATCGCCGCTGCACAAACGGCCACCTCAGTGCCTTGTATGTCTATGTGGATCATGTCCCATCGATCCTCGGATCGAACCAGATCTCGGATCGAGAGCAAGGTTACGTCCCTGGTATCGGCCCAATGGCGGTCCAGATAATCCGTTTGCCCCTCAAGAGGTCGAAACCCATAGTCAGACGAACTGTCTGCCGTTACGGGCCACTTCGCAATACCAGCCTCAACGGCGACCGCGGCCTCGTAAAGTCTGTGTTCCAGCGGGTCAAAGCCATTGTCCGAGAGATGCTGTTGAAGAAAGCCAAAATGATGAGGATCGCCCTCAACGGCGGTTATCCGGATGTCGGGTATGCCTTTAAGCCTAGCCAATACGCCGCTGGATACTGACGCCGGTCCCCATCCTGCGCCAAGTTCCATTATTCTGAACTGGTCGCCCGCTTCCAGAACGGCGCGCATGATGCCAACCCATTCGGTCGCTTCCCAGTGCCAGTTGCCGGGGAAAGGGTGACCTAGAAGAAGCCCTTCTAGCGCGCGAGCTTCGGGCCATATGGAGGTTACACGTGTCTTTATGCCGTAAATGTCAACCAGAAACCCAGGCTCAGGCCTGGCGTCCGGGTCGCCCAATCGCGACAGCAACTCGATCTCTGCCTCTTCAAAACCTGGGTAGATCAGTTGCCTAACTTCTTCTGATCGAAAGTTATGGCCGTGCATGACAAAGTTTGTGACTTCATTGGCCATGAAGGTTCCTCAAGTTGAGTATGAATTCGCATTAGCACGCATACTGACGGCTTACAACAAGCCGCGGTTGCGCCCTTCCAATCACAGGAGCCGCAATGGTCACTGTCCCTCTTGCGGCGTTTGAGCCGGACAAGAGCCGATACAACTCGGCCGCAACTCCGGAAATCATCAATGCGGTGCCGACGTCTGATGGTTGGGGACCGCTCAACGGAACGACCGTCGTTTACGGCGTCTATTACCTGCTGGCGAATGAAAACCTTGCGCCACTGCTAAGGGAAGATGGCAATTATATAACGGTTGCGGCAAGTTTCAATGCCATTACCAGCCAAGCGCAATTAGTTGATGATGCCCTGGGCATGTTTGCCTGCCGCAAGCTTGATGGTACGGAAAGCGTCTTCGTAGGGACTGACACTGCCCTCTATCTGTTTGACCGTGACAGTTTTGCTTGGGAGGATGCCTCTGGCTCGTCAGCTCCTTATGCCGGGACGGGAAGGTGGTCTTTCGCCCGCTTCGGTCAGGTAGTTTACGCGCAGAATGGCGTTGATCCTGAGCAGAAATTCGACGTCGATACCGATACGGATTTCTCCGACAATGCGACCGCACCGATAGGGAGGACAATTGCCGCGGTTGGTGACTTCCTTATGCGTGGTGGCCTGGTCGGATATCCAGCCCGCATCCAGTGGTCTGCAATCAACGATCCTCAAAGCAACACGGCTACGGTCAAGCTTTCAGACTACCAGGATATGCCCACTGGCGATGAGGTTATGGGCATCGTCCCGCTCTCGGGAGGCGCTCATGTCTGGATGCTTTCAGCCGTGCATGGAATGGCCTTTGCACTCACGTCGGAATTCGTGTTCACGCGCCAGGCAATCGATGAAGTCACGGGAACGTCTGCGCCGTATTCCATCTGCTCGATCGGGCAGGATGATTATGTCGTCTACACCGATAACGGCTTCATCCGCTTCAAGTCGGGATCATTCACAAATATCGGGGAAGGCAAGGTCAACAAGTGGTTCCTTGCCAACTGTGATCAGAACGAGCGCCAGAACATCGTCGCCAATGTCGACCCGGAAAACAACATCGTCTGGTTCGCATACACCAACACGGACGGCGACCGTCGCTGCCTCGGCTATCACTATAACCTGAACCGCTGGTGCCTTTCCACGCTGGCAATACAGGCGTCCTGCATCGCTCGAACCTTCGCCTACAATGCATCCACTCCGATCGTTGATGAGGATCTTCGCCGCTTCGCCATGATCACTGATGATAGGCGTCTGGCCTATCTCATGGGCGATAATCTGGCGGCGACATTGACCAGCAATGAGTTGGATTTCGCGCCGGATAGGTCGATCATCACAAGCGCTGCGCTCATTTCAGACGCGCAGGATTTTACCATCACGCACAAGACGACTGACGTCAGGGGCGGGACATTCCGCACGAGGTCGGCAGTTAGCCCTTCGTCACGGTCTGGGCGTGTTCCGCTGAGAGGCGACGGACGGCAGCATAAGCTAACGGTCAATATCTCGGCCGGTGAGGAATGGTCGACCGCAACTGCTCTTGACGTGGAAGCGAAGAGGACAGCCCGCTCATGAGCCTTTTTGCGCAGATGGGTGGCAAGCGCCAGACGTTCAAGCTCAGAGATATCGCCAGCGCCAGCTACACCACGCTCGTTCCGGCACAGGAGACCGTCTGGACGCTGGATAGCCTTTGGGCGACCAATGACTCCGGTTCAGCTGCCACGTTCATCCTGGAGACCTATGACGGCACCAATGCTACCGTCATGGTTCCAAACAAGAGCATCGCAGCGAACGATTATCTCCCGGTCACGGACCATCACGTCACGCTGGAACCAGGGGAAATCCTCCGGGTCAAGGCCGGGACCAATGCTGTGATCGATGTAACGGCAGTAGGCATCCAGGCCGTCCGATGAACATCCAACTCGTTGGGCTGACCGACATAGACCGGATCTGGGCTCAGGTCGCGGAAGACATCAGCCGTTGCCTGCGCAAGGCTCCAATGGAGATCGGGGCAGGCGATATCTGGACCAACTGCCGATCCGGTCAATGGCTGCTGATCATCGCTCATGAGGACGGGAAGATCTACGGCACGACCGTCTGGCGGTTCACGGCCAACCATCTGTTTGAATGCGTGATCCTGACTGGCCGTAAAATGAAATCCTGGCTTTCGGAAATCGTGGAAGCCGCAACCACCATAGCCAAGGCGCATGACTGCCACGGCCTCGTGGCGACCGGCCGAGAAGGCCTGTTCATTCCGTTCAAAGCAATCAACCCGAGGGTCAAACGCCCACGGTCTACCTACTATTTGGAGTTCTAGCCTATGGGCGGACTTACGCAGGGCTCTACCACGACGAAGCAGCAGTGGCCCAACTTCATAGAGGGCTTCGGCAAGGACTTCTTCAAAGACGCCAAACGCGCCTTCAATAAGGGTCCATACTATTACAAGGGCAGTACGGTCACGCCGTTCTCTGACCAATCTCTATCCGCGTTCGGCTTTGAGAAGGGCGAGGACGGAAAGCTGGTGCAAAATGGTGGTGGCATGCTTGGTCTTGCCGACGCCAATTCCAACGGCGCCGGCATGTCTGGGCCGCTGCAGCAGATTATGAATAACGGCGGCTTTAACGCAAGCCAGATGGACTCCATGGCGAGCATCCGCGATCTCACCAATAATGCCGGGCTCAATCAGATCATCAACGACAAGAACGGTATGACAGCGGCTCAGAACAAGGCGTTCTCGGGCCTCCAGAACACCGTATATGGCAACAATACCAATCTGCAGAGGACGTTTGATCAGGGCGGTTTGACCGCTGATCAGCAATCTGCAGCGGATTTTTACCGCGGCGGCATGAACGAGGAATTCGGGCTAGACCCCGCATACCAGAGTGTCAAGCAGCAAGCGCTCGCCTCTCAGAATGACGCCCTTTCCGCTCGTGCTGCGGCCGCTGGCCGTTATGGCGGCGGTATGGACCAAGCCATCCTTGCGAGAGAACAGGGCAACTTGTCAGACCGCATGGACACTGCGGAACTCGACAAGTATCGCGCCCGCAGGAACGCTGCAGCAGGCAGTCTCGCGGGGCTTTCTCAGCAGGGTATTGGCAACCAGCTTGGCATCAACTCGGCACAGCAGGCGGGCCTGGGCAGCATTGCCGATATGGGTGCCATGGGCGTGGGTCAGCGCAATACCGCTATCGGCACAAAATCCGGTCTGGAAAGCACGCTGTTTAACATGAATGCGAGCGGCCTTGACAACATGGGCAAAGCCTACGACACGGCCCTGAAGCCGTTCCAGACGGAACGCGCTGTCGGCGCAGAGATGGAAGACCTCTACACGCGCCAGATGCAGGACAAGCTTCGCAAGTTCGACGCCCAAAACCCATTCAATCACCTTCAGCAGTACGGCTCACTGCTGAGCGGAGCCCCCACAAACACAGTCCAAACGTCAATGCCATCCACTCTACAGACGCTCCTTGGCGCTGGGATCGGTGGCTACGGCCTGCTGAGCGGCCTGGGCATGTTCTAAAGGAATGATGCGATGAGAATTGCTCCAGATCTGAATGATCCTCTCCCGCTCCCGAAAGAGGGCGAAGACAAGAATAAGGGAAACAAAGGTCGCAACATCCCCGCTTTCCAGCCGGGCCAACTTGGCGCGCTTGCCAGCCAGTTGAATGCTGGCTTCGGCGGCGGCTTTAAGGCGTGGAAAGGCGATCTTCGCGACACCTATGATCCTACGCGGATGAAGGAATTTGATTTCGGCGCAAAGCATGGCGGCGGTGGCGACAAGCGCGGCGGCAAAAACGATCCAAACAACCCAGGCAAAGACCCGAACGGGACAGGTGACGATCCGCGTCCTGACACCGCCAATCCGCACTACAGAATGGCGCCCATGACGTTTCCGCTGGGCTTCCAGAGCGAAATGGGCATGCAACGGCCTATGGCACAGCAAATGCCGTCACAGAGTCAGCTTTCGCCCGAGATGATCAACCTCATTCGCGCTCATATGATGCGAGGCTAAGTCATGGCCGGTATTTCCACTCTCCCGCCTGAATTTTTCATGAGCCTGGGCGGAGGTCTGCTCACGGGCCAGAACTTCAGCGAAGGGCTCGGGAATGGGCTCACGAACGCCTCTACCGTGCTCGCCGCTCAGCGCGAAAAGCAGAAGGAAGAGCAGCAGAAGGCTTCGACCTATCAGGCGCTTCTCAAGCTAGATCCGCAGAAGGCCGAGTTGTTCCGGTCTGGGGTCCTCAGTGGGCCACAGGCATTCTCCGTTTTTGCAGAAGAGAAAGCGAAGCGCGAAGCTGCGGCAAAGCCAGACTACGAGTGGAAGGTTGTAAATAACCGGCTCGTTCGCATCGATAAGAATGCGGGCAAGATCGATGAGATGGCTGATTATTCAGCCGATGACCCAAGCAACACTGTCAAGCACGGGCTGACTCCAGTCTGGGGCATGAAGAACGGCAAGCGCGTCCTCGGCACTATTGGAGAAGACGCCAGCTTCACGGAACTGGTGCTGCCAGAAGGCTTTGAACCGACCCCAGGCACTTCTACCATTGATCTGGGTACTTCTGTGGGTATCCGAGACAACAAAACCGGAGATATCATTCAGCAAGTGCCGAAAGATATCGCTGGCGTCGAGGAGCAAAAGGTCGCTGGAAAGACCCTTGCCGAGAACAAGGCAGGGCTTCCTAACGCCGTTGCAAAGGCAGATCAGGCCATCTCCGACATTGATTCTGCGCTTCAACATGCAGGTCTAGAGAAGGCTGCTGGCTGGCAATCGCTGTTCCCGACGCTCCCTGGCACGGATGCGGCTGATTTCGAAGCGAAACTCGCGAAGTTGCAGGGCGGAGCCTTCTTGGAAGCGTTCCAGTCCCTCAACGGGGGCGGCCAGATCACGGAAG
>Ga0105032_100029_pt1 | contig 24959 bp, 32 predicted proteins | sample RS_126metaG_FD_91481 | JGI IMG/M metagenome (GOLD analysis project Ga0105032, IMG submission 91481) | Switchgrass associated microbial communities from Austin, Texas, USA, to study host-microbe interactions - RS_126 metaG | ecosystem: Host-associated > Plants > Roots > Rhizosphere | place: USA... | reverse complement strand
TCGCTGCCGTCGGAGAGCAGCTCGTCCATCAGGTCGCGAGGCTCACCCTCGCCACTCAGGTCAGTCAACAGGTCCGTCATTAAGCGGCTTTCCTCTCGTTAAGGGTCAAACGGTCCCGGCTCAGCAGGGATGTTCCCTGCCGCACCTCCCACACCCGAACAAGCGCTCCGGGCTCGCTCTGGGGTAGGCAGCACACCTTGTACATCGGGCCATACTCAACAACCCGCGCGTCGTCTTCCCACACCTTCGCGTCGGTCAACGCATCTTCCACGGCACGGATCAGCTTCGACAGATCCGGCGCCGTGTGTTTCCAGATCCGCAGCGGTTCGCTCGCTGGCGCCGGGAAGACAAACTCGATTGACAACCCCACCGGGCCAGTCAGCATCCGCCCACCCAGCGCCGTCTTCGCAGCCTCAACGACCGCTGCTCGCCACGGCTTAAGGGTCTTGTCCGCAGCGTCTCGGACGAACAGCCGGCCGTCCTTTCGCCTGCCAGGTATCTTTGATCCCTGCTGCGCTGGCACGCCCGCAACCCAGAACTCGATCACGCGGCCTCCTGCTTCGGGGCGCGCTTGATCGGCCAGACGCGGCCGATGCCGTCGCGTTCCTTGTCCCGGGAGACGTACCAAGCGTGTCGCTCGCGCCAGTCCGCAGCGGACTTCTCGAGGTCAATCGGGAACACCCGCGCGCCGTCGGGCTTGATGGACACGATCATGCCGCCGGCAATCTCCGGCAGTGGCTGCCGTACCGCCTCACCGTCGGGTCCGGCCACGATCATGTAGTCCACAGTCGCGCCGCCGGCTACCTGCGCGGCTTCGTCGGAGTACACGGCCTGCTTGCCAGCAGGTCCGCGGCTCTTGTAGTCGAAGGCGTACAGGCCGGGCTCGAAGCCCTTCGGAAGGTTCTTCTCCAGGCGCCACAGGCCGTCCGGCGTACAGCCATAGCCGACGCCGTTCAAGCTGCGGTTGATGCCGACGAACTCCGTCGCGTAGAGCTCCGGCTCGTAGGTCGCAAAGAAGTCCTCCAACGCGGGCTTGTATCGCTCCGCGATTGCCAGAGCCTCTTCCGGGATGTCATGCTCCAGGACGTCGGACAGGCTGAGCTTGCGCATTGGGCGCCCGTTCAACAAGTCCTCACCCCACCAGTGCACGATCGTGCCCCGGCCCGCGTCGATCTTCAGGCCGTGGTCTTGGATCGCGCGGAGCCCGGCCAGCCGTCGGCCGTGATCCCAGCCGGCGAGCGTGCGGAAGTCGTTCTCCGACGCCTGCGAGATGCGCCGCATCGCGACGTAGCTCCAGTCGGAGCCCGCCGCCTTCTTGACGCGGCTGATGCTGGGGTAGGTCGCGTCGCTCTCCGGTGCCAGGTCACACGCGGGCAGCGGGTCGGTGTACCAACGCTGACGCCCCACAGTTACGCGGAACGCATCCGGGTCTTCGGGACCCATCAGTGTCGTCAAGCGGCCACCCCCCGCGCCCGGCGTGCCTGTGCGGAGCGAAGTGCCATCTGCTGGTAGAACGACTTGCGCGCAGACGCCGCCCGCTTCGCGCGGATGTCCAAGGGCAGCTTGCCCTCCGGGTCAACCTTCTTCTCGAAGCGGTCGTACGCAGCACGGCGCGCGTTCTCTGTCGCCGCCGTGCGATCCTCGGTGTTCGCCCACCGGGCGTGTGCCGCGATGGTGGCCACCATGCGGCGTTCCTGCGGTGTGTTTGCTGCCACGTAACTCCCTTCTTGCTGGTCGGGTGTTCGTGCTCGGTTGAGCGCGGGGCGGCCGGGACTCGAACCCGGAACCTTCGATCTCAGCGGGCTTGCCCGATATCGGGACCTACCGCACACGGCGCTCTATCCATTGAGCTACCGCCCCATGCGAGTTGATCAAGCAGACTCGCGCTGCTCAGCTCCCGCCGTTCCTGCCGGCTAGCCTCCTGTCCTGGAGACCTCTCCTCTCGGCGTGTGCACGGGCAGGCGTAGGACAGTGGTCCGTGCCCGTGTATCCGGGAGCCTCGGTGTTCAGTTATCGCGTCAGGATCGCGCCAGTGCTCAGAGTCACCACCCATGACTTGTTGGGTGCTTCGTCCACGTCTCTATCGCTTCCGCGACTGGCTAGCCCGGTTGTCAGCCGTCCCTGTTTCGTGATGTCTACTAATCAGTCTAGGCCAAGGAACGGAGCTTGATAACCGCCGCGCTGTGGATCTTGCTGACCGCGGGCTGCGAGACTCCCAGGGACTCGGCGACCTCGCGCTGCGTCTCCTGGTCGCGGTCGATGCCGTACAGCCGCCGGACGACCTCTTCGTCGCGGGGCTCGAGGGCGGCCAGCATCTGCCGGACCGCGATGCGTGATTCCAGCCGCGAGAGCGCGGCCACGCCAGTCGGGTCTTCGCAGCTGTAGACGCTCTCGGCGTCGGATTCGCGGTCAAGGCTGAGCACCGGTCGGCTCGCGTTGTAGGCGGCGGCCAGCGCTCCGGGGGTGAAGTTCGTCATGGGGGTTCTTCCTCTCTGTGGTGTGTGCCGTGCCGGGGGCAAGGTCCGGGCCGCCTCGAACACAGCAAGGGGTGTGGTACTCACGCTGCGCGCAGGTGCGTCTGCTCCTGGGCCAGGCGCAGCGACTCCGTACCCAGGTTCATCAGCCGGCGTCCGATCTCCTGCAGTTCCCGGGCCAGCTCCCGGTCCGTCGTCTCTCCCACGACGTACCAGGCGTTGCCCAGCCAGAAGCCAACTGCCGCGTCCGGGTTGATCCCGGCACTCAGGATTTCCGCGGATGTCACATCCGACCCGTCCAGGTCCAGTGCCGCAGCAATCGGTGCCTCCGGATCTGCCTCCACCCGTTGGAATGCTCCCCCGTCGTGGCTTACGATGATCATGTGGTCATGCCCTTTCGTCGGACACCCGCCCCGGGCGGGCCTCTCCCCATCCGATTGCTACTGTACCACGATGTTTACTAAACACCGCTGCTTCCGCAAGTCGGCTTTCGGACCTCGCAACCTGCGGCTGCGTCTTTCCTGGTGTTTGCAGACTAGACGCCAGTTCGGCCCAGAAGGTTACGCACAGAGGGTAACCAGGGCGTTTAGTTGACATCACGAGACCGTTCGTGCCATGCTCACAGGACCAAAGTCCTACTCAACCCGAAGGGACCAACGATGGTGCGCTTACCTGATACGGGCGAGCGATACGGGGACCAGCGTCTTGTCTCTCTGCTCGCCAGCATGACCAGCCTGCCCGGCCTGTCCGTCGAAGACGAGGCGCCATTACCGGCAGCTGTCCGCGCCCGCTTCGCCGAGTTCAACCCGCCACTGTCCGACCGCACAGCGGCTAAGCTCAGCGGGCTCAGCAGCGCGATGATGAACCGCCTGCGGCGCGGCATTCCTCCGACCTGGGATTTCCGGGCCGACACCGCAACCAAGCTCGCTGATTTTCTCGGCGTCTCAGAGGCGCGCGTTCGCGAGATGGCGGCCGAGAGTGCGCGGGTGTTGCAGGCAGACAGCGAAACCGCCCGCCGCGGGTATGAGGAGCGCATCGTCTCCGACGTCGGCAACCTGTCTGAGCCGGCCCAGGCCGCGGTGTCCTATCTCGTGTCGTACCTTCTGGCCGAACAGACCGCCCGTGCTGAGATGGACCTCGCTATCCGCAACCTTGTTCGCGTTCTCATTAGCTCGGATGACGACCCGGCGCCTGCCGCGGCCATCGGCAGTGCGCTCCGATCCGCCCTCTCGCGGCCCGACGTCCCGACGCACATCAACGCACTGCCGCCCCAGGTGGTCTCAGCCCTGTCTGACGCTTTGGGCGCTGCGCTCGAGCAGTCTGCCTAGGTGGTCTCCAGCGCTTAGCTGGGCCGGTATATTTCATAGCACAGAGCTTGTCTGGCCTGTGCCTCACGCGGCTCTCTGCACAGAGCTCGCTCCTAGATTCTTACTCTTTATCCGTCCTACATGGTTGCTGCTCATTCGCCCATCTCCCCAGGTCATCGGGCTAGTTGACGCCGTGTCGTAGTATGGGTCCGGTAGCACAGAGCTTCTAGGCCGGGTATTCCGGAGATGGCTAGCCGACTAGCAAACTCGGAGGGATCGCGATGCCACGCAAGAACCACGAGGCGGTCAGTGTAGCCGCGCTCCAGGATTCCTGGGAGCTGTCGCTCCGGGCCAGCGGTAAGTCCAGGGACACCCTGAAGACCTACACCCAGGGCCTAGGAAGCTTCACTCGCTGGTGCCGTGAGCACGGCGAGCCAGAGGAGGTCACCAGGACTCGGGTGCAGGCATGGCTGACGCACCTCGTGGACACCGGACCGCACTCCACGGCCCTGACCAGACTCACTGCGGTCCGAGCGTTCGTGCGTTGGGCGGCCTCAGAGGAGGAAGTAGCCACGAACTTCCTCAATGACATGAAGTCACCCCAGCCGGCCTACAAGGTTGTCCAGCCCTACACAGAGGAGGAGCTTCGCCTCTTCTTCAGGGCCTGCCAAGGCAGGAGCTTCCTGGACCGGCGAGACGAAGCTCTCGCGCGGCTGATCAGCGAGACCGGGGTGCGGACCGGCGACTGCCTGACGATGACGCTACGCGACACTAACCTAACTGGTGGGATTTCCAAGATCTTCGGCAAAGGCTCTAAGGAGCGCCAGGTGTCGTTTGGCACCACGACTGCTCAGGCTCTTGATCGCTACATCCGCCTCCGGCGCTCCCACCGTCTCGCTCACACCGACACTCTCTGGCTGGGCGAGCGCGGGCAGGCACTCGGACCTACCGGCCTGCGCAGGAGCCTACAGCGACGCGCGGAGCTCGCCGGGCTCCCGGGCAGGTTCTACCCACACCGGCTCCGGCACACCTGGGCGTCCCGCTGGCTCGACAAGGGCGGCTCCGAACAGGGCCTGATGAAGCAGGCCGGCTGGTCCTCCCCGCGGATGGCACAGCGCTACAGCCTGGCCAACATGGAACAGCGCTCCATCGCAGAGGCCAAGCGCCTGGGGCTAGGCGACGAACTGTAAACGCGAAGAGGCCCGACGCCAGTACAGGATGGCGTCGGGCCTCACATAGGGGCGACCCTAGTATCTCACACAGGCCGGGTGATGGGTAAGCGGTTGGAGGGGATCGCCATACCCCAGCAGCACCGCTACCTGCCGTACAGTGGCTTCATCCCACGTTGCCATCTGTAGTAGCGTGCCCTCCCAGCCGTCGATACTAGACAGGCGGGCAGCATCGACAAGAAGCATCAGCTTCTGGTCCGGGTCCATGCCATCCGCCTCCTTCGGTCCGATTAGGGACCTGTCAATAGTCTGACTGTCAGACGGCACTGTGTCAAGTGACACCCCAGCGCCTTGTGCTAGCCTGTGGGCCAGCCTCTTCGGTAGGTAGATCGGCGAAGCCAATCTGTCACAGCCTGCCGAAGGGGCGTTAGTCTGTGATCATGGTCAATCACTCCGTGACCCTCGCGACCGCCACGCTCGGCGCCCGCTTCGCTGGCTACTTTCAGGTTCGGGACGTGGACGGACAGGTTGCCGTCCTGCAGCTCAACCAGACCCGCATCATGCAGGAGCGGCATCACATGCTCCGCAACGACCTGATCGACTACGCCCGATCCATCGGTCTGTTCGGCCAGATGTGCGGCGCCTACCAGGTGGAGATCACCGTGCCGCAGGGCTGGCATTCACCAGCAGAGATAGAGGAGGCCGCAGCTCGGTTCGGCCGGCTGGCCCAAAACAACAAAACCCCCGGTACCTGATCAGGTACCGGGGGTTAAGTAGGTTAGTGACGGGTCAGTTCAGACCAAGCGCCGTCCAGCACACGTAGGGACAGCATGCCAGCCGGGGCGCTCGCACCAGTCTTCTGACGGAACCAGTCGCTGCCACCGTCCAGAGCGGGCACCTGGAACCAGGTCCGGCCCGCTCCGAACTCCAGCGCGCGGAAGTGGTGCCAGTGCGCTGAGATGAGCAGGTCCGCGTCTCCGATCGGGTTGCGGCCCATCGCCTGCCCGGACAGCCACTTCTCCGCGCCGTCGCGGTTGGTGAACTGGTGCCCGTGTACGAAGCCCAGGCGCGTGCCGGCTACGTCTACGGTCAGCGACATCTCTCCACGCTGGGGGAACACGAAGCGCACGTGACCGAACGCCTGCGGCGCCAGCTTCAGTGCGTCGGCGACCGCTGCGGCGCCTTCGACTGCCCAGCTGTCCGTGCCGTGCGTGTCCTGTACGCGTGTCGTTTCGTCGTGGTTGCCGGGCACGACAGGGATGATCAGCTCTCCGCACTCGGGCGCGAAGGTCTCGATCTGGAACAGCATCAGCCGCCGGTATATCCGCAGCTGTTCTGACGGTCCAAGATCTTGCCGGGCCATCGTGCGCCCGTTCTGAGAGACGCTGCCTTCCAGACAGTCGCCAAGCCACGGCAGAACCACCACACCGCTGACCTGGCCCGCGTCCCTGAGCTCGCGATATCGCGCCGCGGCGGTCAGGGTCTTCTCACAGAATCGCTCGATGATCCCGGACGTCCCCCCGCCGTCAACCTTGCCCAGCTGCAGGTCTCCTGCGGGCACGAGGTAGGCTCCCGTGCCGGGCGCCGGCGCGTCGGGCTTCGGGGCGTCGCTGTATCGCTCAACGACGCGTAGGAGTTCGTCTACGTCCGTGGCGTCGGCGCCCCGCTGCTTCGGTACGAAGGCTGCGCGGAACGACGTCAGCCACTCCCCCTGCGCGTTCTGCCACTTCGAGCGCCTGACGTCCTTGATCAGCCAGCGGCTGGGGTCCACATCCGGGAACTCCGCGAACAGGGACTCAGGCTCCGGGTCCTCGGTGCCCGTCCGCGGCGACGTGACCACATACCCGCCGTCCGCACCGTACTCCGCTCGCGGCTGCCAGTCCTTCGGTATCGGCAGCCGCGGCTTCGGCACGGCGGCCTCCTCCGGCCCGGGCGTCGCGGCGGACACGTGCGAGACGCATCTGCACAGGCGGTCGCGGTGCTGTCGGACAGTCCCTCGGTAGATCTGAACGCCAGCAACAGCGATGATCTCCGCGGGCTCCGCGCGGCGCTCGAGCAGGGTCTGGACGCTTGCGCGCCTGTCCTCCTCCAGCCCGGCCAGCAACTCTCCGAACTTACAGGCCATCCCGCCCCTTAACTCGCGCGCTTGCGGATAGGTACTACTCGCCCGTGCTTGTGATCCGCTAGATGGTCGGCCACCCTCTCGTTCAACGTGTCGAGCAACTCACCGTGGTACTCAAACTTCTGGCCGTGCAGCTTCTGCGTGTCCAGGATCAACTGCAGCTTTTCGTTCACGCCGGCCGCGAAGCCGTTGGATACTGGCTTCACGGCGTCCTTGGCCTCCTGCACCCGAGCACGCGTCTTCCGGTTCTGCAGCCAGCCGACAAACGCGGCTGAGCCCGCCGTGAGCGCGGCTGGGATACTGGCGGATAGAATCGTTGCCGTGGTCGGGTTCATCGCAGAACCTCCGACACCTTGCGCACCGCGATCCCCGACGTAGCCACGTAGTCAACGACGTCCTCGAACAACGACGTCTCCGTGTCCGTGCCCGTCGCGCCGGTTGCCAGGTTGTGGAACAGCACGATCAGCCAGTCCCCGTTGGCCACGGCCCTGTCAATCTTCGCCGTGTAGGTCGCCAACGGAACAGTCGCGTCGGGTGCCCAGCACCGCACGCGAACCGGATCCGCGATCGGCACCGACTCGAGCGTCAGCCCGTTCAGGGTCCGCCCGCTCGCGAACGTCTGCCGAACACTGCGCTCCACCGTCGTGTCCCGGGCACCCAGCGGGTAGGCGAAGTGCTCCGCAGCCTGGAAGCCCTGGCTGTTCAGATACGCCCGTGCGGCCCGCATGTCAGCCAGCTGCTCAGCCTGCGTGAACGCCGTGTAGCCGGCGTTGTGGGTCGCAGCGGTGTAGGAGTGACTTGCCATCTCCCAGCCGCAGTAATCCTCGAGCTCGTGCGCCTGGTCAAGGTCGAAGTAGTTCACGAAGCCGGGGTCGCTGTGGTTCCACAGAGTCTCGGTGATCATGTACGACGTCGCCGTATGCCCGTAGCGGGCCATGTACGGCGCGGCCAAGGTGAACTGCGTCAGCCGACCGTCGTCGAACGCGTATGTGAACACTCCGTTCGCGTAGGTCGACTCCTGTGCGACGCCGAGCGCCCCCCAGTGGATTGTGACCTTGCTGCCGGTGTTGTTGTCGTACGCCTGCAGCTGCACGAACGTGATCGCCGCGGCGTTCGGGGTTCCGGACGCAACGACAGCGTTGGACATCGGGAGCGTCAACTTGACCCACTCGCCGTCGCGCAGATACCGCGGGGCGAGCGAAGTTTCCATCAGGTCCCAAGTCCAGAAGTCCGAACCGCTGGAGCCGGCGTAGAACTTGAAATCGACCAGGGCGTTCGGGTTCTCGACCTTGACCCAGATCACCGGCATGCCGTTGGACATGTCGAAGGCCGTGATGCCGAACTGCCCGGCCGACGTCTGCAGGCCCAGGCCCTTGGTGCGGTACACGATCGCCTGCGAACCGATCACAACGTCCGTGGTGTCCGCGCCGTCGTAGAAATCGGTGTTCGCCGGGAACAGGTTGGCGAACGGGTGGCCGCTCTGCCCGCCCCACACCATCTTGCGGATACGCACGCTCTCCGGGACCACAGGGCGGATCGCGTCGGACTTCAGGTAGCGGGCGTCGCCCTGTGCCTGCGTCAGCGTCCCGCCGGTCGCGCCGGTCGAGTACCGCGGGATCGGAAGCCACTCACCACTAGACGCCTGTACGTACAGGGCCTCAACGCCGTCCGGGCCGCTGAACTTCGGGATGTAGGGGGATCCGGTCGGCACCGTAATGGACGTGACCGCGCCGCCCGCGCTGTCCAGGAAGTCATTGACCACGGCGCCGTTCTCGGCGTCCCTGATGTCCAGCGTCACGCTTGTGTTCGGCAGCGTGACAACGGTTACGCCGTCCCCCAGCGTCGCGCTCGCGTTCAGGGAGGACACGACCCATGCGGCGAACACTCCGCCAAAGTCAAAACGAGCCACTAGCTACCTTTTCCGTTAGATGGGGCGTTCCCAGTCGATTTCCATGAACGTCTCGTAGCGCTCGCCGCCCACCCGGTGCACACTCGCACCGCCGATGATGGCCACCTGTAGCCCGAGCGTTTCGCCTTCCTGCAGCGGCACGCGGCCGTTCACCTGAACGCAGGCCTCGAAGCTTCCGCTGCGCGGTGTCAGGGAGTGCAGCACCGCGGTGCCGCCGGACGCCTGTCCGCTGGTCGGGTTCTTCACGACCCGCGCATGAAGGGTCATCGCCGCGCCGTTGCCGGCGCTGAAACGCACCTGTGCATTCACGGTGTAGAAGCCGCGCTGCGGTACTCGCCGGATCGACGAATGCCCGTCCTGTGGCCACTCGCCGTTTCGCACGTACTCCGTGTCGAACGAGCCTGCCAGCTGGTACTCGCCGTTGTGGATGTAGTTCGTGTTCGCGCCAAGGTAGCCCCGCCAGGACGGCGGGTCCTGGAACAGGCTTGCAAGTCCGACGGGCTCCAGCCGAGGCGCGGGGTCCGGAAGAACTATCGAGGAGCCGCTTGTCGCGGTCTGAATCGTCCTCAGGGCAACCTGGTACTTGCCTGTCCGCGACTTCGAAAGAGTTGGCAGGCCGCCGCCGGGCGTACCCAGAACGAGCTCGAATCCCTTGGTCCACGGGTTCTGCGTTCGATCCACGTACGCGGCAACGATGCTTCGCCGGGTCGCCGCTGCGGCGCCGGGCAAGGAACCGCTGACGGTCGACGTGCTCTCCAGAATGTGACCGGCGATGTGCATCTTGCCGGCCGCCACTTGCCAGGAGCTGCCGGAGATCGTGACGTTCAGCGCTGAGCCGGTCTCCGTGGGCAGGATCCCATCCGCGATCGGAGACCACAGAAGCTCGTGCTCAGAGTCCGTGACCGCCCCGCTGGACTCCTGCGAGTAGGGGTAGATCCGTGTAGCCATCTACAGCGCTCTCTCAATCTGGGACAGTCGATCGTTGATGCGGCGCACTGAGGCGGCCAAAGGGTCTTTGCTCGCGAGGTCCTGCGAACCAATGACGGAGGTGATCTCCTCCACGCCGGTTTCGTCCACGGTGATGCGGACTTCGCGCACCAGGTCCTGAACCTCGCCGTACGGCGTCAGCACGCTCACCTTGTCGCCAAGGTTGTAGTCGCGCCCCCAGCGAACGGTCTCCGTGTCGATGATCACGGCGCCAATCGACGACTGCGCGGCGCCGTTGTCCAGGGCGTCGTTCCCGGCCTTCTCGTATTCGGCGTTCGCCTCTGTCAGGGATCCGTCCACCTGCCGCTGGTCAACGAACTCCTCCCGGCGTTCGCCGGCGCGGGTGTATTCGCGCAGCGTTCGGTTCTGCTTCTCACCCTCAGCGGCCACAAGTGCCGCCGTGGTCACGGGCTCGGCATACTTGACGGCCAAGGACAGTACGTTCCCCAGCTCTCGGCCGAAGCGAACGCTGCCGGTCTTGTTCGCCGGCGCGCGAACCGTGAAGTCGATGAACGTGTCCATCGCATCGCGCATGTCAAAGACCAGGCCACCGCTCGCGGAGGCTGCCTTTCGCAGTGCCTCGAGCAGCGGCGTAAAGCGTTCGTTGCAGCTGATCGACGAGCCCACACCGGTCGCCGTACCCAGGCGCACGCCCGGCACTCGCCGCGCCGTCAGCGCCAAGGAACCGGCGTGGTCGTTGACCATCCGGCGCATGAGCTCTTCACCGATCATCGGGCCGCGGCGGTAGTACGCGTCGTTCAGGGTCGCGTTCGGTTGTGCGGTCCATGCCAGCGTCGGGTCCGGGTAGCAGATCCGGTAAGCCAGCCGTCCGATATCCGTATCGCCGTGCACGGTGAACATGCCCGGTCCGCCGTCTTCGTCGTCCGGGTCGGCAGACCAGTTGAACGCGCGTTCGTCAATCTGCCCGGACGCCACAACCTCGCCGTCCCGCAGCATGATCAGGCCTGTCACTGTGTCGGGCCAACCCTCAGGCGTCATCTCCTGCGGGATCTGCAACGACCAGGACCCAACCTCGTTCAGCCGCAAAGTCAAGTCCAGCGACCAGCCCCGCAGGGCACCTAGCACCTCGCGGTCCTGCCCGCGAGCGAGCAACGTCCAGCCCACTACGCAGTCTCCCAACGGGGTCTGTAGGACAGGCCGATCTTCGATACGCCCGCGGTGCCGCCGGCAATCGAAAGCTCGAGTGCGTTCGTGCCCGGGTCCAACAGGAACAGCTCGCTGGTCGGCCAGACCAGTCCACCGATCCGGTTGGTGCCCAGCGCGTTCGTCACGGTCATCCGCTCCGTGTCGATCGTGATCACCTCGCCCGAAGCAATCGACCCGAAGTTGAGCTCCGGTCCGCCAACCAGCGCGATGTTCACCGAGCTCGCCGGGCCGGTGACGGTCCAGACCGGAGAGACCTCAACGTCGCTCTCAATCAGCACCTGCTGGGACCCCAGGGTCTGATCCGGGCTGACGGTCTCGTAGGGACTCAGGTAGTTCCGCCCCGTCGCCGCGGCGAACTCCTCCCCGATGGTCAGATCCCCGTACCACCAGGGATCCGGCGCCACCAGAACCAGCACCGGGCGAATCCGGAACGCGCCGAGCGTGCCTTCATCAGCCCAGGACAGCCCATCCTGATAGATCGCCTGAAGCTCCCGCCAAGAGCCGTCTCCGTGCGTCACGCGCATCGTGCCGGGCTTGGGTCGCCCGGCCCTGGGGGTGGTTGCCAGGAACAGCCGAGTCACGAGGCGCTTCAGGGCAAGGTACTCGTCCGCTGTCTCGCCACTGATGTCCAGCGGCAGGGTCAGCAGGCGTTCCTCCGCGTGACTCCAGCGGGCATCAGCTCCGCCCTGACCTAGCCCACGTAGAGTCAGCGCCCGGGGGGCGGCTCCAAATCCGTCCGCCCCCGCGAGCGCATGCAACGACTCGCCGGTGATGGTCAGCACCTCGCCGTTCGGCGCGGTCCACGTCAGCTCCAGGAATTCCGTGTCCGCCGGCGGCGGCGGGGGCGGCGTCTCCGTCTGCGTTGCGATCAGGATCGGCATCTAGCGTGGCCTTCCTACTCGCTCGCGCAGCTGTGCGACTCTGCTGACTTGACCAAAGGTGCGCTCGTTCAGATCGATCCGGCGCATGTTGAACGTGTAGTCGTAGTTCGCCGTCGTCGGCTTCCCACCGGCCCCGCCATACGCTCCGGCGAACATCGGCATCTGCTGCCAGGGCTTCGCACCGGGGCGCGTCCAGGGGTTCTCGCCGGCGACAAGGCCAGCCATGATCGCGGAAGTCTGTGCCGCACTGGAGATCCAGGAGTTCTGGCCCTCCACCCGCAACTCAGGCCCGTGCTCCCCGACGATCGAAACGTCCCCGGCCCTCAGCGGCCCGCCAACAGCACGCTGCTTCGGCGGTGACTTCTGCCCGCCCCGCTTCGGGTTCGTGTCCCGGATGGAGGAGTAGAAGTCCGTGTGGTAGACGTTCACGTAGCTGCGGACCGTCTTGCCGTTGATCTGGTACCAGGTGTCCTTCAGCGCCTTCGCCTTCGCCAGCGCGGGGTCAAGGCCCGGAGTCTCCACCTTCGTGGAAACGTTCTTCGGGATGCCCAAGACCTCGGAGACGTAGGCCTCCGCGCGCTTCTCAGACCCCAGGTACTTCGCCGCCATGTCGACAAGCTGCCCGCGAGCATCCTGCAGGACCTTGTTCGCCGACTTCTGGTTGCCCGTCAGTCGCATCGTCTGTTCGGCAACCGCGCCGGCGCTCTCCCAGACGGCCATCAGCACGGCGTCGTTGTCGCGGCCGGCCTTGGAGTTCAGGTCAAACGCGTCCTTCATGCCCTTGGTAGCCGCGTCGCCGGACTTGACTTCCTCGCGGTACTTCTTCAGCCGCTCGGTCACAGCGTCCAATGCCTCTTGGTACTGAGACTGCGCCTCGCGCGCTGACATCGTGCCGTTCAGCAGCTCGAGCGCGTCCTTCAGATCCTTGGTGCGCTCTTCCATCATCTTCAGGGCTTCGGCCGCCGGCGACAGTGCGTCTTCCTGCTCCTTGACGGCAGCAGTAGACATGTTGGTCGCTTCGGCCATCGCCGCCTGTGCGTCGGCGTTCTCGGCACCTGCTTCGGCGTCCTGACGCTTGCGCTTCTGCGATTCGTCCAGGGCGACTCCGCCCTCGATCAAGGCCTGCCGGAACCGGTTCACGGTCTCGGTGCTGGCGCTGCCGGTCTCCCCGGCCTTCGCCCAAGCCTGCTCGAAGGTGTTTGTCTTGCCGGTAACCGTCTCAATTGCGCTGCCCTGGTTTACCAAGGCGTCGGCTACAGCCTGATTCGCCGCTTCGGCAGTGTCCAGCTTGCTATTCACCCGATCAAGCGCATCTGCGTCGTTGAGGTATGCCTTTGTCAGATCCTCAATGCTGATGCCGTGCTCTTCGGCAAGGTCTAGCAAGCCCTTCTGTCGCAGTTCAGCGGCGGCCCAGGCGTTCGAACCCTCGGTCACCGCGCCCGTCTGCGCGTCCAGCGTGGCGGTCAGTTCCTCCACACGCCGCCGCGCCTCAGACTGCTCCTGCGCATAGCGGCCAACAACAAAGGCTGCCACACCCAACGCCAGCCCCAGCGCACCAAAGCTCAGCGTCGCTGCGCGCCCCGCCGCTCCCAGGCCAATCAGCGCGGTGCGGAAATCCGCCAGGGCCGTTACTGCCTTGATCGAGCCGGCCGTGACAAGTCCGGTCGCCCCAAGCACGATCGTGCCCATCAGGACCGCGGACTGCGCGCCGTTCGGCAGCTCCGAGAACTGGTCAATCACCGCTGTCAACGACTGAACGACATCCCGCGCGAAGGTGTTCGCGCCCTCGCCGCCCTCAATCAGGGCAGTCTCGAGCGAGCCGCCTAGCTTCTCGACGTCGCCCTTCAGGTTGTCGGTCTTGATAGCCGCGGTCTCCATGGCAAAGCCGGCGTCGTTGACCTTGTTCGTCCAGGACTGAATGCCCTCGCCGCCCTGGTTGTACAGAACGGCCGCCGCGCGGATCGCGTCGCTTCCGAAGATGGTTGCCAACGCGCTGTTGCGCTGCTCCTCGGTCAGGTTGCCGAGCCGAACCTTCAGCTGCTGAGCAAGGTCCGTCATGCTGACGAACCCGCCGCTAGAGTCGTACGCCGTGATACCCAACTCGGACATCAAGCCGGCGGCTTCTTTGCTCGGGTTCATGAGCTGCAACAGCATTGTCTTCAGGGACGTGCCGGCGTCCGAGCCGAGCAGCCCCGCCGACGCGAAGGCGGCCAGCGTGCCGGTCGTCTCTTCGATCGATAGTCCCGCCTGCCCGGCCACCAAGCCGCCCTGTTTCAGCGCCATGGCCAGGTCCGAGACCTCGCCCTGTGCCTTGCCGGCGCCCGCTGCCAGGAGGTCCGCGATGTGCGGGACGTCCTTGCCGGACAGTTTGAACTGCGTCATCGCCGTTGCCGCGATCTCCGCGGCGTCCGCTACCTCGAGCTCGCCAGCGGCGGCCAGATCCAGCGCGCCGTTCAGCGCGCCGCCAAGGATCTCCTTGGTGCTGACGCCAGCCTTCGCGAGGTTCTCGATCGCGCCGGCGGCTTCTGTCGCGGAGAAGGCCGTGCGCTTACCGGCGTCCAGAGCAGCGGCACGTAGCGCGCCCATCTCGCCGGCGCTCGCGTGCGTGGCCGCCTGTACCCGGGACATGCTCGCGTCGAACTCAGCGAACGACTTCACGGCCAGGGCCGCAGCGCCCAACATCGCAACGCCGAACAGTCCGGCGCTGTTGCTCAGCTGGTCAAGGTCTCCCTTGTGCTTGCCGGCGCCGTCCAACAGCTTGCGGTTGAAATCTCCGACTGCCTTGCCTGCTGTCCGCATGCCCGCGACGAATCCGCTGACCTTGGCCAACAGGCTGACCGCAACAGTCCTATTCGCCACGGGCAATCCTCACTTGCGTTCTGCACTCCACAGGAGTGCGTGATTGTGTTCCGCTTCCGCGTAAGGTTTCTGCGCGACAGAGACGGCTGTGCAGAGGTGACAGCGGCGGGGCAGGCCTACGTGCCACCTGCCTTCAGACGCCGGGTCTGTGGTCTCGCTCAGCTGCCCGCCGCAGCCGGGGCATGTGTCCGCCTCGAACTCAACAAGTCCGAGCATCAGGCCGCGCTCGTCCGGGTCCCACTCGACTTCCGTGCGCGTTATCGCGCGCTCCAGGCGCCCGTCTTCGTCGTACTCGTAGACGGTCTCTGTCGACGGCTCCCAGCCGCTCAGCCGCTTGTGACTGATGCCCAGCCGGGCAGCCGCCTCTACCTCGCGGCGGAGCCCCGGAGCAGAAGCGAGGCGGCGTGCGAGAAAGGGACGGAAACTTCGTCCTGGTTCAGTTCCACCGCGGCGTTCTGCAGGTGCATCCACTGGTTCGCGGTCAGCGCCTCGCTCAGCGCCTCCCACTGCTCTTCGGACAGCACCGGGTCAACGATCGACTCTCTGACCAGATCGTCAAAGTAGGTGTCGATGTTGAACCCCATCGCCCTGTCGTCGGCATTCCCCTCGCGTGGCGCGTGCGTCACCAAGAACTGACGAAAGTCCTTGCGGGACTTCGCTCGCAGTCGGAACGTCACCGTGGACTCGGCCATCTCCTCGCGAAGGGCTTCCATTCGCTTCGCGATCGCAGTCGCCTCCGGGTTGCCGACAAGGCGGTCCAGCGGCGTGTCCTTGGTCGCCAGCATCTCGGCTTCCAGCCGCTCGAACTCGGCAGCCAGATCGCCACGCAGGCAAAGGGCGACCGTGGACTCGGGCAGCTTCGCGGCGGCGAGCAGGGTCGTGACGTCCTTGGCGGGCTTGGGCTTCGCAACACGTCGGGTGTTGGACACAATGATCTCCCGGTGGTTGTGTCAGGTGATCCCGGTCAGAAAGAAAGCGCGGGACGGGACCGGGAAGCCCGCCCCGCGCTTACACTCATCAGGCCGCGACGGCCTTGCGCTCCTGCACGCGCCCGGTCACGAACAACTTCTGGCTCGTCTTCAGAACCGAGTTCGCCTCAGGCGGCATGTCGGAGCGCTTGCCGCACTTCACAGGCCAGACGTCGACCTTCTGCGTGGTCGCCACGAACGCGGTCGCGTAGGGGATGCCACGCCGAACCACGATGTAGCCGGCCGTGCCAGGAACCAGCGTGTCGTACGCGTCGTTGTCCTCAGCCGTGTTGCTGTTGTCGATGTAGGTGACGGACAGAGTTCGGCTCGAGCGGCCAGGCTGCTCGAAGGTCTCCGTGTCACAGAGCCGGTCGTCACTGATGACCTGCTCGTCAAGGCCGGGCGTGAAGCCGTCGGCCGACAGGTAGCACGAGAGGTCAACGACGGATGCGCCGGTCAGTTCCGCAACGGTCGGTGCGGTAGTGACCGCAATCGTCGGGACCCAGACAACCTTTACGTTGCCGTCTGCCGGCGTGGAGGGCAGATCTGCCACTAGTTCTCCAAGGGTTTGGTGTTCTTCCGGCGCGGACGGCGCGCGGGCATAGGGTTCCCGGTTATGTCGACGCGGTGCTTCGCGGGGCGGGGATCCCTGCCCTCGTTGGGCGGGTAGTCCGTCAGGACCTCCACGCGCCCATCTCGCACGCGGGCGTCATCCTCGTGCAAGTCGTACTCGTGCCGTGTGTCTCTGTCGCGGCAGCGGACCCAGACCACTACGCACCTCCTGCGGGGGTTGCTTGCCAGGTCCACGCGTCGATCGCGTCGAAGACCGGCTTTCCGGTCGACTCGTCTCGCTGTGGCGGTAGCCCGACGTCGTGTCGGATCGGCCAGGACTGCCAGTCGGCCACTGTCGGCGTGACGTCCAGCAGCGCGGTTCTCACCTTGTCCGCCAGCCGGCGCGCCGCCGTCGGGTTCGGCGCCACACTGTGGGTAGTCACCCTCAGCAGGCTCGCCGTTGTCTGGGCCGTGAGCCGGTCCGATCGCTCGGTGTCCGCCGAGAAGTAGGCAACGACGTAGGATCCCGCGGTGTTCTGCGGGACACTTCCGTCGTAGACCGTCAGGTTCGGGGCAGCCTCAAGCAGCGCCAGCACAGCTGACGCGTGGTCGTCCAGCACTATCTCTCCAGCAGCTGTCTGAGGCAGTCGGCCAGCGCCTGCTCGAACTTCGGCGTTTCCTTGGTCAGGGCCGGTCCGCCGGCGGGCATCGGCGCGTTGCGCGGCGTGCCGAATTCGTAGATGTTGCCCAGCGCACCAGAGCCGCGGCCCTTGTCCGGGCCGATCTCCGCACCCAGGCCGCCGCGCTCTATGTCGTAGCTGACCGCTCGGTGCAGCGCGGGGGCGTGCCGGTGTCCCTGCCAGCCCTTAGCCCAGTCCTGCTTGATGTTCTGCGCTCCGCGCTTCACGACCTTGCGGACTTCGGGCACGGCACGGCCGCTGACCTTTCCCAGGTCAACGGTCAGGCGCTTCAGCTCGCTGTCCAGGACCTCGAACATCAGCTCACCCGCTCTTCCACGGGCAGCCGACGCGCAGTCAGGTCGGTCTTGTGGGACAGGTTGTCCACACGGAAGTGCTTGCCCACCAGATCAGCGTCTCTTGATGCCGTGATCTCTACGTCATCGTTCGCAGCCGCCGCCGTCACCGAAACCGGGATGTGTACCTCTAGGGTCAACAGGTCAACGCGCTGTTGCCCGGAGTTCGGGGATGACGTCGCGACGGCGCGCGACATGACCCGGCATTTGCCGGTGTAGATGGTCACGAACACCGGGGTTACGTGGCCATCAGCGTCCGTAGTCTCACCCGTCTGCCGGCGAATGACACAGGAGTCCACCATGCGTGCCTCTGCCATACGCTGCCCTCTGGCTAGCGTTCCCTGCAGGGTCACCGCGTGGTCACCATCCCTGTGTTACCGCCGAACCGAGCACGCAGCCACCTACGGGTCCTCTCCGGGAGCTCCATAACCGTGGCCACGGCTTCGGCGCCTTGGGCGTACTGAACGCTGTAGTCATCGATCCGTTCGGCAATGACCCCGGTCCGCGCGGCGTAGCCCTCGGTGGCAGCGTTCAGGCCGGCTGCGGCCAGGCTGCACACCAGGTCAACCACGTCCGCGGGGACTTCGGGCATTCCGTGGGTGTAGGTGATCTCCAGCGAGACGGGCTCTCCGGGGCATCCGGAGGTCCACCCGCAACGACGCCACAGCCGGCCGTTGTCCAGCTTCCAGTCAGTCACCGCCGAGCCGTCAAGCTCGACTGTCGCGACCGCCTGGACAGGCGGACCCGGCAGCGGGACGCGTGTGTCGTCCCATGTGCCGGTCAACGTGACTGTGGACGTCGTTTCGGAGATCGGAGACCCCGCGGCGCCACGCACGGAGGCCGACGCGACGGCGAGCATCGCGACAACGCGTGCTGTTTCCGTCGTGTCGACGCCGCGCGCCTCGAGGTCCTCAGCAGAGGCCAAAGGCGTAAGCGCCACGGGGTTCTCCCTTACTCAGATCAGGCCGGGTTCTCGCCGATCGTCACGTCGGCCAGCGCGAGCTGAGCCGGACGCACGACCTTGGCGCCGTAGAGGTGAAGACCCCGGATGCCGTCGCCGAAGCTGTTCTCGAGGCGAAGGGCCTCGGTCTCGACAATCTGCTCGGCGTAGGTCGTCGCCATGCCGTGGCCGGCGACGATCGAGTACACGTTGGACGCGACCGGGACCGTGTTCGACTCGAACACGTCGAAGCCGGCGGCGCGGCCGACCAGACCGTTGCGCAGACCCTCGGTCGAGCCGGAAGCGTCAGCGCGGATGAAGCGGTCGTCCTTCAGCAGAAGGGCGTACAGCTCCGGAGGCACGACGATCCAGCGGCCCTGCTGCGGAGTCTTGCTCCGGGTCAGCGCCGTGCGGAAGTCCACGAGCAGGTCATAGACGTGCGTCTCGCCGGTCTCGTTCGCCGTGACGTCGTTCGCCAGAACGAACTTCGCACCCAGGTCGGTCGACGTGCCGTTCGCCGCGGCGACCATCGCAGTCACCAGGTAGGTGTCAGCGTCAACCGCGAGGTTGTACGCCGCGCCCTGCGACGTGCTCTCCACGAAGCCGGACAGGGCCTGCCGGCGGTCGATGTCGTCGACCGTGAAGGCGAAGTAGTCCGCCTGGTCCACGACCAGCGCGCGAGTCGCGTCGGTCAGCAGGTCCCAGGTGATCGTGCCGTTCTTGGTGTAGGCGCGAGTCGCCGGATCCGAGAACGACGTGATGTGAACAGTGTCGCCCGCAACGCGGATGTCACCTTCGTAGTCACGGTTGATCATGCCGGGCTGCCCGTAGACCAGCTGGTCCCGCAGGTTCTGCAGGATGCTGGCGGACCAGATCTCCGGGATGAAGTTGGAAATAGCCACTTAGGCTTAGCTCCTTGTCAGCTCTTGCCGCTCATCAGGTCAGTCAGCTGACCTGCCGCGCGGGCCTTGTTGATCGCGTCAGCGGACATGCCGGCGAGATCTGCTCGGGTTAGCTGTGCGGGTTTCTGCGGGTCCTTGCGAGCACCGCCGTCCGCGCCGCCCTGGAACCTCGGAGCCGTTGCGGCTGACAGGTAGGGCTTGTTCTTGAGTAGGTTGTCAATCGCGTCGGTCAACGCTTCGGCGTCAACTTCGCCTTCCGAGCCAACCTCGAACTCAGACAGGTTCAGGAACTTGAGGGCGTCGCCCGGGTCCGACAGCTTGCCGGCCGCGGCGGCCCGGATCTCTGCCTTCAGGATCCGCTCGTTCGCCTTGGCAGTCGCTTCAGCTTCCGCCTGCTCCCGCGCCTCGCGGGCGGCCTTGGTCGCTTCGTCCTCGCCGCCGGCCTCCAGGCGGGCGATGCGCTGCTCGAGCGCCTCGCGGGCGGCCTTCGCTTCGCGGGCTTCCTTCTCAGCGGCCTTGCGCCGCTCCTTCTCCGCGTACAGCGCCTTCTCGCCAGCTGGGCCAAGCGGCTTGTCTTCGGTCTCGGCGCCTTCCTGCTTCGCGCCTTCGCCCGTTTCGGAACCCGCGGCCGGGTCGACCTCGGTCGTGGTTTCCTTTTCAGCAGTTTCCTGCTCTGGCACGTGATCTCCCATTGCGGTTTCGATCAGATGATGTAGCCGAACCGCCGCAGAAGGCGGATCGCGTCTTGCCGGGACGTTGCGTCCTGGTAGATCTGCTCGGGCATCGGGCGGATGGTCCCTCGCTGGGAGCCTCGCGCCGTGCCCTCTCGGGTCAGCCGCTTGCCGCCAGCGGAATAGATCCCGCGGCGTGCGTTGACCACCTTCGAAATGTCGGCACCGTCACGGATCGCTTGCGCGCCGTCCTTGCCGAACACCTTGTTCTGTTCGCTCTCCGACAGTCGTCGAAAGTAGAGCTCCGGATCCGTGCGCAGGTCGCCCGCGACGTTCTCGGACGCAGGCACGTGTACGCAGTCGCACAGCGGATGCCGGTTGAATCCCGAACTCCAGCGGTAGAACCGGCCGGCCAGGATCACGCACCTCGCGCACGAGGGCACGGACAACATGCGCACGTACCCGCCCGCGTGCGGACGCGCCGTCGTGGCCACGCCGTCGGCGACGCGTTGCGCGTCCATGACCTGCGTTCCCACTAGCAGGCGAAGGCTGGCCTGTCCGGTCAGCAGAGCTCGAGACTCCGTTGCGCCCCTGCCGATCGCGGTCTTCGTGGACGTGACCGCCGAGTACAGCAGAGACCCAAGGTCCCTGCCGTCTGAGGCCACACCCGCGAGCATCCGCGGGTTCACCGTGCCGGCCGCGTCGTTGTCGATGTCCATCTGCGTCAGTACGCGATCGGTGTAGGCGTCGGCGTCCCGGGCGGCGGCCAACTGTGCCAGCGTGACCGCGTTCAGGATCGCCGGCCCGGCCGACAGCCACGAAACGTCAAGGTTCCGGACGCTCATCGCCCGGCGCCAGATCGCCTGTGTCGCGCGTTCCGTACGCCTGCGCAGGCGTACGCCGGCCTCGTAGTGCTTGCGGGCCAGCTCTTCGGCCCCAGGCATCAGGCCGCCAGATCGTCAGGAGCCTTGGGCTGCTCTTCCGGGGCGCCGGGCTCGAGCTGCCGTCCGAGGGCGGCAACCGGGTCCATGGCCATCTCTTCCTCGCGGCGCTGAACCTCGCGCTCTACCTCCGCTGGCGTCATGCCGTAGCGTTCGGCCAGCGTGCGGAAGGAGAAGCCAACCGTCTTCAGCTTCAGCAGGGCGTCCACCAGCTGCGCTTCCGAGCGCGACTCGATGTCCCGCCAAAGAACCTCGCCCCGGGCAATGTCCTTCGCCTTCGCCTCGTTCTTGCGCACGATCTCAACCAGACGAAGAACGTCGCGGATCGCTCGCCCGAAGTGCTGCGTCTTCTCGGCCGTGCGCTTGATCAGGCCAGTTTCCGCAGCCTTCAGCGCGTCCGCAGACAAGTTGGCCATCTTGCCGACCAAGTAGTGTTGCGGCGTTCGCGTCTGCGCGGCGATGTGCGAGACCGCGACGTCGATTACCGTCGTGTAGGCGGACAGGTCGGCCGCGCTGAACTCGCCGATCTTGGAGTTCGGGTCCTCGAAGTAGAGCAGCCGCTTCACCGAGAACTTCTCAATGTCCACGGGGCGCTCACCGATCTGCTGCCCGGACGCGTCGAGCACCGGGATCATCGGGCGCTCCATGCCCATCAGCACGCGCTGCGGGAAGGACGCGTAGTCGCTCGCGTTCATCAGGTACGCCCACTGCGTGTTCAGCGCGTCCTGCATCGCGACCGTGCCGGCGATGTCGGAGATCGGCTCACCCAACAGGCGCGGCCGGTTCGCGAACTCCACTACCGGGACCTCGTTGAACGGGTTCGGCAGCGGCCAGGGCTCGCGAGTAGGCAGCCCTTCTCGCGGTTTCCAGCCGTCCGTCGCGCCCACTACGTACACACCTGAAGGCGTGCGGTTCGAGTCGTCCACGCGGGTCCGCTGGAACTTCCACAGGAAGTCCGGCATGTACAGCGTGGCGTACTCGATCGGTCCATCGCCCCAGATCTTCGCCGCCGCTCGCCGGCGCCTCGAGCCCGGCACGTAGTCCACGATGCACTGCGACGGGTGTTCCCAGGTGATCTGCGGCTGGTCGTCGCTGTCCGCCCACACAATCGCGAAGGACCGCTTGCTGATCACCGCGTCCAGGAACGCCTGATCGCACATCGCGTCCGACTCGGAGTCCAGCCAAACGTCCCAAAGATCCAGGTCGCCCTTGCTGTCTTCAGATCCTCGTGGGCGAATGCCAACGGGCTCCAGCCGCTCAGTGGGGGCTTCGGCCACCACGCCACACCAGTTATCAGAGAAGCCCTTGTACTGCACTGCGAAGGACTTCTTGAACTCTTCTGACGCGAACCTTAGCGAGTGCTCGCCTCGGTAGTAGTCGTCGAACTTCTTGATGTCCGGCAGCCGCAGACGCAGCAGGTCCGATAGCCTGTTGAGGGTTTCGATCGCCTCTTCAGCCGTGGCCATCTAACTCCTTATCAGGCGGCGTAGGTGTAGTAGCGCTTGCGCCAAAGCTTTGCCAGGGTGACGTCACCCCAGGCTTCGTGACAGACGACCGAGCTCACGCAGGCGTCAATCTTCTGCGCGGCGGTCGGCTTGGCCAGGACATAGCGGTCGCTCGGTCGCGCGGCCTTGCGCGCGTTGCGCACGTGCCGGGCCGTGATCTCACAGCCGTCGTGGTGGAACTCGGAGTCCTGCTTACGGATGTCGGTCAGCAGGCGCTCCACCGCGGCGTGCATCTGCACGGGGCGGTAGGTCTCGAAGCGGATGACAGTCTTGTCGCCGAACTTCTCAGCCCAGCGGTCAATCTCGGACTCCCAGTAGGGCGGGTCAACGTAGAAGCGCAGAACCTTGTACTTACGCATCAGCTCGTCAACCGCCGCGTCCACCTCGAGCCGCGGGACCTGGCCTTCGTAGTCCTCCGGGTTCCAGATGCACGGCTTGTTGTCCGGGCCATAGGTCGGAGTGAACTGGTAGCCGTCCTGCGTCTCCGCGCGGATGACCGTCCAGTCCTTCGTGTCTGAGCCGTCCATGCCCAGTACGACCTGCGGCTTGTAGCCAACGCTCTTCGGGCGGGCGCGGGCGTCCCATTCCTCGCCGGGGCACCAGGTCTCCGTGCCAGCCACAACGCGGTTTCCGTAGAACCGCTCAGCCTGCGCGGCGTCCTTCTCCGCGAGCTCCGCGGCTTCCGCTTCGATCGCGTCCAGCGGGACCCAGGTCACGCCCTGCTCGGTGTAGTTGAACCGGTGGATCTGCCGGCGCTCTTCCTTGTTCGTGTAGGACAGGTGCGCCGGCGGCTTCGGGAACCAGTGCAGAATGTCGGGCGCGTTGGACTCGTCCGTGCGCTGCGCGACGCTCTGCTCGCTCGGGTCGTAGGCGTTGGTCGTCTCGCACGACCGCCCGCCCATGCCCGCGAGACCACGCCGCTGAGTCTCAGCGACTTTGATCATCTTGTTCTGCTCGGTCCAGATGCCCGTCTCGTCCTGCGCGACGAACGTGACACGCTGCCCCAGCCGGGACTGCGCGCTTGAGGTCACCGTGTCGATGCGACCGCGGTTCGGCAGGCGGGTGAAGCTCTCCCCCACCTTCGGGATCAGGTCCTGCAGCGGGCCGTCCTGAATCATCGGACGGAGCGCGTCGTAGATGTTGCCGGTCTGTTCCTCGCTGAACGCCGTGATCTGAATCAGCGGCGTGTTGCGAGGTACGGCCATCGCTTCGCCGGGCTCGTACTCGTACGACCAGTCGCACATGCACTGCGGCGGACAGACATAGCGCTCGCCGCCCTGTGCCCAGCCGTTGAACACGGTCGGGCCTACGCCCTCAGCGCAGATCTGCGCAGCCGTCGCTGGTCCCTTGCCCGTCTTCTGGGCCATGATGACCTGCGCGCGCCGGTAGTGGAACGCGGTCGACAGATCGCCGACCTGCGCGTCCGGGCGTAGCCGGTAGTAGTGCAGCAGGAACTTGCCCTGCCAGTCTGCGGGTACGAACGGGTCGCCGGCGTTCAGGCCGTCGGGGATTACGCAGTGCGCCTGAATCCAGTCATAGACGACCCAGAGCGTCGGGAAGTCGATCGGTGCCGCGGTCGGGTCACTGGTCACTTACCCGCCCGGAATCGGTCCTTCGCGGAGATCACGTTGCCGGAGACCGGGCCGCTGTACTGAGAGCCCGTCGTCGGCGCGGCGATGACCCAGCGGTTGCGGTGTAGGCCGGGCAGGGACAGGCCAAGGCCTTCCTGCATCTGCCGCACCAGGGTGCCCAGGGTCACCGGGGCGTCCGGGCGCTCTACCTCAACCAGCCGGCGGACGTACAGCGCGACCTCGAGCTCCTGCCCGTTCCGCTCCCACATGATCGCCTGCGGGCGCTTCCACTCGGTCTCCCAGAGCTCGCGCTCGCGGTCGGTCGGATGGGGCAGCGGCCAGTCCGGCGCGTCGCCGGTTCGTCCGGTCGCGGGGAGGGTCTGCCAGCCGGCGTCGTCTTTACGGTCCCGGCGCAATGCCTGAGGATCTGGGGCGGGTCCGGATGTTGCTCGAGCTCCACCAGAGGCCATGCTGTCTCTCACCTCCGTCCGCGTTGCGCGGGTGTAGGCTGTGTCCCACTCGTTGCGAGGGGGAGGAAATGCGAAAGGCTCTGTTCGCCGTCGTTGTTGCAGTGCTAGGTCTGGGGATCGCCGTTGCGGCGCCCCAGGAGCGCCCGTCTTCGGGCAGCTCAGAAAGGTCTTGGGAGTCCTTAGAAGACTCGGTGCACGTCGGAGTGCCCGACGTGTTCGAGGGCTGGGCTGGCTAGGCGGCGTACGCCTGATAGCGGCGGCCCGCCGACTTCGGCACGGCCGGCGCGACGATTTCGACGCGGGGATTCCTCGGGTGCTTGATCCCGGTTCCGCTCGGCACCCAGCCGAGTTCCCGCGCTATCTGCCGCAGCTTGTGTTCGTCGCGTCGGTCTTCCAGCTTCAGTGCGCCATTGTCGGTCATACCGACCTTCACGCCCCGGGCGTTGGCACGGCCCAGCAGCTGTCGCAGCGGCACTTTGTGCTCCTTTGTCCGGATCCCTGAACCTGGTCAAGAGTCTTTGAACCTGACAC
>Ga0105032_100028_pt1 | contig 26339 bp, 43 predicted proteins | sample RS_126metaG_FD_91481 | JGI IMG/M metagenome (GOLD analysis project Ga0105032, IMG submission 91481) | Switchgrass associated microbial communities from Austin, Texas, USA, to study host-microbe interactions - RS_126 metaG | ecosystem: Host-associated > Plants > Roots > Rhizosphere | place: USA... | reverse complement strand
TCAGTTGTGCTGCCAATTACACCATGAGGGAATGGAGCGGATGACGGGATTCGAACCCGCTCTTTCAGTTTGGAAGACTGACGTGCTGCCGTTAAACACTACATCCGCATTGGGCCGGGATTAGCGTACCCGTCCGTTCAAGGCTTTCTAGAATACCTGACGTCCCCTTACAGGTCAAGGGGAAGGACCGAAGTAGCGGAGGTAGGATTTGAACCGTTTGAGACGACCTTCGGGTTATGAGCCCGACGAGATACCAAGCTTCTCCACTCCGCGAGTCGCGGCGGGTGGAATCGAACCACCGACATCCCGGTTATGAGCCGAGCGCTCTGCCAACTGAGCTACGCCGCGATAATACAAGTGTCCCCTCACGGAATCGAACCGCAGACTGCCGGGCTTCAACCGGCCGCTTTACCAACTAAGCTAAAGGGACACAAATCGAGCAAGTCTATATGATGAGCACCATTCTTGTCTAATGTTGAGGGTGTGTTCATATGTGTGCTTACTCAAAGTCTGGCTGACAGGATTTGAACCTGCGACCCCCTGATCCCAAATCAGGTGCTCTACCAAGCTGAGCTACAGCCAGATTGCGCTACTAGGTAGCGCGTGATTCCCATTATACAGGAACCGTTTTGCTTGTCAAGCAGTGTACTCAACCTTGATGGCTGGCACCACATAAGCGTATTCTGCCACAGAATGCTCAGGCTCCGCAAGGAACTCTGCGGTAGCCAGGGCTGTGTCAAAATCCTCGTGCTCAACATACAGGTCACCGTTACCTAGTAGAACCAGGTTGGTGTTTGTGCGTGTAACGCTCATGCTACTCCTAAGATAGTGCTGCCCAACGTGCACCTGTGTGCACTGTCTGGCTTCCTAGGGTAATGCTAGCAGGAAGTGAGGTCTGAGCGGTAGGTCCCGTGAGGAATCTAGCCGTTGCAGTCGACAGTCCTGCGTTGATGTTGGTGGAACCACCAGCACCCATAGCGAACTGAGGTGGAGTAGTTCCTACCGCAAGAATCGCTACGTAGTAAGATCCTACAGCAAGAGTTTGGGGTGTTGTCAAGGCGATTGTCTTCAGACCTGTAGAGGTCCAGTTAGCGCTCTGATCAGCACTTACAGCCAGTCTCGTTCCGCTGCTGTTGTACAAGCCTACCAGATTTTGGCCCGCTGTCAAGGTGGCTCCTGGGCTTTCAATACCCACAAGGATATTGGAGACCACAGTGGAGCGATTGACGATCTTGACCTTCATCAAGTAGACCGTACCGGACGTTGTAGCGTTGGAAGCTGATCGCAGTGTAGCAGGATCGTGCGTCCACGCAATGAGTCCGTGGTCTGCTGGAGTGAACGTAGCGTCGTTCACATCGCTCAGTGGGTACTGTAGCAGACCTGCCTGGATAGTTCCACCATCATTGAAGGTTGTGATCTCCCTCAGGACGGTAGAACTGCTCTTGGTGTAGTTAACAGTACCACCATTGTTCTCGATACGCACGCGCTCAAAGATGTTCGGCGCGTTGGAGGTGGTATTGGAGTCCGTGAAGAGCTGCAAAGTCTGCCCAGACGGTACGTTTACCCACTTCGCGCTGAAGATGTTATTGTACGCGTTGCTCCCGCACTGGAAAGCGATGTTACCAGTAACGTTGTCGTCATCGCAAGTGACGTAATTGAGGTCAAAAACGTTGGATTCACCGTTCGCGACGTTGATCAGGAACTTGAACTGCTCCAAATTGGTCCCCCAGAAGCGCTGAGAGGCACCTCCGGACGCTCCGTCGATCAAAATACCCGTGCAATTGGCTCCATTTGCCCCTGCTTCGAACATATTGAAGTTGTTTTGGTTCATATTGTTCGATGGAGAGCTGATGTGAAGCGCTACACCGTTGTCTCCGACGATTTCAACGAACAAACGGGTGAATGTGCAGTCTCCAGCGTTCTGAATAGTGCCCTCATTGGCCAATCTGATGCCATTTCGAGTACCTTCAACCTCAATATTCTCGAAAACGGATCTCCAAGGCATAGCCAGATCCATAGCCCAGCCAGTGTTGAGAGCGTCGTACTCACCGTTGATACGCAGATTACGGAAGCTGGACATCCAAAATGAACGTGTATCCGTAGTTGTTACCGCCTGAGATACGATTCCGTTGCCAGATCCCTGAATGACGATGCCGAAATCTGCCAAATGGAGCTGTGCCCAGTTGGAAATGGCGATTGCGTTGATATTGGTGATGGGACGAAGGTACGTAGCGAACTCTCCACAGCCCTTCAGAGTGACTGTGAGAGGGTTGTCCTCGTTGGTGGTTCCGTTGATGATGATAGGCGTTGTGAGGCTGAATGAGCCCTCTGAGAGCTGGATAACGCCTCCGCCCTCAAGCTGAGCCGCATTGATAGCGGTCTGAATCTCTACCTGGTCCTGGACACCATCACAGACGTAGTCAGCCTTGTCCTTCACGTCCTGAGACGCGTCAGCAGCCGCGATAAGGCGGAAGTAGCTTCCTCCCGTCGCAATCGCTGTCAGAGCCGTTACCTGGTTCTGAAGAGAGGTTAGCTGTGTCTGTAGGGAGGCAACCGTGGTAGACGTGGAAGTTAGCTGGGCATCCTGAGTGGAGATGGCCGCATTCAGCGGTACATCCCATTGAGGTGTTCCAGCAGGAATTGGTGTGAATGCCATATCGTGCCCTTACTTAGCTGTCTACACCAAACAGCGCCCCTACCAGAGGGGCAGGAGCGCTATTCGGACTCGTTTGTTTGCTTCTCGGGCTGTACCAGTTCCCCGGTAATAGTCCCGTGATGCTTCACAGTATACCGGACCATTCGACTGGCCTCGTCGTAATTCACGTAAATTACGCGGTCAGTCAATTCAGCCGGATCAGACAGCTTGTCAAACGGATATTCAATTGTTCCGCCAATCTGCTCAATAAGCAGAACGAAGGCTCTCAGAATACTCTGAGCGTCGCCTACCAGCTCTTGTACGCCAATCGTGTCAGTGCTTCCGCCTGAATCAGTTGGATCTCTGTCTTCAGCCAATCGTACTCGTCCGCCAATCTAGGAGTAGTTCCCTCAGACTCCCAACGAGCCTGAAGTTCGTCCATCTTTCCTCGTGCAAGTTCAGCTCTCTCGCGAAGTTCCATCTCTTTGCTCCTTGGCTAGGTCCATAGCCTCTGCCAAGTTACCCAGAACATCAATCCCGATCAATGAACCGCCAAAGAGCTGGTCTCTCTCGACAAGGTCGATAAGATACCCAAGCTCTACCTCGTCCAGTCGGACATCAGCCGTTCCGTACGTCATGTTCCTCCTTCTTAAACGACAAAGGCCACTGACAGGTAGTCAGTGGCTCTTAGTCTATCAGACCGTGGCACGGTCCGTAAAGTCTACTCAGGAAGAGGAACGTCTCTCGGACCATCCTCACCAAAGCCGTGGAACGCCTCAGGACCCTCCAGCCAGGCTTCCAGCACCTCTCGCATGAGGACTGTCACGCCCTTGTCCCTGTCCTCCGCTCGCTGTTCCAGCTTCGTCAGAGTGTCCTCATGGAGTCTTACAGAGCGGGATACCATGCTCCCACGACTTGCATCTACCGTCATTCGATTTCCTCTCGTTACCCCCCAGGATCAGGCGAAGATGTCTTCCTTGATCTCTGGCGTGATCTCCTCATTGACCAGTACCTCGTAGACAGGAAGCTCAAGCTCTTCCAGTACCTCTTCGAATTCCCCAATTGTCAGAGGCTCTGCCTGTACGGTACTCACGATATCGCCGATGTTCATTTGAATCCTCCAAGATGTCTGAATGTTTCCAGGAACCTTTCCGCACCTTCATCAGGCTTTACACCATACCTGCGGAACAGCTCCTCTTCCTGAAGTTTCTGGGAAGCCAGGAACTCCTTCTGCTTCTGTACTCTTACCTCGTACTGCTTCTTCTCGTAGTCTCTCCTGGTTCTCCAGGGAGTCAGATCAGGAACACCCAGTGATGAGAGATCAACCTGGGGGAACTCATAAACCATCTGCTTTACCGTAGGGAAGTATGGTACCCCGATTGACGTACAAAAGTCAACTACGTCCTCTGGATACACACCACGAGTCTTGTCAGTGTTCTCGAACCACTGATTACAAGGACCATACCCTGCCAGAGCTACTACCTTAGCTTTCTCAGCTCTGAAACCCTTGGTACCCATAAGAAGCTTGCCAGAGCATTCTACAACTCCGAAGATGCTGTTTCTCTGCTTCTCGTAGGATTCCAGAGGAAGGTAATGAGCATACACACCACAGGTACATGAAATGTCTGGTGATGCATGTGTGGCAGAAGATTCATCCTTATTCAAGTCTGATCTTGAACAAGTAGAAGTAAGAGATCCATTACTCCAGTCTGCTGGAAACATGGAAATCAGTTTTCTATCACTGTTCCAAGACCATTGTTTATATCCTCTTACAGCTTCAAGGATCAGTAGTTCATCACCCTTGTAATCTCTTTGACTGAAACTCACTACACCTCCTACTTCTCTTGTGAAGAACCCTTATGAAAAAACAGTGTAACCACTTCCGTGGTACTTGTCAAGTCCCCCTGGCAAGGTTGACTCTGCGTTGATCAACTGCTACGGTTGGTCCATGGCACAGAAACGATTCAAACCTGTCCTGGTGAAGAACGCCACGACAAGAGCGAAGACAGGAGAGGTCTGGACGATCTTTGACACCAGAACCAAACAGCCTTGGGCAGATCCTCGTAACAGAGTATCCACCTGGTTCGATGTCGCCTGGACCTGTGACAACCTCAATTCAAGGGAGAAATAGCAGTGCAGTGTAACAAGTGCTTAGCGGTGACCAGCAACCGCCTGGCAAAGACTTGCCCCAGAAGGGGCTGTGGAGGTAAGCTGGTCAAGCAACAGGGCGCTAGCAAGTTCAGCGTCGTCAGAGCACACGGAAACCCCAAGAGAGGCTGATCATGAAGACTGACCCAACCTACCAGTGCGTAAAGTGCAAGGCAACGTCGTCCAACCCGAACCGCTGCCCGGACAAGTACTGCGGAGGGTACATGGTCCTCAAGCGCGGTCGTCCGGACATGTAAGCCCGCGTAAGCGCACAGAAGCCCCTCAGAGTCCCTGGAATCGTCCTAGGGTACCCGAGGGGCTTCGCCGCTCTTCTAGCGTCTCAGAGCCGACGCTACGTGCTTGGAATCGTAGTCTGCCAGCAAACCGTCCAGGCGACTGCGACCTGGGGTAGGTGTCTGAGGGGCCAGAACAGGCATTCTGCGCAGCGCCGTGAAATTACGGAGCTTACGGTACTTCTCTTCGGTGGTGTGTCCGTCCCATACGTGGTTCTCAACGATCTGCAAACCGTCGAAAAGGTCCACATCGTCCGGGTGAATGTGCCAGGACATCTGTCCGACAGGCATCTCCACGTACACAACCAGGTACTCAGGCTCGTCAGGGTCGTTGTACGCCCCCACAGAAGGGTACAGCGTGGTGAGAAAGGCCACGAGATGCGCTCTCTCACGATAAATCGACATCGTAGCTGCCTCAGCAGCGGTATTTACAGGCACTAGCGTGGCCTTTCTCGTTAAATTTCCACTTAATGTTCCTTCAGATACGGAAACAGCCCGATCCGGAGCCCGTAAGAGCCCCGAACCGGGTATTTTTCGTACTTCAAGCCTACTCTAACGCTGTCACCACATGAAGTGGCCGCAGCTAACGCTTTCCGTACTTAATACGGTCCTCATTGCACCAGGTGTGGAGAGCCACGATACGGCCATTCTTGAAAATCTTCGCCACAAGCTTGTTCTTCTTGTGCCATTGCTGGATTTCAAGAGTGCAGTGGGAACACCGATATCCCTTAGGGATCACCGTGTGCTCCGCAAGCTGCTTCTTCCAGTCGTTCGGGTAGTCCTCGTCACCCTTGAGGTTGTTACAGCTCTTGTGAGTCAACTGAATGTTCTCACGAGCGTTACTCCCTCCACGGCTCCTGGGGACAATATGGTCCCTTGAAGCGTCCTCCAGCGCCACCCACTTACCGCAGAGGGCACAGATGCCCTTGAAGTCGTTGTGGATCACTGCCAGAGGTTTAGAGTAGTAGGAGCCTGATGTCTTCCGGCTCATTTCTATTCTCCTCTCTTTTGACTTGTAAATGTGAAGATCAGGCCAAGAGGCTGAAAACCGCCCCTTGACCCGACCTTTTCTCCTAGCCCACGTAGATCACGATGACGAACTTCTTAATGGAACCACTGTTCGCCCTTCCCCTCTTCTCTACACCAACAGAGACCTTCTTCCCCGCCTTCTTGGCGTTCCTCATGATGTAGTTCTTCTCGACCGAATAGTGCTGCATGACGTACTTCCATGCCTCATCTTCAGTGTCGAACACATGATCCGTGTATACCTTCTGTCTGGCCATGTCTCCAGTCTACCCCTTCTCAGGCTACTGTCAACCCCTGAGAATCCCCCAGCCATTCGAATTACTAGGCCACCCCTTTGCCACTGCGAACTTTTAAAGGTAGGGGGGTCGCATTCTGCTTTGCAGGGGCAAAGCGGGTAATGAGCAGCAAAGCGAGGGTATTTGCATGTGCAATGGGCACTCCATACGCCCTGGTCAGAGCATTGTGAGCAGCAAATGGGCCTTTGCAGGTGCAATATTACTCTGCGTTATGCTTTGCATAGGGGAATTTGGGTATCAATGCAACAGAGAGTAACAATTGCAGGTGCAATGGAGGGCAAAGGGCATAGGGAATTGCAGGTGAAAAGGCTACTGGCTTTGCTGCAAAGGGGCTTATCTGGCATGCCACCCTAGTTATGGGTGTCCAGGGCATTACGGGGAGTTAGTAGTGTGTGCGTCCGGGGGACGCTGTGAGGCTGTCTGAGAGCCTTATAGGGGTACGGAGTAGGCCAGAGAGCCAAGAGGGTATGAGAGACGCTTAGGGGAGCGTGTAGCCATGCTCTAGCCCTATGCCTATTGGGTGTGTCTCTCTGTGTATCCAGGGAGAGCCATAACCACTCGCCGCGCCGTTCCCTGGGGGAGGGGTTGACGTAGAGCGGGTGCGTATGGTATCACGCGTTATTACGCCCTAATGAGGGGCTATAGAGGGTCTGTATAGGTCTAGGTAATGGTCTGTATTGGGGAATGAGTAGAGAGATATTGACTCCCCTCTATAACCACGTAATGGAAAGCCTTATACGCCTTACGCGCGTAGGGCTCTGGCATGGTCAAGATCAACTAGGCTAGGTCATGATCACGAACGGAGTGAGGTCACGGGTACGTAACGATGATGGACTAGGGGACTTGACAAGGGTTGCGCTCTATGAGAGAAACGGACTGCACACACCGACTGACCAGGGAGACACACCATGAACCGCACCGAAGCAATCAAGGCACACAAGCTCAGCGCGTCCATGGTCACGGCCATTGAGTCCATGTCCTACAGCGCGCATGACGCTAAGCGGGAGGGTCACACGGGCTACCGGACGCACGCTGACATTCACCCGCGCACCCGTAAGGCTCTGCACGACCGTGGGATCATGCACGGTCACTACTACCTGACCGCAGAGGGTGTGAACATCCTTGCCGCTCTCGCCGGTAACAGGGTGGACGCTGCGATGATGAGTGCCCCTGAGGCGGTCACGGTCACGGACATGCCGAGTGAGCCTGACTTTCTCGCCCCTGGCGCGGCTGAGTGCTATTTCGGGTGTGGCTCTGACGTGGTCGCTGTGTTCGTTGACTACGTGGGGCGCACTGAGGGTCTGTGTGTGGCTCACAGGGACCGTGTGGAGGGTGAGACCTACGAACTCCCCACGGCGGAGATTGTAAAGCCTCAGACGCTCGCATGGGCACGTCAGAGCATGGGTAAGGACGTCGTCACGGGTGAGCCCGTGGACAACAACACCACTCAGGAGAGTGACAGCATGACGGACAACACCATTCCCGCCGTTCTCATTCCGGGTGTTCACGCCCTGGACATGGGAACCAAGGGTTACAACCGGTTCGCCGGTATCGGTGAGTCACAGGGTGTCCCTGGGAGCCTGTACACGTACGGTCTGGCAACGGCTATCAGTAAGGCTCCCGGAATGAACGGAACGGGCAAGGTGAACATCCCGTGTGAGTACGGGGATGTGATCACGGTGCGTACGTCCCTGGGGGATGTGCGGTACGTGGTGGAAGACAACCGTTACAGCGCGACCGGTCCGCGTAAGGGTGATCCCATTCTCACCCGTTACGAGACTGACGACGTGCGTTGCTACGTGTGTGAGACGCACGGTGACAACTCGATGCCCGGAAAGAACATCGATGGTGAATGGGTGTGCGGTTTCTGCGTCGCCAATTACCGCACTCCCGCTAACCTCAATTCCCACTCCCTCACGTTCTACGTGGAAACCGAAAAGGCAGGAACTAAGTACAACTGTGAGGGACCGTGCGGAGGAATCAACAACCGCGCGTCATTCGCTGAGTTCCTGTGTGAGGGTGACGACGACGAAAACGAGGATGCCGGTTTTGTGGAGCACTGTGGAGCGATCACGGATCACGGGTACATCTGCTCTGTGGACTCTGTGGAAAAGTGCAACGCGTGCACTCCCTCTACGGGTGCGGGATTCCACACGGTGGCAGACAGCGTGAATGCCACCCCTGAGGCTCCCGTATCCACGGGCACCACTCACCACACCATGGATGAGAACGGCGCACAGTGGGAGCGGTTTGAGCACGTGCTCACGGTGGGGGACGTGGTCAAGGCTGTGGGTATGCAGGGTGTCTATGAGGTTCACTGCCTCATCCCTGGTCTGCCCGTGGTGTACGTGCTCGGGACCACGGGAGAGCCGTTCCCGCTCCCTGCAAGCAAGGTATACGCGCTCTAGGGGCTCTCTGGGGTACGGGGGAGGGTCATTGCCTACCCTCCCCCTCCCTAGGGGCTCACAGAGCCACACAGCCAATCTATGTATCGGAGTTTGTGTCATGTGGTGGATGATCATGAACGGCGCGCGGCTCATGTCCTCTTGGCTCTCTTGGGAGTGTCTGTGTGGTCACAGGGTCTGTCAGTGGTGTGATGGGTGGGACGATTCGGACATGATCACCCAATACAACCTCCCTAAGTCTCAGGTACGTAACGACTAGCGACACAGGGGCTTGACAAGCTCTCGCCCCTATGGGAGAAACGAACCGCACGACACACCGACCCCTCAGGGAGTGATCCAAATGGCAGCGATGATCCGGGCAACGCGCAAGGGTGGCAAGGTTGCTCACCTCATGCGTGCGGAGAGTGCGCCTAGCGTCTGTGGACGCGTCATGGTTCTCATCCCTGGGGGTGAGGGTCTGAGGCTCTGCCGCACGTGTGCCAGGATCACGGGAGTACAGGCAGACATTGACACCCGTACTCAGGAGGGTTTGCCCGTGGTGAGCGACTGGACTGAGGTAGAACAGTCGTTCATCAAGGGTGCGAACGACAGTTTCACCCTGGGAATGTGTCGGGAAGTGCTCGCACAGTACGAGAGCCACCCTGAGGACTACTCCACCCCTCACATGCGTAGGCACGTCGCCATGATGCGCGCGGCTCTCAACCTCCACACGGGACGTGACTACGTTGACCCCGTAGACGCTCCTGAGGCTAAGCGCGCGGGACGTGGTGGGGATGGAATGGTGAACCGCAACTCTAAGAGCGTCGCGCGTTCCATCCTCACCGCTAACCAGCGCTCCGCACTTGCGCGCATGGACGCTTTCGCCAATTCCCTCATTAAGCAGGTTCGGGAATTGGAGGGTAAGGAATGCCCGGAAATTCCGGCGATTGGTGAGGAGTACTTCTCTAAGCTCACCACTCGTAAGGAAATCGACGCAGCGTTTAACGCATTCTCCACCCTCATTGACAAGCTCAAGGCTAAGCGCGACGAACTGAAGCGCAATGCTCCTAAGGCTCCCCAGGGTGAAAAGAAGAGTGCGGAGGATGGTTACTACGTCAAGGGCGACACGTTCGTCTGTGTCAAGTGGAACCGCGCGGGTACGGGTCAGTACGCCACCGTGTGGAACGGTGAGGGTTGGGAGTACGACCGTTCCGCCTCTTACAAGCTTGTCCAGGAAGTCAAGGCAGGAAAGCTCTCCCCCATGACCCCGGAAGACGCTAAGCGGTTCGGTGACCTTTACGGGACGTGCTTCAAGTGCTCCCGCACCCTCACGGACCCTGAGAGCATCGCTCAGGGATACGGCCCCGTGTGTGCGGGTCGTATGGGTTGGTAGCTAGGAAGCTCTCAGGGAGCCTGTAGCAAGATCAAACGGGCTCCCTGGGGGATTACCCCAACTGGGGTACACAAGCGGCTCACAGAGCCACACAGAGCCCCTGAGGGGGCAGACAGGAGAGACACAGTGCAGGGGACACAACTAAACCTGTTTGACCCTGGGGAGCATGAGCACACGTACAGACGCACTCAGGGTCCCTACGAGACACAGGGAGAGATCACGCTCTCTCACAGCGGCTCTAAATGGTGCTGGACATGTGCGTCATGGGTCACTCAGTACCGTGATGGGTCACGGCTCAATTGGCAGGAAAAGGAATCGCGCGGTTTCACGTGGCGCGACGAAATGAAAAGGGGCTAGGCAATGAGCGAACGGCGTAAGGGTGGACGCGTCAAGGCAACATGGTGGGGAGCAATCAAGCGCATTGCTCGCACCCTGGAGCACCATTACGAGGGGAACACGTGTACCGGCATGAGTCAGCGTGTCCTCATCACGCTAGAGCTAGAGCGTGAGCCCGGACGCATGGTGTGCGTCAAGCTCTCTGCTGAGGATGCGCGTAAGTGGGCACGCGCGCTAGACCACTTTGCCGAAAAGGTCGAAAAGAACGAATGGTAATTCGTGCTTTAATATCGACCAGAAAGAAATTTCTGGTCGGTGTTAGTCCCCGAATTACAGGAGAAATATGGGTAAGGTATTGGGTGCACTTTTCCTGACAATAATTGCATTCGGTGCGGGTGTATTTATGGGTTGGGAGAGTGGAGTACGTGACGCTGAGAATCTGAATAGGGAGGTTTGTAATGTCTCATCACGGTAAGGTTACGCGTACCGTAGTCACCATGGTTTCAGGACGTACGCACGTCCTAGACCTTACGGATAAGCAGATTTACACACTCGTACAGCGCATAGGCGTACCGCACAGTGTGTTTATCTACGATCGTACGGATGAATCCCGTGTGATCCTGCCAACTGACCACGTGGAATCCATCGAACACGCGTACACAGACATGAGCGACGGGAGCGTATGACATGAGTGTCCAGTGTCGAACCATGCTGTCACAGCGTCCATGCGGCAATTCTCAGTGCACGCGTGAGGAGTGCTCGGGTAAGGCTCCCAACATGTGCGACTCATGCGGTATCTCTCAGGGTTCGCGTGAGTGGTGTGAGTACTGCGGACTAGACACAACACCCCCCAGGGAGCCCCTGAGTGCCCCTGAGAGCGACGAACGCACCACGGGGGAGGGTGAGCCCCTGTACACCCTTCAAGGGCTCTCAGAGAGCGACATACGTACTCTCATGCATGCGCTCATGTTCTACCGTGACCATGCCGAACTGTCCCAGAGTGACCGTGTGCAGACAGACACGCTACGGGGCCGAATTACCGATATGTGGATCATGAGTAAGTGACATGATCTTGAGAAACCCCCTGGTCAGACACATGATCAGGGGGTTTCTTGCTGTCTGGCTTGACTCTCCCTGAGGGCATGTGTAGTGTTCTTCCTGTCAGCACAGAGCAACGCCAGAGACAGACACCCCTAGCGGGCTAAAACGAGTCGACGGACGCTCACACAAGAGGTTGACACGCAAGACAGCAAGTGCTTAGATAGACCTCAGAACGAACCGCAGTAAAGCCCCTCACAGGGTGTGATGCGGGAACCATGTTCCTTGAGAACTCAATAGTGGACGCGAATACGTGGGCAGTCATAAAGTCGCTGAATTCCCTTCCCTAAGGGGCGCACAATGACTGTTGAGCACATCGCGCACATGGACTGGACCGTTTCAACTCTGGCCAGTGGTGAGCGCATGTACACGAACACCACAGAGGGAATCACAGGGGTTGCCATTATCGGTGAGCCCGGTAAGTTCTCTTACGTGGTCGTGGCGGAGGATGGTAAGGACGTTCACCGCATGTACAACAACGCTGAGTTTTCCGACTGGAATATCCCGCGCACGTGGGGAATCCTGGAAAATCTCGCGGAAGCGATGTACGACGTAGAACAAGAGTTGATCGAAGACTCTTACGATTCTCTCTACGAAATTGGGGAGGATTACGACGACTACGAGGGTCCGGATTACGGAATGGAAAACGATTCGGACCTTTACAACGAATGGTAAATAGCTGAATCACCGGAATTCAGCGGCTCTATGATTGCCCACTAATGGTCTGTCCTCACTGAATGAGCCCCGCGCATAATGCCCGGTTGTGCAGTAGGTGAGTTGACGGGTGACCATAAACAGCCCTAGCGCGGTGAATATCCAACCCGTTCTAGTGCTGTCTATGGTCATCTAGTCGAAAAGGAGAATGACCAATGATGCGTAGTCCGCTTGCAGACAACTTCTGGGATGTCTACAGTGGTGAGCGTGAGGTGTTGGGTCATGCGTTGTTCAATCATGACCCATTCGACCAATTCGCATGGGTCCAGGGTTGGCGATTCGCAATCGCTGACTATCTGGTGTGGGAGTTGGGAGAATATGTGCCGGAATTCCGGTCATACGCCCCTGAGGAAGACGCATACGAATTCGAAACACTCAAGGAAATAGATGCGAGTGCTGAGGCGTGCCAATATGCGCTCAGAATCCTTGACCGATTCCGCGAATGGTTGGAAATAGCGGAAGAAACCTACTGATTAGAGGGGTTGCGTCATACCTAGCCACGTGCTAGGTTTGGCGTTGTCCACCTAACAAGGGGTGGCAAAGCAGGAGGTTACATCATGACCGTTCGTAACGGCAAGATCACCGGTATCGTCTGCGGTCGACGTTCCAACGGTGAGCGTTGCGTGTTGTGGGCAGATGACACGTTCGAGTGGATGAGCGGCGCAGAGTTCGAGCGTCGGTTTGTCTTCCTGGTCTGAGTGGTCGCATTGCCTCTCACAGGGGCTCTGAGGGTCCCTGTGAGGGGTTGTCCGACTAACTGAGAGGAAACCGGGCATGACTAAGGTTGTAGCGGGTGCCGTGGCGTTTGTGGCGTTGCTGGCTTTCGGTGTGTGGGCATGGGTGGACGGACCGTGTGGACTGTACAAGTTCAGTGCGGCAAAGGATGTTCCCGCCCGTTGCCTTATGGGCAAGTGAGCTAGACGTATTGCATCCCTCTAAGACATGTGCTTAGATGGGTGTTGTTCGCCTAGCAGGAAGGAACACAAGTCATGGCGACTTATGGCGGGTGGCAGGAACTCCGGGAGTACCGCGTATGGAGCGCTGAGGACGTGTGGCAAGTAACCACAGTCTCTAAGCACCGTAACGGGTGGTACAGCGTCGACACGGACGGCTATGACGTGCCTTACAAGACACGTTCTGAGTCGGAAGCGTACGAGTGTGCCACTCAGCGCACAGAGACAGGAGAGCGGGAAGCTACGGACTCTTGCCCGTGTGCGGGTTGGGACCCTGAGGAGCGGGAAGACTGTGAGGATGCCGCACGGAACGTGTACGGTGACTCTCACGGTGTCCGCACTCAGATTGTGGACATGATCGAAAACCGAGAGTTGCAAGAGTACGAACTCTAGACAGCTTTAGTCGCTCCCCCGGTTGACACTGGGGGAACGGCTATGGTTAGCTAGAGCCCTAGCAAGCCAAACGGAGCAACAAACGGAGGAAACAAATGCTCCCGTACATGTTCAAGATCAACGACCGGGTTAAGCTCAACAAGTCGTTGGGTGGTCCCGTGTTGGGGCGGGTTGTCTCGCGTAGGGGTGATGCGCTGGTCTATACGGTCACGTTCACCACGGGCAAGACTGCGGACTTCCCTGAGGAAGCGCTGTCACACTGGGACACGTCCAAGGATGCGGATTACATGGCTGTGATCCGTGACGAGTCTGAGGCTCACGGGGACTACCGCGCGGTAGAGCGCTTCCGTGAGTTGAAGGATGCCGCAAAGGTTCTCCCCATCAACACGGGTGACAGCGTGGCATTCCTGTACGAGAAAAGTGGTAAGCTCACGCTTGCCTACGGCAAAAAGTTTGACAGCAAGAATTCCGGTACGAACGGGTACCGTATCGGTATCGTGACGCGTGATGGTGAGCGGTTCTACGTTCACTATGAGCACGTGACCCGCATCGAGAGCTAGTCAGTTTTTCTCTCGCATCCGCTTGACAGCGGGTGCGGGGGGATGATTGACTAAGTCTAGTCAGTCGGACAGAGACACAAGGAGAACCAAGATCATGGACAAGCTCACCATTGCCCGTGCCGTTGCGACCAACCCGCACATGCAGCGTCTCACCCGTAAGCGTGACGCTATGTTCAAGCGGATGCGTGCGGACTACGGCCGTGAGTTCATGGGTCTCACGTACGTGGAACTCCCCACGGACACGGAAGAGCGTCAGACCGTGGAGGCTCAGGAGGTGGAGAGCGCGCGTGAGGGCGTGAACCGCTGGACCCCCGTAGAGCGTAAGGAGTACATGACCCTTGAGAGCCGTATTCAGCGGCTCCGTAAGGCTCTCACGGATGCGTACTCTCAGACTGCCTGAGTTCCCCTCTAGGGAGCCTCTAGACACGCTAGGGGCTCCCTCCCCCTCACACACCCCGTAAGGCTCTCAGAAAGGGCAACAGACATGACGAACACCATTCTTTCCCCCGCGCTCCCGCTCATGAACGCGCCGTTCACCCTCGTACGGAATGACCACTACGTGGTGACTCAGGGTACCCCCAAGGGTGAGCGTATCGTGTTCGGTGCGTTCCTCCCCCTCAGCAAGCGCGCGGCTACGCAGTACCTCAAGGGGCTCCCGTCCACCATGAACCACCGTGTCATCAAGCGAACCACGGCGCAGCGTCAGAACCTCATCTGAGAAAGACCTATCTTGGGTCTTGCATCCCTCACCTTGCTTGTGTAAGGTGAGGGGTGTTGGTCCACAAGAAAGGAAAAACCGGATCATGCGTATGCCTGAGTTCCCGCTTTACCACAACTTCCCGGACACCCTGAAGGGTTGGGAAGCAAAGGAAAAGAACCGTGCCGAATGGTACGCGTATTGGGAATGGATGCGTAACCGTCGTTTCCACGCGCTTCCGGAAGACAAGGGAATTCCCGTTCCCGGAACGGGTACGCGTCGCTACCGTAAGAGCGTGAACGGCGCGGGTGTCTCGGCATCCTCCCGTGTGCTCTCCCACTACTACGCGGATGAGGGTGAAAAGGGGCGCACGGTTCGCAAGTTGGTTCGCTCTCGTGAGCGCGCTCTCTGGCTCAGTGAGTGGCAGCAGGAACAGAACGAGGATGCGGAGTACGGTTACGCGCGGGACGTTTACAGCGCGGGTGACTGGTTCTCTGACAACCCGTACACGTGGGATTGGTACTACGGAGAGAACGACTACGACCGGGAAGACTTTTACCCGATTGCGTGGGATGAGTTGTGGGATGAGCTTGACGACTACTGCGACACGTGCCAGGGTCCGTGTGAACTCTGAGCACTAGACAAGCCCCTCTAGCTTATGCTAGGGGGGTTTTGTCATGCCCGAAAACTCTTGCCCGAACCGTGTTGACAGGGGCTAGCGGGTGTGGTTGACTCTTCCTTGTCAGCAAGACACACCCCAACCAGGGAGAGCCACAATGGCTAAGCGTCAGAGCACCGAAACCCCTCAGAACGTTGTGCGTATCGATGGGGAGGGAAAGACTCACGCGAACGGGGGCAAGATCACCCCTCTGTGCAAGTTGAGGGGTCACGGGGAGCACACGTGGGTCACGACGGATGAGCCCGTTGACTGCCAGCGTTGCGTGTCCCTTGAGGCAAAGCAGCAGGAAGCGCGTAAGCGTCTGGAGTACGCCACTCGTGCGGCAGAGACGCAGGATGAGGTTATGTCTCAGGCTCCCGCGTACTTCCAAGAGCCTAAGCACAGCAAGCCCCTTCCCGCTGTGGAGCCCGTTAAGGACTCTCAGGGAGCGACGGTTACCGTTCCCGTGGACTACGACAACCCCACGGCCGGTAGGCGAGAGCTTGACGCGTCCAAGGGAGAGCGTGTGATCGGAGAGACGACGTTCCGCGAGAGTGCCGAGAGCATCGCTCGTAGGGAGCGTGCGCGGGATGAGTACATGCGTGCGACGCGCGCTGAGGCTCCCCAGAGTGCGGAAGCTGTACAGGCTCTCATTCGTCGTCTTCAGACCCTTCACAGCACCATGACGGGAGAGCCTGAGGGTGCGGAATTCTCCGTGACGTTCCATGAGCCTAAGAACGGTCCCGCGCTTGAGCGGGAGATTCCCGCCATGCCTGAGGGTGTCTCCCCGAACGTGTGGGAGTTGGCTTTCACGGCCAACACTGAGAGCGCGCGGGAGTACTGGACGCGTAAGGCAAAGGAGGAGCGTACGGCTTTCCTGGACGCTCAGGAAGCAATGGAGGAGAGCCGTAAGGTTGTGGAGTTGGATACTCCCCCGTTCTAGCCGCTCTTAGTGAGACTCCTCTTACTCCGGTAGGGGGAGTTTTGCTATGTCCGACTAGGAAAGGAAAAGGACAATGGAAAACCCTAAGCGCGCGAAACACCTTGCTATATGGGGTTGGGGAGAAATACAGTCCGCACCGATATGGTCCGTATGCATTACCGGATACGTGGTCATATTCAAACCGGACGCAGAATCATTCAGCATTCCCGTACCCGTGGACGAACTACAGACAGACTGAGCACAACCCGAGAGCCCCTAGTGAGTCTCTGAGAATCTCTCAGGGTCCCGCTAGGGGCTCTTTCGTGTGTCCAGGGTCCCAGGGTGCCCAGCGTCGCCGGTAGAGCCTCACACGGGCTCTCAGGCTCACGACGGTACCCATGGGCAGGATCAGGGAGACTCACGAGAGGCTCTGTACGGCTCTCTAGCAAGATCCTTTGCCGTCTAGGTCTCTGTGGTCATCCGTACCACGAACGGCCCTTAGAGAGCCGTACAGAGCCTCACACGTGGGGTGCAGTCGCTAGGTAGTCGATAGCCCTAGCTAGGTGTGCCGGATCATCCTTGAACATGCCTAGTGCTGAGTTGTGGAGTGCACAAAGAATCCCGCGAATGTCGCCGGATGTATGACAGTGGTCTACGACTAGTTTGTCTGTCGCTCCACATATCCAGCATTCGCGGGAATGGGTTAGGTCTCGTGCCTCTTGTGCGGTAAGTCCGTGTGGGGCTCTCTTGTGAGTCCTCACATACTCCCGCATGTATTCCTTGTGTCCCTCACTCTGTCGATATGTCTTAATGGATTCCTTACAGCGTGGCTTTCCTGCTTTCATACGAATAGGAATAGCCTCACCGCAATTGGCACAATCGGCCGTTAGTGCTTCCTGGTTCACATTGGATAGCTTGTGTACGTGTACGCCTTTAGGCATAGCAAAACCCCCTAGCTCGAATGGTATTTCTACCATTATACAAGCTAGGGGGTTCTCTAGGGGCTCTAGAGCTTGTGGGGTTATGCGGACGCGTACTCAGTCACATAAGTCACGTCGTAGTATTCCTGAGTGAGAGACACGAATGTCACCCGCTCGTACGCGTCTACCGCGCGAATCTGCCACTCACCCGCAGAACGGACGAACTCAGCGTCAGAGGTGGCGCGGTACTCCTTACCGTCATGGGTGAACACGTCACCCTCAACGACGTTGTCAGGCTTGACGGTAGCGTGCGCGTAACGGTCGTACATGTTGTGTGTTCCTTTCACAGAACGTATGTGCTTTGTCGTTAACCGGTAGGCTAACTCTACCATCCCCGAACTAGTCGGGAACGATAGGGACAGTCTATCAGTCGTACAGTCCGAACGGCCAACCCATAGAGGCAGCGAGCGGCCCGTAAAAGAACACGTAGAGGAAAAGCAGGAACACGACGATATAAGCCACGTGCTCTAGCGTCTCATTCCATACCCGCTTGATTCGACGGATACGGGTCTGTCGCGTGTTGTGGTTCATCATGGCTGTATTCTCCTGTCTAGTCAGCCATAGCCGAGACCCTGAGTTTCCCCAGGGTCCCGACTAAAGCGGCCTAGTACCGGCTGAACACGTGGACTGCACCCGTTTCCCTGTCAGTGACAAAGTCGTAGTCGTCACTGAGGTTGTCTGCCGTGTCGTCCCAATCGACAGAGACGAAATCCGGAAGGGTCATGTCGTAGCAGTCCTCAACGAGGTTTTCCGCGTATTCAGCGGCAGAACTCCATTCCCCGTTGTAGTGATCATCCATCCACGTGTCCGTCATGTCGCTGTCAATGCCGTATTCCCTGGCAGCGTTGACAACACCCGCAGCACGGTACGGCTCATCCATGAGAGCCACAAGGAACGTACCGACGTGGTCACCCGTGGGGGACGTGTTGTAACCGTCCACCATTTCGTAAACCACTCCGTCAACCTCAGCGATCACGGACACAATCTCATGGTCGTACTTGTCCGTGAGCTTGTCAAGGACCGTGCGCACGTCCTCAGGCTCACACGTTTCGTCAACCTCCACCGTGTGGAAGTGGTGAACGGGAACGCGGTTCCATGCCGGAACCTCATGCGTGATCTGCTGAACGGGAGCGCTCTTACGGGTGAAGAGTCGCACGAACCGCTGAACGGCCGTTTCCGGGGCCGTGACAGTCTCCTCAACGAACGTGGGAGCGTACTCACTCACGTAGTCGACACGGGGGGACTGAAGCGTCACGGTCATGCCGTTGAAACCCATTGCTTTACCTCCTGTTTCGCTTCCCCTTGTTAGGAAGCTGACACCATCTAAGCACGAGTCTTAGATGATGTCAACCCACTAAGTGGATTGGGATTGTGGCTAGACGTACTTGACAACGCGGGTGTAATCCCGCACGAACCCTTGCAGGGTGGCAACGATCACGTCGTGAACCGTGTTCGCGTCGCTGAAACCGTAGGTCTCAACGGCGTAGCCAGTGACGCACTCCTCGTACTCCTCTGAGGTGTCGTCGTAGCGCTCTCCACTATCCTCCGTAACGTAGTGCTTGTCAAGGAGCGTGAGCGCTTCCACGTTCTCACTCAGTCGCTTGACCAGCGTTGCCGGAAGATAGTCGGTTTCCGAGAAAACGCGAGTCTCGAACCGCGTACGGAAGAGAGCCGTACTGACGTGAAAGTCAGTGTTAACGTCAGTCTTGCGCGGGTCAGTGAGTGCGGTTTCCATGGTGTTCCTCCTAGCCGTTCCCCGTGTTGGGAACTAGTACCAACCTAGGGGCTCTCAGGCTTGCTGTCAAGCCCCTAGGATGATGCTAACTCACAACCTCAGAGGTCAAGGTTTCCATCCTCACACGGGCACCATGCGGTTTCCGTGCGTTCGTCCACGTACTTAAAGTGAATCGCGTACATGTATGACACGCCCGTTCGCATGTCAACGTACGCATCCTCAGCGTAGAACGTTCCCGCGCCGTTGTTGTGGCAAACTCCCACAACCTCAGCGATGATGTCAGGAACCTCACTCGCGAGAGCATCTGTGTCCTCAGCGTCGATACTGAGAACGGGCTCAACGTCGTCACGCTCCTTGTGGAGCATGGTGGACGACCAACCCCAATCAATCCAGCCGTTCTCTTCCCGTCCGTTCGGGTGAACCGTGGACACGGTAACGAATGCCTGAATCTCTGCCATGTGTTGCGCTCCGTTCGTCGTTGGTCCCAGTAGACCACACCACCTAGGGAGTCTGTCAACCCCCTAGATGATGCTACCGACTAGGCCCGGTACAGGATGTCAAACCAGTGTCCCACTGTCCCAGGGACGTAATAGCGCATGTTCACGCTGTGGTCTGCGTAGCGCTCACCGCGCATCCACACCTTTACCACGTGTTGAGCCATGGCGAGAGTGTGATCACGCCACATCCACGCAATGAGCTTGTCTGTGGCATCCTCAAAGCTCTCTGCCGCATCCACGGTAGTGCGTACGCTCTCGTGAGAGAGCCTTTCCGTGATGGTGAGTGTTCCCATGTGCCTAACCTCCTGTGTGGCGACGAGAGCGACGTTACGCGCTCTCAGGGAGTGTGTCAACACCCTTCCCCCGGTACACGTAGCCTACGCGTACAGAGGTGGAGTCACAGGGGCTCCCGTCCGTGTCGTTGTGCCTGTAGAGTGCGCCGTTAGGCATCCTCTTGACTCCCCTACGGCACACGGGACAGCGGAACTGTCCAGCCTTGAGGGGTGTCACAGTGCGCGGGAGAGCCGTAAAGGCTTTAGCGCGTGTAGGTGTGTTCATGGGGAGGACACTACACACGTAGTCAGTCTCTCGCAACCCCTTGACAGGGAGCGCTCAGTACCATAGATTGGTGTCAACACCAGGGGCGACGCCCGTCCCCAGCACAACGGGCAGTGAGGGTCGGTACCGGAGGACCCCTAAAATCGTTTAGTTAGGCTAAGTAAGTCACCAAACCGAGACTTGACACCCGCGCTGGTGGGGGTATAGAGTTGAGACAACAACACGCCGACCGGGGCGCAACACTTCCGAGTCAACCTAGATTCGTACCAGGGGTGCCCGAAAACTAGTTAGGCGCCCTAACGAACCATTTGCCCACCCCTTTGCTGCAAATTCGGACGTACCACACATGTCCGACATTGGCGGAACGGGGGAAATCGGACGAAACGTCACGAAATAGGAGGAATGAGCGACATGAGAGACATCGTCAAGGATGCCGCAACGCTCACGGTGGCCAAGCAGTACGAGGCAGCGCACTACTCAGCAGAGCAGTTTGTGAGTACATACACAAACTCCCGCGAAGAGAGGAATGAATTGATCGAATTCCTCGCAGATATGGAAATGATCTATAAGATGTATCCCAAGGACGAGTGGTTGCACTACGACTACAACGCAGATCCTACTGTGGAGTGGCAGAGAGATTGACATAGAAATGCCCCCGATTTCCGTTTGGATTTCGGGGGCATTTCTGTTTTGCTTTCCGACTGAATTACTGTTGGATTTCTGATTGGTTCTAGGGCTTAATTACCGTGGCCAACCCCATCCACCGGGAGATCCGGGGACGAACATGATGATCACACCGAGAACGGCGAGAATCAGACCGATGGTAAACAGCACCTTTAGCCCAGAGACCAGTAGTCCCACTAGGATAAGCAGGATACCAATTACGAGTAGTGGCATGAGAACCACTCCTTTCCTTATGTATCGCTTACCAGTATACTCCCCTCGCCCCAGCAGACCATGCAGTCGGCATCAACGTGACGATCTAGCCCAGTTCCGTAGCACGCATGGCATTCTGTCGCGTGTTCTTCCAAGAACTCCTCATCGCTGGGAAGAATGGTGTTCACGACGTTGGAATGGTGCCTGTAGTTACTCATGTGCTCCCTTACTCTACGATCTCTGCGTCGACTACGCCTAGCTGCTCAAGAACGTTCTCAGGTCTCTGTGGACCTGATTCCAGCTCATGCAGAGGCTTGGTGTTTCCGATGTCCCCGAAGATTCTGTCCACCATGGAAATCTGTCCGCTCTGCTTGGCTGTGACAGTCAAGGAGAAGCCTTCCTGTTCCATGTCGTGCTTCTTCTTCATGAGGTTACCCAACCTGTCAATCTCAGACGAAAGGTTAGGATCAGCATAGCCACCTTCGGCATCTTCTGCCATTTTCATGAACAATACACGCTGAGCCTGCATTTCTACCATGGAATCCATAAGGGCAGTCATCTGCTCCTTAGTACGGATAGTGATAGGAATGTCGTAGGCACAGGTGCTGCCTGCCTCAAACATCGGGCACTTGGCAGCGAGGAAGCAGGTGTCACAGATACGCATGGATTCACTGCGGATCTTGACCTTGGGTACGTCTACATCCTCGTACTCACCTGTATCTGGATTCTTGCGCTTTTCCTTGTCGAAATCGAAATCTAGGAACGGAATGACCTTCTTCTCTGAAGGGTCTCTAGGACGTGCAGTTGGTACTCTCTTCTGCGCTCTCTCAAGCACACCACCAACTTCGTCATCAGAAAACTCCGAGTTTTCCATATCCTGCAAAATCACGGGTGCAGTTACTCCTGTAGTAGTTTTACGGTTAATGGCAGCGACCTGCTGAGACCAGGACCACACGGAAAGGCGCAGCAGCTCAGTCGAATCATCTCTTTCAATCTTCTCCACATCGAACCCATTGGACATAAATGTGGAACGTTCTTTCTTTCGCGCCTGATCCTTCATCTTCTTTGGATAGCGCTTTAGCTGGTTGTGAGACCAAACGATAGTGTCTCCGAATTGTGAGGGAGACAGCCAAGAGGTGGACGCTACAGACTCCCACGGCACTGCTGCCATGATGTCTGGCTTGGTCATGCTCAGTCCGTGGAGCTTGACCCCACGAGACGCCAGACTGTTGAGAGTCGGGACAAGATCACGTCCTCCGATAGTTGTTTGCAGCACTCCGACGCGGCCGAAGCGTTCTGAAAGGTCATAGAGTACCGGCAAACCATCGTTGGCTCCCCAAATAGGTACGAACTTGTCAAAGAGTACGTCCCGTAGGTTGTCGCGATATTCTTCACGCGATTGGCTACCCAGTTGGTGAGCATCGAACTCTGTATAGAACTCAATCGCCCCGATATTGGCAGAAACCCAACTATGGTAGTGATCTCGGATGTCTCTGAGTTCCTGGTCACTGTACTTCTGCTCCTTCGAATTGTTTACCGTATAGCAGCCTGAGTCAATGAAGATGTGCTGCCCTTCTCCGAATTTCTCCTCAATCTTCCACGGTCTGGTGAACTTGGTTCTACGACGTAGACCGAAGTAGCTGAGTGAAACGTCCTTTACCCCTTCTGCTTGAAGCAGATTTCGGTACGTGGGGATCTCAGTACCGTTGAAATAGAATCTCATACTCCCTACTATAAACGACGAAAGCCCTCACAAGGAGGGCTACGTCTTATGGTGCGAAGTTCTTCAGTGGCTGGTTGGCGAAGTTTTCTGCTGTCTTGGCTGCCTGAGACAAATTACGATCTCTTCCGCCTGCCTTTCGGCTGGCTTGACGTGCCTGAACAGCCTGGCTCTTAGAAATCGCCCAAGCCTCAAGCTGAGAGCCCCTAGCAGCAATGCCATTAGGCTTCGCATTGCGAGATCCGACAGTGAACTCATTGGTTCTCGGCTGGTCTGCTGTGAGGTTCTGTAGCTTGAGATTGGATGATCCTTCCGGATGCTGGTGTGTTGGGTACGGGTCATTTGCTCTCGGCGCAACGTTTGCGAACTGAGACGGATTCTGTACGTGAGTCACTGAACTACCTCCCGAGCGCATAGCAAACACCCTAGGCGCTGGTCCTGTCAAGGCTGGTCGGTTCATAGACCCTCCTGGCAGTGCAGGACGCTTGGGAGACATGGCGTAGGTGTTACGTGGCTGTCCTCCCGCTGGAAGGGCTGCTACGGCTCTGTTGCCACCCAGTGGCGTCTTGGGCTGCATACCGTGCGGACGAGCCGTTCTAGGGGCTCCTGAGGGCATTGGAGTACCACTAGGCAGCGCGCGACGCATGTTGGTCGGTGCGGAGGTTGGTCGTGGTGGCGTACTGTCACCAGGGATACGAGGAGCCTTGGCTAGTCTCGTGAATCCCTTGGTCACCTTGTCGAATACGTTGTACTTGAATTGAGCACCCATTGCGTCAATAGCACTCAAGTTGTGTGGAGTGGCACTCATAGGTTCTCCTAGAAGTCGTCATTCAAGCGGACATCCATTGCCCGCATTTCTCTTTCCTTGCGCACGGTGGTTACCAGAGAATTCCAAGGAGTGACTTCCTGCTTGAATCCGGGACGATGCTCAGGCTTCATGTACTTGGGATGTACGTAGAGCATCACTGGTACGCCGATTTCATGGAACATCTCGGCTGCTTCGGTGTCTGACTCCACTACGAAGGACACGGCTCCGTGCTGCCGTAGCTTCTGAAGTTGCAGCTTGCGTCTGTCGCAGATGTCCTCAGGGTCCCCAACCTCGTAGTAGACCTCATCAGCATGGTCTACGAGCCCATTGACACGTAGCCAGTACTGAACCTTCTCCCTGGCCATGCTGTCCACGATGAGCGTGACTCTGTGGCTCTTGACCAGGGAGTGATACAGCAGGGCTCCTGACATAATCATCGCATTGTCATTGGGAGCCCTGAGAATTCCATCAACCACCATAGCGATATTGGCGGACCATTCAGCGTTTTCCATTACCTACCTCTGTGCGTAGATAGCCGCATTCAGCAGCCGTCTTGGGTCAGTTTCGATTCTTGTTCCGTAAAGCTGTGTGTCTCGGTACTCCTGTTCCATGTCCGCAGCCTGAGAAATCTGGGAGAGCTTGGCTACCAGACCATCTCTCTTGGCTGCCTGCCACTGGAAGTTGTAGAAGTCGTGGTAACCCTCTCCCTGAGCATTGAAAGCCTGCTTTCTGTTCGTGTGAATCTGGTCGAACAGTGCACGTGCTTCCCCTGCAACGATATTGATACTGTTGAGAGCATCGTGCCAACGAGGGGTATGTGGAGTCTCGTGAGCCAGGATATAGCGAAGGCTGTCATATCGGCTGAACAATGTATCCGCAGCTTCTCGGTTACGTCCTGCTTGCTCTTCGTATTCCTTCGGGATATCCCTTACAGGATTGGTCTCAGGTTCTACCGTCCAGTGGTTCTCTGTCAAGTTGTAAGCGGCATAAGGATGAATCATCTTGATTGATTCATCGTGGTTTTCCACATCGAAATTCAGATAGTAGGTGATCTCGTAAGCTCGTTCATCACCTCTGTTGAATGTCACCATGGATGTAGAAGGCCATAGGTTGGTTCTCAGATCATCGTTGATGACATAGGAGATGTCGTATCTGTCCATTCCGGAGAATGCCGGATTGTTGTCTACGAATCCTGTGTAGTCAATTCCGAGCAATACGTCCAGATCACCATTTCCACGATCTGCTGCCCACTGGTAACTGATTCCCGAGCCTGCAAGCCAAGCCATTGTCCAGTCAACAGGGCTGCTGTAGCGAGTAGTGAGGTAATTGTACAGAAGAGAAAGAATCTCATTCGCGACATCTGGTTTGATCTGATTCCCGTCAAATAGTTGTGGATCAAGGATTAGTGCTGGTTGTGAGAAGTAACCACTAGCTCCTACATGCTCTTCTAGCTGAGGAAACTCTGGTACATACTTCTTCAACCAAGAAGTGTCTGTAGTCATAAAAAACAGTCTACCCTCCATATGACACGAGGGCAAGCCCTTGACGGACTCACCCTCGTGTGTTAGCGTTTCTCAGCTCTTGGGAACCTTCAGCTTGTCCCAGCTCACCTTGCCTGGGATGCCGTCTGCATCGTCACCCTTGTAGCCTAGCTTCTGCTGCCAAGCCTTGTAGGACGCCTCGTCACCAGAGCCCCATACGTCAGTATTGGTGTTGCTCTTGTACTTGTTGCATCCTTCGGCAACCAGACGCTTGTGCATTGCTGCAATACGAGCGTCCTTCTTGCCCTCCTTGAAGAATCCTGCACCTGGGAAGGCGTAGTACTCAACCTTAGGAGGAGTTGGCTTAGCCTCTGGAGCCTTCACCTTCAGCTTGTCGCCAGGGTGAATCTCGTCAGTCTTCAGACCGTTCCACTTCTTCAGGTCATCAACCTTTACGTCGTACTTCTGGGCAATTCCGAATAGGGTATCGCCCTTCTTTACCTCGTAAACGGTGTCTGTAGAAGGCTGGTCGTCCTCATCACTGTCGTTACCCTTGAGAATGTCCTTCGCGAAGGAAATAACCTTGGCAAAGTTCAGGCTTCCAGGGTCTCCGTGGTCGTTCTCAGGCACGTGCTGGTGTCCGCAGACACCCTTGAACTTGTTCCACGCGTCACCGGTCATACGGCTCTTGTTGCTGCCGTAGGAGTCCGGGTAAGCCAGCCATGTGCTAGGACCGGACAGCGGTACGTTGTGGTTCTCGTTCATCCATGCCAGGAACTTGGCAACCTCCTTCAGAGCCCACTCAGGAGCCTGAGGCCAGTAGATGTGGGAAGAGCTGGACCACTTGCTGTGCGTACGTGGGTCACAGGTTCCTACAAGCTCAACCTGACACACGTTATTGGTGTTGGTCTGAACTCCACCGGAAAGGTTACGAAGAGCACGAGAGGATGTGTCCACGTAGAAGTGCTGGTACCAGATCAGCTTCTTGTTCTTCAGGTCTGGAACAGCCGTGAAGTTAGGGGCTGTAGCTCCACCCTCATATCCGGGCAGAGAAGTTCCCTCTGTTGTGTGGAGGACAACTACGTTGACCTCTTGTCTGTCGCCTGGAAAACGTCCCTCATACCAATAGGCAGAGGACGCACCAGGATATCTCTGTGGTCCTTGTGCAACCATTCTTA
>Ga0105032_100027_pt1 | contig 26827 bp, 32 predicted proteins | sample RS_126metaG_FD_91481 | JGI IMG/M metagenome (GOLD analysis project Ga0105032, IMG submission 91481) | Switchgrass associated microbial communities from Austin, Texas, USA, to study host-microbe interactions - RS_126 metaG | ecosystem: Host-associated > Plants > Roots > Rhizosphere | place: USA... | reverse complement strand
ACAAACACCAAATAAAGAAGAACTCCTTCACTCTCTTAAAGAGACTTCTAAAATAGGTCGGTTACAGGGTCTATATAAGATCGTAGATACCGACCAAGGGCCACATCCGCATAAGTTCACAAAATATTCAGCTGTATTAGTCGCTTCGACAACAAAGATCGTTGGCAATAATATATACATCCATGCATATTTTGATAACGAGAACTCCGTCAATCGATTCTTCGATATGACTCAGCACATCATTGAGGCGGCATATGGCCGATAAGCTCCGTGGCGAAGGCATTATCCCTAACGAATTCGTGGATAAGCGAACACCCTACACACAGTTCCAAGTCTGGCTCGGAGAAACAGGCGGAGCTATTGGGTGTCCTGTCGATTGTCAATACTGCTTTTTTCAGCTCGACGGCCTGACTCCCGCAAAACCTCGAGAAGGGCTCACGCCGCAAGAACTCGTCGAAGAACTTGGCAACGCCTCAACTTATGCACCCAATATACCCGTCAACTACGGAAGCGAGACGGACGCTTTTGCGACACGCAAGAATGTCGCGTACTACTCTGAGGTTCTGCAGCGATACGGCGCTTCAGACTACCCCAATCCTGTGGTTTTTATAAGCAAACGAGAAATACCCGACCAGATTATGGATCTCGCCGCAGAGATACCTCAACCAGTTCTTTTTTACATGAGCTATTCGGGACTAGGCGATACACCTCTAGAACCGACAGTAAAATCCGAAGTTATTCGTGATAACTTTATACGCCTAAAAGAACACGACCTCACAGGCGTCCACTACTGGCGGCCTTTTTTGCCTCAAAACTCCACACCAGAAAAAATTGAAGAAGTACTTTCTCATGTTGCCGAATATGCTTCGTGCTCGGTCGCAATCGGCCTCCGCTTAAACGACGGTATCCAAGCTAATATTGCCGATTTTTGGCCGGAACTTGGCGCGAGTACCTATGACTTTACGAAAACCGGCGAATTCTGGCCAGAAGACGTACGGGACTATCTCATGAAATACACCAAACAGCACTATCCCGACTATCCTGTCTTTTTTGGAACGACACCATGCTCCGCCACCTTCGCCCTTGAAACGTCCGATATACGCGGCGCTTACAGAAGTAGCGGATGTCTGGAGAGTAACTGCCCGCCATTTCAGCGTGAGCGCTGTGGGGCTGCATTTGCTACGCCTACCGAAGAACAAATTCAAGCGGCGGCTGAAAAGATGGATATTGCCATGGAAGACATTTCGCTTATAGACAACAGAATTACCGTACGAGGTAAGGTAGAGAGCGGCAAATTAGTATATTTACGATATGCACTTAAGTATCCTGTTATTTCCGAAGCTGTCGGGTACGCAGCTGGCTACAACTGGGCAAATGTACGCGACGAAGGAAGGATTATTGAAATCCCGTGGAGGAACAATTGGATCAAGGCAGCTAAAAACCGGCAACTCGGCAAGTTAGGAATTCACGATCTTGGACTCTAAATATCCCGACGCTTCCGCAAACTCTCCCGGTGTACCAACGTTAAAATAGCAAATCCGCTCATCAACGAAGGCATTCAACTGACCAGCCTCGCATAGAGGCTCAATAATCGCGCCCCAATCGTTACCAAAACGAGAATCGCAGTAGCGTAGCGCCTCTTTCTCTAAAATCAAAAATCCAGTATTCACTAAACCTTCAACCTCTGGCTGGTCCATGAATGCGGCCGGTTTCAGTGCACTCTCAACCACAAGTCCATCTTGAATTTTCACCAATCGATGACGAGAAAGCTGGCACGATTTCGTCACGACCATCGTTGCTAATTCAGGTCGAGCGACGTGATAGGCAACCGCAGCATTGACATCAAGTCCCTCACGAATCTCATCGGTATTACAAGCAATAAAGAAAGGCTCCGGAACGTGCTCTGCCGCAGCCTTTATCGCGCCGTACACTCCTGGCTCAGATTGTTCAGAGAAGTTAACTACCTGTGGAAAACCGGCATCCTCTACCCATGTTCTCATAAAGTCGGCATGATGATCAATCGCAAAAACCAAATTCGCACAGCCCGCTTTCGTTATACCATCCAAACTATACGTAATAAGTTCTTTACCGTCCACCTTGAAAAGTGACTTAGGCATTTTGTCCTTACTCAACGGCTGTAGCCTAGTACCCTTTCCTCCACAAAGCAAAATACTCCCAAATTGCATATATCTCCTATCTAGAATATCTTTTTTAGCTGCATAGAATACAGTCGCTCATTATACCTGCGTCGAAAATATATTCGACTCTAGTCACTCTATTATATCATTTATGCTATACTAAAAACTATCATGGATATTCATACCAATATCTCGCTCAAAAAATACACGACGATGCGAATAGGAGGTGACGCCCGGTTCATGACCGACGTTCACACGCCCGAAGAAGTGGCCGAGGTTTGCCGCAATGCCCGCTCGCAAAACTTGCCTATTTTCATACTGGGCGGCGGAAGCAACGTAATTGTTCGCGACGAAGGTTTTAACGGCATCATTGTCCTCAACAAAATCCCAGGGTTTGAAGTACTTAAAGAGGAACCCGGAACAGTAACCATAAAAATTGGTGCGGGTGAAAATTGGGATAATGTTGTGAAGCGTACGGTTGATATGAATCTCAGCGGTATTGAGGCTATGTCTGCCATCCCAGGCACTGCCGGCGCAGCACCAGTGCAAAACGTGGGCGCTTATGGCCAGGAAATTGCCGATACGTTCGTTTCGCTCGAAGCTTACGACATTGAAAACGATCAATTTGTTACTTTAGAAGCAAATGACTGCGGTTTTTCATATCGCAATAGTATTTTCCGTAGCAGCGCAGCCGGCCGGTATTTTATCGTAAACATCACCATCAAACTCTACAAAGCCGCTCCCACTCCACCATTTTATGCAGCTGTTCAAAAATACCTCGACGAACATGCTATTACACTTTACACTCCTCAGGTTATCCGCGACGCCGTGATTGCTATTCGTAAAGACAAACTGCCCGACCCTGCTGTGGTGGCAAATACAGGTTCATTCTTTAAAAATGCCATCATTGAAGAATGGCAACTGAAAGAACTTGAAAAAGATTATACTGATATTCCGCGTTACGAAATGCCAGGTGGCCGCTACAAAATACCAACTGGGTGGCTGATTGAGCAAACGGGTTTGAAAGGTCAGCTACTCCATGGCATGCGAGTACACGACAAGAACTGCCTGGTGCTTATTAATGAATCCGCCCAAAATTATGCCGATTTGGCTGCTGCCCGCGAAGAAATCAAGGATGCCGTACGCGATAAATTTCGCATTACTATAGAACAAGAACCACTAGAAATATAGTCTTGCGCTTTTTTTACAAAGCGCTTATGCTAGGGATATGCGTAGTAAAAATGGCTTCACACTGATTGAACTTCTTATTACTATAACGATCATGGCGATCCTTCTTACCCTTACTGTGGTAAGTTTGCGTTCAAGCCAGGCGGTTGCTCGCGACGAAGAGCGCAAGACCGACGTGGCGGCGATTGCTTTGGCGCTAGAAAATTATTATGACGGTGATTTTGGTGAAAATCCAAGTTTTGAGGCAGTTGGTAAAGGAACATTTCCAAAATATCAAGAGGGATACTATCCGCCAACAGCCTATATTGCCAATGAAGCCGCTATTAGAGAGTCATTACACGAGCTAGACCTCTCGGCCATTCGTGCGCCAGGCGTGGCCGACACACAACCACCAAGCCTCGTAGGCGCCACCAGCACTGGTAATCAAACTCCTAATGTCAATACGTACATATATAAACCGCTTAAAGCCGACGGAAGTCTCTGTAGTGTAGGTGCTGCAAATGGCCAGTATTTCGATCAGTGCACCGACTTTGTGCTTTACTATCAACTCGAAACCGTCAGCGGCGTACAAACGATAACCAGTAAACGCCGCTAATGGCAACGAGTTAAGAGGACAATACTTGCTATGGCAGGTCATAGTCTCCAGCAGGGATTTTCGGCAGTTGAGCTCCTCATCACACTATTTGTTGCTGCTGCTTTTTTGGCCACCGGTTACCAACTTTACTACAGTGTTATCGAAAGAAGCGGTCAAGCTCGATTGCGTTCTATTGCTACCAACGTCGCCTATGATAATCTGCGTTTTTATGCCGCAAAGGTCACCAGCCCTTGTGTTGCTACCTCGAACCCAACTCCTACGCCAACTATTCCAGCCAATAGCGGCCTAGGTAGCGCCTCCATCACTGTCACCCTAACCTGCCCGTTTGGTACAAGTAACGCTATCACTACGGTAACTGTGCGGGTTGGCTATGGGCCGGCTAGCAATCAAGAATTTACGGAACATAAGATCTATGCGACACCAACCCTCTAAATCCACCGGTTTTACTCTCGTAGAAGTGCTGGTCATTGCGCCCATCGTTATCCTTGCAATCGGAGCATTCGTTGCTATTTTAGTGAGTGTCGTCGGTGAAGTTCTTGTTACCCGCAACGCCACTTCGCAAACCAATGATATTCACAGCGCGCTCGATCAGATAGAACAAGATGTCAAACTCAGCCTTGAATTCCCTGTTACCACCGGCTCACTGCCCTCTCCACAAGGACGCAACAACAATTTCACCGGCACATCGGCATTCACGAGTGCCGACTCAAACACGCTCGTTTTACAAACTGCCGCCACAAACTCTGACGGCATTATGTATTATGCCAATCAGCCAAATCCTTGCCCTGAGGTTGATATTTACGATTATCCAGATGTTGTCTACAACCGAGTCTTTACCATATCGAATATGTATTTCATCAAAGATAACGCCCTCTGGAAGCGTACCTACGTACCCACTTATAACCTTGATGTTACTAGCCCAAACCAAAGCACTCTCTGCTCAGATAGCAGCCCTCGCGAACGTAATACATGTAGCCCAGGCTATACTGCGTCGCGTTGTCAAACCCAAGACACCAAGCTTATCGAAAACGTCACCGCACTTTCTACTGCCTTCTTTGCCACTGGAGACAGCACAACGAATGTCGGAGCCGGAAATTCAGCAACGGCCACCACTGTAGAGGTCTCTATTACGGGCAGCACTAAATCCGCAGGAGAACCAATCACAACCACTTTGAAACGCCGCATGTCCAGACTCGACCAAGCTAACCCCACAAGTACTACTTCGCGGTGGACAACCTGGGCTAATGGAGGCGGTACGGGTCAGCTACAAAACAGCTGGACTCACTACGGCACTCCTTTTGCGACACCAGGCTATATTAAAACCAGTGGAGGCGTGGTATTCCTGAAAGGACTTCTTCGAGGTGGTACAACAACAAGCGGCACAATCGTTGCTAAGCTTCCTGCCGGGTACAGGCCAAATTCTATTGTTACCGTTCCAGTTACTGCTCGTACGCTTTCTGGCACAAACGGACCAGCAGTAGTGCAAATACTTACCAACGGCGATGTAACAATTTGGTATGTACCCAGCCATAGCGACCCATGGGTTTCGCTTGACGGTATTAGCTTTTTACTAGATGGCGAATATCCGATGACACAGCTTGCTCTCCAAAACAACTGGCAGCCATTTTCTGGGCGATATTTACGATCCGGCCTCGACGGCATGGGTCGCGTGAATATACGTGGTCAGATAGCACCGGGAACCACTACAACCAACACCGTCATCTCGCAGCTACCTACCGCTCAATATCCTGGCAAATATTACCATCTCATGGGGGGAGCTCCTAGCAATACTTATATCTACTACGGCTTAGATGCTTCTGGTAACTTTATATCTCGCGGCGTCTCTACCTCATGGTTAGCCATTGAGAGTATGGTCTACCCTAGCTCATTTAATGGCTGGACAGAGTGGCCTCCGGGTGGTGGCAGTAACCAACTGAAAAATGGCTGGACGAACTATGGGAGCACCTACCCTTCCGCCGGCTACACGAAAGCTGCCGATGGGGTTGTTATGCTCAAAGGCCTAATTGGAGGAGGCAGCACCACACAAAGTAGCGTTATCGCCAACCTTCCGGCAGGGTACCGACCCAAGGAGAGGCAGATTTTCGATTCAGTCAGCAACGGCGGCTTCGCCCGTCTCGATGTATGGCCAACTGGAGAGGTTGTCGTTAATGCAGTCAGTAGCAATGTCTGGCTCTCTCTTAGCGATATCAAGTTCGTAGCTGAACAATAAAATGCTTGTGTTTTACCAACGTGCATAGTAAACTTATCGTATAAAGTTATGTTAAACATTTAGGGGGCATCATACATGAGTCTTGCAAACATTAGAAACTTACAAAAAGAGAAAGGTTTCACGATCGTCGAACTTTTGATCGTGATCGTGGTAATCGCTATTCTTGTTGCAATTGTAATTGTTGCGTACACGGGTATTACACAGCGTGCAAATGAAACAGCAGCGAAAGCTAATGCTGAAGCTGTTTTGAAGGTTGCAGAGGCATATGCCACAGATGCAGGAAATGGCAGCTATCCAGACTTAAACACATTAGATGATTGGAATGGCGTTACGCGAATACCTAGCGGCGTAAGTCTCATAGGCACTGCACTATCAGACGCTCACGAGAACGGGCAAACCATCCAATATGTACCTACCGCTAGTGGCAATGGCGCATGTGTTGGCTACTGGGATGGCTCTGCCGCAGCATGGCTATTCGCTGGCGCAGCCACAGCAGCAACCAACACACCAACCTGTACTGTATCGTAGAAATAATTCTATAAACAATAAAATAGCACGCTATGCGTGCTATTTTATTTAGATCTAACACATTGTTATATTCGAAGTTACATCGATCTAACTGTCTCGCTCGGCAAAGGAAATTGTTGAACAAAAGCCTTTACTTCTTCTCGTAGCTCAGCAAGTCGTGCTTCATCTTCACGAGCATCAATCGCTTGTTTCATCCACTCGGCTAGCTGTTCCATATGTTCTTCTTTCAGCCCACGCGTAGTGACGGCAGGCGTGCCGAGGCGAATACCGCTGGGTTTAAAAGGTGGCAGTGGGTCGTCGGCAACGGCATTGGCATTGAGGGTGAGGCCGATTTTATCGAGTGCTCGTTCTACTACCTTGCCGTCCAGGCCGAAGCTTTTGTATACGTCAGCCAAAATAAGGTGATTACTGGTACCGCCACCGATCAGCTGAAAACCACGTTTTTGCAGCTCATCCGCCAAAACTTTCGCGTTCTTTACTATTTGCGCTGCATAGTCTTTAAATTCTGGCCGCAATGCTTCGCCAAATGCTACAGCTTTTGCAGCGATCACATGCATATGCGGGCCGCCTTGCATACCAGGGAATATAGCACGGTCAATCAGAGTGGGAATATTTTCAAGTGTTTTTTCTGGTTTTTTGAGAGGATTACTTACTTTACCGCGCGAGAGAATCAACCCACCGCGTGGACCGCGCAGGGTTTTGTGCGTAGTGGTGGTAATGACATGAAAGCCATAGTCGAACGGGTTTTCCGCCACACCGCCAGCAATCAAGCCGGCAATATGCGCCATGTCGGCCATAAGAAGAGCGCCAACCTCGTTGCCAATCTCGGCAAACTTGGCGTAATCGAGTTCGCGCGGATAGGCGCTAAAGCCTGCCAAGATGATTTTTGGCTTATGTTCACGCGCCAATTCTCGCAGCTCGTCGTAATCAATCTCGCCGGTTGCGGGGTCTTTCATTTTGTAGCGGACAAAATTATAAAGCTGTGCACTGCGCGTCACTGGTGCACCATGCGTCAGGTGTCCACCGTGCGAAAGATCCATCGCCAGTACGGTATCGCCCGGCTGCAGCCATGCGCTATACACAGCTTCGTTGGCTGGTGCACCGGAGTGTGGTTGCACGTTGGCGTGGTCGGCATTGAAAAGTTGCTTTGCCCGATCAATCGCCAGCTGCTCCAGCGGGTCGGTAAAATCTTGCCCACCATAGTAGCGCCTACCCGGATAGCCTTCGGAATATTTGTTGGTAAACACGCTCCCAAGTGCCGTCAAAACATCTCGCGACACGTAATTTTCGCTTGGTATGAGTTCTAATCCGTCGCGTTCGCGCTGTTCTTCGCCCGCTATCAGCTGAGCCACATCTGTATCTTGCATGGCAGTCCTCCTCGTTTCTTTCATTATAGCATTTTTTAAAGAACTATTGTTTTTATATCGTATGTGATATAATAGAGGTTATGATAAACGAAGATTACAAAGTAAAAATCGGTACTCTTATACAAGAAGCTCGTATGAACCGCGGGCTTACGCAGGCAGAATTAGCCGTTGAACTTGGCACCAGCCAAAGTGCTATTAACCGCATTGAAAAGGGTGGGCAAAATATCAGCCTTGAGATGATTGCCCGAATCAGCGATGTACTCGCCAGCAACATCGTTACTCTCAACCAAAGTGGAAAAATTAACTTCCGTATTCGTGGCGGCCACAAGCTTTCGGGCAGTATTGCGGTGAATACCAGCAAAAATGCAGCTGTTGGCTTACTCTGCGCCTCGCTTCTCAACAAAGGTAAAACCACGCTCCGTGGTGTGGCAAAAATTGAAGAAGTATACAGGATTATTGAAGTATTGCAGAGTATTGGCGTGAAGGTGCGCTGGATTGGTGACAGCAACGACCTCGAAATTATTCCTCCCCGCCGCTTACAGTTCGACCAAATGGACACCGACGCCGCGCGTCGCACCCGTAGTATTTTAATGTTCCTGGGGCCACTACTTCATCAATACAAAGAATTCAAACTTCCCTTTGCCGGCGGTTGCTCACTTGGGACTCGCACGGTTGAGCCACATTTGATTGCCCTTTCACCGTTTGGCCTTGATGTCGAGGCAACCAGCGATTATTACCATGCAAAAGTATCACCAAAAAAGATCACCAAAACAATCCTACTCACCGAACGTGGCGATACTGTCACCGAAAATGTGATCATGGCAGCCGCTCTTTACGACGGCGTTACCACCATTCGCAACGCCAGCCCTAACTATATGGTGCAAGACGTTTGTTTCTTTTTGCAAAAACTGGGCATCAAGATTGAAGGAATCGGCACGACCATTCTAACCATCCACGGCCTTAAAACAATCGACAAAAACGTGGAATACTACCCCAGCGAAGACCCTATTGAGGCCATGAGCTTAATCGCCGCTGGTATCGTGACCGATTCTGAAATCACTATTAAGCGCGTGCCAATTGAGTTTGTTGAACTTGAACTAGCTATTCTCGACAGCATGGGCTTGCAATACAGTTTGAGCGAGGAATACACTGCCAAAAACGGCAAAACGCGCCTGGTTGACCTAAAACTGAAGCATTCCGAACTGCAAGCGCCAAAAGATAAGCTCCACAGCCTGCCGTTCCCCGGTGTCAATATGGACAACCTGCCATTCCTTGGTTTGATTGCCACGGTAGCGCATGGCCGCACACTCGTGCACGACTGGAGTTACGAAAATCGCGCGATTTACTTTACCGAACTCACCAAGCTCAACGCCAAAGTTGAGATGGTCGACCCGCACCGCGTGTATATTACCGGCCCTACCAAATGGAAGCCAGCAGATGTGGTTGCTCCACCTGCGCTAAGGCCTTCTGTTGTGATTATGTTGGCTATGATGGCAACACCAGGCACCTCGACCCTGCGCGATGTGTATTCGATTAATCGCGGTTACGAAGACTTTGCCAATCGCCTTAATCAACTTGGTGCGCACATCGAAACTATCAGCGAAATCTAGTATTTTCCCCTATAACATGCTATAATCAGTACGTTCACTTCGCATGGCGAATGTAGCTCATCTGGTTAGAGCGTCGGGTTGTGGTTCCGAAGGTAGTGGGTTCGATCCCCATCATTCGCCCCAGAGAAAATGTCGGCTTAAGGCCGGCTTTTTCTTTGCATTAAAAATGCCCAGGTGATGTCCCTCACCCGGGCGTAGCTCATGATTATGTTACATACCATGAGGTTTTGATTGGTGCTGAGAACGTTCCGAAAGCCGGCCCGGCATAAAAAGGTTCGCCGTCGTATTCAATGGTCACATGAGCCTGGAGAACGCCCACTCCATATTCGTAATCCAAAATCTCTTGCAGCGCCAACTGAATCAATTGAGAAAATTCACTCAGAGTCAGCGACCAAGGAACACCATGGAAGCCACTGAGATGCGAGATCCTCTGCGACTTACTGCGTCTTCGCAAATCGTCAGCGGTGTATACTTGCATCGGATCCTGCCTCAACTTGTCAAAAGTTTTCCTAGCAATTTCTGCGGCTCGTCGTGCGGGGGTTTTTCCAAACATCCCAACTCCTCTTCATAGCAGCGTGTCTCTATTATAGCCGATTACCTGTAAAGTGCTATGATAGAATCATGAACACAGAAATGTATTGCAAAACGCTCTTTAAAGAATTCGCCATTGGTAACCCTAGCATGTCGCCCTGGGATATCATTGAAAATTTAGAATCAATTATTTATGAGTTGCTTGATTCACTGCCCGAAGAATACGATATTTCGGGCGGTATCGCTATTCATTCCAGTGCGATTGTCGACCCCAGCACCCTTATAAAAGCACCGGCAATTATTGGGCCCGACTGTTTCGTGGGGCCACACGGCGTGCTGCGTGGCGGTGTGGTTTTAGCTCAAGAAACTACTATAGGCGCCGGATGCGAAGTAAAACAAAGTGTCGTGTGTAGCGGTAGTGCACTGGCGCATTTCAACTACGTTGGCAATTCGATTATTGGAGCAGACGTTAATCTTGAAGCCGGCGCAGTCATCGCCAATCATTACAACGAACACCCGCACAAAACAGTTCAACTACTTGTGGATAATAAAATGATCGATACCGGCAAAGACAAGTTTGGCGCTGTAGTGGGAGATGGCAGTAAAATTGGTGCTAACGCCGTGCTTTCTCCTGGTACAATATTAAAGCCAGACACTATCGTGCGTCGATTGGAACTCGTTGAACAGATAGCCTAAAGCCGACAAATATGCTATAATTAAACAATACGCGGGCGTCGTATAATGGCTAATATACGTGCCTTCCAAGCATGTGATGCGAGTTCGATTCTCGCCGCCCGCACCAGAAATTATTTCAAATAAAAAACACTCTCTTGCAGAGTGTTATGACAGCGAGAGATGATACTTTCATCTCTCGCTGCTTTTGTGTGTTAATCGTACTTAGTGCGAGCAGTGTGTCCCGTCACATCGGCATCCGAGACCGTCGAGATCAGAGATATCAAATGGCTTCCGATCAGTCGAGGATAGCTGACCACCCTCCAATTCGACAACAAGCTGCAAAAGCTGCTGGCTCCACTTCGCACCCATATTCGCATATCGCACATACGCAAGAACGATCTTGGCCTCTTTCAAGGAACGATCACGAAGTGCCTCTGCCGCCCGACGGTCCAGCTCAACAGCCGACATCGAACCAGGTCGAATACCAATAAAGTCACCGAGCCCCGGATCGCGAACGTAACGAACAACTGAATCGTTCCAAAGATCAGCATCTACGGAAATGCCGGCTTCTTTGAACTGATTGCGCGCGTGAATTGTCACTAGACTAGGCCGCCAGGCGTGGCCTTCGTATCGCTTATATCGCCACTCCCAGCCATCCGGCAGGATCGGATACAGCTCTTCGAAAGCAGCCTGGTCGTGAAGCGAGTGCGGCCACAGCTCGGCAAATCGACGCTTCAGGTCAGCACGCAGCTGTCTCTTTAGCCCCACAACATTGATCTCGGCCTGTTCTTTGTAGCGTGTATAGCGCGTCGAGAGGTCGTCGAGCAACTGGATAGTGTCGATAATCTCGCCGAAACGGAGATTCGACTTAGCCAGCGCCACATTCACCCGTTCATGGGCTTCTTTGCCATAACTCAGAGCACGGTTGCGATCACGAACGGCACGCTCAACCTTGTCTTCCATGTCACGCCAGTCATTGAATGACCATTTATGCTCATGGACAGTACAGATAGAGCGGACAGCCTGCTTAGCCTCAGTGATCTTCTCACCGAAACCCTCAAGCTCCGTACCTTTGAGACTCTCAAACTGACTTCGCAGTTCAGCAGCGACCCCATTGGCCCGACCTTGCACCTCTTGATCGTGCGCGGCATGTTCAGCTTTCAGTTTCCTGCGATTAAACATGTACGGTCTTCCCATCATACTCGGGGATAACAACCATGTTACTCTACCATATTAGCTAAAATCATGCAATGATCAGACAATCATTGCTGTTCTAGTTTTTTGCATTTTTCTATTCTACAGCATCTTGCTTTGTGGCATGCACTGTTCCGTGCGGATGTTCGGGTGGTGCATAAATCGAGTAAAGCTTGAGCAGCACATCGCCGGCATTGGTAACATTGTGCCACATACCTGCCGGCACGAAAATCGCATCATTCTCACCTGCCTGCATTTCCTCAAGCTCGTCTTCACTTGGACCCATATGTACAATCGCCCCGCCCTGCTCTATGCGCAAAAATTGATCGTGATCAGCATGCACTTCCAGGCCAATATCTTCGCCCGGCTGAATGGTCATAAGCGTCAGCTGTAAATTGGCGCCCGTCCACAGCGTGGTGCGAAAGTTGTTATTTTCGAGTGTTGCCGCTTCAATATTAGTGATGAAGGGTTTGTTTCCATGATCTATCATAATTTTCAAGCTCCTGCTTACAACTCCAGTATAAACCATAAGGGTAATTTATGGTATAATAGCACCGAATGCCCCGGTAGCTCAGTGGATAGAGCAAGAGACTTCTAAGCTTTTGGCCGTTGGTTCGATTCCAACCCGGGGTACCATTTCTGTGGTACATGGAAATTATTTAAATTTTGGTAAAATAAATAAAATGAACACTGGAAAAGTCATTATTTTGCCGGATGCGACCATTTGGCCTCACGAACTTTCAACCGCAAAAGCACTAGCGAATGCAGGTTACACTGTAGAGTTTCGCATAAATAAAAATATCGAATTTATAAAATCACCGGATATTTTAATAGACGATAAAACCTGGGAGATGAAGTCACCTAGATCAAGTAAATTAGCCTCTATAGAGCGTAATCTCAAGAAAGCATACCGCCAATCAAAAAATATTGTTTTTGACTCACAGCGAATGGGAAAGTTGCCAGACAAATCAATACAGCGAGAACTCATAAAACACTTTCAACTAACCAAGAGTATTCAGAACCTATTATTCGTAAACCGTAAGCGTGAAACTATTGACATAAGTACATTAGTTTGATAATATAGAACTACAAAAGTCACTGCACGGAACAGGATGTTCCCACCGCAGAGACTTTTTGCTTTATAGGGATATGCGCAGCCAATACCGCCAGCATAACAGAAGTACCTCGAAGAGAGCTGTTACTCAAAGACATTATTAGTATTATTGATACAGAGATAGCTGAGATGCAACAGACGGCGGAACAATTTATTAATGTAGACGATGCGCGTAAGAGTGAACTTAATAAAAAGATTTTATTACTTAAGCAGTACCTAGTCTCCCGATAAAACAATCAATAAAATCCTGCGATTCGATGTGTGTTACAATCGTAGCATTTGGCTCCAGGCCATCTGGTACATTTCGCTTATCAACGACTGTCATACCTCGAGTAATCTCACCTTTTGTTTCAACCTGGACATTCTTCTCTACAGTCCAACACGAGGCCGGCTGAAGAAGATAGAAAATCGTCAATGGATCGTACATCAAAGCACCTTTATCGCCTGTATCTTTTTCGAGCTTTGCAATATATGACGTCATCATTTTACCGAGTAGGTTGCGCAGCCGACTGTTTTTAATTCGATCGATATCCTGAGGCTGCATGAGTACATGATTGCAAGCATCAAGTGGAACAAGTGTCTTTTTCACCGGAAAACGCATCACAATATTGGCAGCTTCGGGGTCAACAAAAATATTAAATTCGGCCACGCGATTTTTGTTTCCTGCAACATTAATAGCTCCGCCCATCGAAACAATTTCTTTTACAAGCATCATTACTTCCGGATCTTTCTGAATCGCGAGCGCAATATTCGTGAATGGACCAAGCGTCACTAAAGTCACTTCATTCGGATGAGACTTTACGAGATGTAGTATCCGCTCAACAGCATCACCTGTTAATACAGCCTCGTTAGTTGGATCAATTCCCTCAAGTCCACTCTTGCCGTGCACGACCGCTTGAATCAATTCACGCTGTAGCGGTTTTTCGGCGCCTGAGTAAACCGGAATGTCTTTTTTCCCGATAAAATTTAAAATAAACCGTGCGTTGCGAGTGGTATTCTCGAGTGTCGAATTACCACATACTGTTGTTACAGCGAGCACATCAAGTTCTGCGCTCTTGCATGCAAGCATCAATGCCATGGCATCGTCTTGTCCTGGGTCGGTGTCGATGATTATTTTTTGTGTCATACTTCTTTCTCAATCCCAACTTCAACCTCACACTCCGTTATCAGCCGATCTCCATCAATCTCTATGTTGATATACTCACCTGTAGGTTGCAGGATCTTTCGCTCACCCGTGCAAAGTGCGGCCGCAATAGACCCAGATCCGCATGCAGATTCGTAAAAAAGCGTATCAACTTCTCTAACCCATACTACTGGGTTGATTTGAACTCCTGGCGATTGCCGCTTGCACCAAATCACACCCACCGCATCACGGTCGCGTAAATTCAGCGCTTCAACCAGCTCTGCATGTTTTGATTCATAAGTTTCCACTGGAAAATCATCTTCAATGACAATATGAACAATCCCTTTCATATCTACCACATTCAGCGATACTCCTTTACATACAAGGCTCTCAGCCGAATAGTTCATACCGCTGAAGGCCGTACGGACATGGTACCTGTTCGGCTCCAATAGTTCTACTACCGCCGTGACATCTCCTTTAAACCCAGATACGGTATATTGCACCGTTGCCGACTCTTCATTTGCCAGTAGTACAGCCGCAGCCGCACTGGCATTTCCACAAAATTCACCACCCGCCATCTCGAGTTTTCTACTCCTCGCATACACTAAACCCGCTTGTTCAGCTACAGGATACACCTTAAGCAAAGCTTCCCCTGCTCGCCGATCAGCCTCATCCCCACCACTACCACGAACCATCTGGAGTACAGTTTCATTCCCACCAGCGATTCGCAGGATTTTTGCTGTTTTGAGCATATTTATAGGCGAATATAGTGCACGTGGCTTCCCGTAATATGCCGCCCACTCTTTATCGCCATAACAAAAGTGCCACCATTCACCAAAAAAGGGCGCGAAGCCTTCGGCTGTCATGACATTCAGAAGTATTGCTCGTAAGTGCCTTTGGTCTGCGTTTAAACCACTAGTAAAGGTTTTTATACGATCCTCGTCGGAATAGTCGGCGATTTTCGTTCCCATGTCACAATCTGCACCATCATTATCAACCAGCGTCACATCAACTGCACCGCCTGTCACATGTCCAGCAACTCCAGGTACGGCTACAAAATTATGCGTTAGCGCCGCTAGAGCTTCGAGCGACAAATTATCATTCGTAACAGCGAGTTCGGCTCGTCTTTTGTTGAAGTATCGGGTCTGTACCTCAAGAGCCCTAAATCCGTAAACAATTTTGAGCTTAAAGCCGTAAGCCACTAGGCGTTTATTTGCTCGCGCCAGTTTACGCGCAACTGTCTCTCGTACTAGAATGTCAAAACCGGCGTAGGCGACCATATCGAATTTTTCATATTGCGTTACAATCGAGTCGTCAAATGCTCGAGCGTCAACAAGCTCTTCGGTAGAATCACCAATTTTTATATTTTTAACATCTGTATATGTAATGATCTTTTTATTTCTCATTTTCGACCCATTCTATTGCCTTCTCATAGCCACTTTCGCCGTTTTTCAGCCAATCACTAATCCGCGCAACTGTTCGACTGCTTAGTTTGGTAACCTCTACGATCTCTGTATATTTTTTACCACTCTTTAGCATTCGTGCTGCCTCGAAACGAGCCGAAATTTCAATAATTTCTTTTTCAGTCATAACATCGCGAAGAAAAGCTTGCATATCGGAAATCTCGCTAATATGAGCAAGTACTGTTGCAAGCTGTTTTGGTGCAGATCGTTTCCAGACGTTTTTATTTGTCATCACTCTACTTTATCAAAGTAAAGTGATAATGTAAAGGTACGTTAACCATTTTTTGCTATGATTGATATATGAACACAAGTAGTCAGTCGATGCAATACGCCCAAAAATGTCAGCAAATTATTGATCAAAATAACGCAGATGCTACTGAGGCATGCAGATTAATCGGAAATATTAAGACCCCAAAGCGTCTTCATCCGATGCTTTACAAGGTCCCCGATCTCGCATGGGATATTGTTGAGGATTTTCGACCCGAAGAAGAAAATCAATATTATTGGGAAGTTATCAAGACCACCCTCGATTCATTTATAAAACTCAAGTGGACATCGACTACGTGGCTGCTTATGGCAATCTATGGCCAATACAGCAACAATCAGCTCGTTCATTCTTTTAGCATAGCAATAAAAAGGCAAAACGGAGTGACGACATTTGAATCGGGAAACCAATCCCTGATCAACATGGCACGCGATGCATCCAACTTGATCAATACGCAGCAAACAGACGAGTGGTTCTTACATAATTTGGCGCAAGCTTTGCCAAAAACACACAATGAGCTGAAGCTTGAAGACATAAGTATCCAGAACTATTCTACAGAATCCTGGGATACAAAATTATAACTTCACCAACAACAATCCAGCCAGAGATTCTCACTGCATCAACGGCTTTTCGATATTTCAATCACTTTCGTTCTCAGCTATTTCTTAGTAAAGTTAAATATAGTTGTCAAAAGCTCACAAACACACATGAAATCGTTCTATAAAACACTTCTAGCTATCTACCTCCTCGCCCTTCTTTGGCTCGTTTTATTCAAATTCTCATTTGAGTTTTCTTCCGTGCTACTCGACCACCAAACGAGAAGTCTTAATATATTACCGTTTGTCGGATCTTCCCAGAAAAGCTTTAATGAAATACTCTATAATATCGTTGTTTTTATTCCCTTCGGACTCCTTTTGAGTGTTTGCTTCAGGCGCATGAGCTTTTGGTGGAAACTTGCATGCGTCTTCTTTTTTAGTCTTACCGTAGAGATCCTTCAGTTCATTCTTGCGATTGGCGTGACCGATATAACCGATATCATAACAAATACTCTCGGCGGCTTTATTGGACTGGGACTCTACAAAGTCGCCGGAAAACGGCTTAATACCGAAAAGCTAGACCTATGTATTGCCATAGCGTTCATTGTTTTACTCATACTATTTTTGCTACTTAGATTCTTCGTCTTCAGGGTACGATACTGAGTCCATATCACGCGAGCTTTCTTCAACAGCTGCCCGCCAGCCTTCTCGTTCGTCGATAGGAGTTGAACGCATTGCAAGGCCTTTTAGCACATCCAATGAAACGTGTTCGGGCCAGTTATAAACATGCTGCCCCAAGCCTCCCGGCACTGGCACCCAGCCGCGTCGTTCGTACATACCCTGGGCCGGACCGTCCAGAATAGCCTCTGTCAACACTCCTGGTTTACGCCTTTCTTTCAAGAATGCTTCGACTTTATCCATAATACGAGAAGCATTCCCCTGGCCAGCATACTCAGGCTCGACCCACAATTCGGCCAAATAATACATAGGAAGCGGCTTAGAGAAATAATCGATCTCAGCCCCACCCACCGCTTCACCATCAACAGTCAACTCAAACTTATGCTGAGGCATGCCTTCAGGATCTTGGTCTGCGGGTGAAATATACTGAATGTCGTTTTCTGCTAGCAAATCCCCAGCTTCAACATTGGAGCCATACTGCTTTTGGGTTGGTGCATGTTCCTTCATGTTACTAGTTTAGCAGAAGCAGTATTCTGGCCACATAATAAAAACACCGCTCATACAAAGCGGCGTTTATTATAATGCGTATCTTTTAAAGTCCTAAAGCAAACTTAAAGACAGCAAAGGTAATAGCGAGCAGGACAAAGAAAAGTCCTAACCCAACTGGTGAGCCCCAGCTAAACCAAGAACCCCAAGCGCGCCAGTGACTCCAGTGCGCTTGTGACATTTCGCGCCACTGTTGGTATTGCTCTTCGTCGAGCCCTGAGAGGTGCTTCTTTTCACGATCGGCCATGCGATAGATCTCCTTATTATTAATCGACCAGTCGATTAGCGATACCGCAAGTCTGTTTATGCTGCCGACAAACAGCCAGACCGCAAGGCGGATTTATTCTGGCTTTATTATACCTGTGTTATCAAATTATGCAACAACTGAAGCAGTTCTAAAGCTTGTCGAGTATTCGAGCTATGCGGCGCGCTGCCCTCTTGATGCGCAGCTCAGCTACGCGAACATGTAGTAATGCTATAATCAGACCATGAAACATTTGCTAACAATTCACGAATCTGACATCTTTCCAGAAAAAGAAAATCTTACTTCTGAAAATTTTAGAACTCGCCATGCCGCTCGAGCTATTGTGTTCAACAATAAAGGTGAAGTCGCTCTATTAAAAGCAGCCACCTATAGCTATCACAAGCTTCCCGGTGGTGGTGTCGAAGCCAATGAAGATATGGAACTAGCACTGGAAAGAGAACTCCTTGAAGAAATCGGTTGCCGAGCAGACGTTACACGTGAGGTTGGTGAGATAATCGAATTTCGCGACAAATGGCTGATGAAACAAATATCACACTGCTACCTAGCAAACCAAGTCGGCAAGCAGCGAGCACCCCAATTCACACAGAGTGAAATTGAAGAAGGGTTTGAGGTTGTTTGGGCAAGCAACCTTTCCGCCGCCATAAAGTTACTCGAACAGGATCAGCCGCAAAACTATGACGGCTTGTTTATTCAGCGGCGCGATATTACGTTTTTAAAAGCAGCCAAGGAGCTCATTTAAAAACCCTGCATCGCTGTGATGCAGGGCACGACTATTTTGTTATTCCGAGCCCAGAATCCCCGCATACCCTAGCGACAACAAGGTCTTTGCGTCGAGGTTGCGTCTCTCGGTAATAAAAGGCCACACGTTATGAGCAGGCACGACATGCAGCCTAATACGCTCACCCTCTTCCTTCACACCCGTACGCTTATTACGCAGCTCATTCAGAAACGCCGTAATATGCCTTGACGCAACACCGATCGTTGCCTGCAGCATATGGGTACGTTCATTGATCATACCAGGGCTCGCCAGCACGGGGGCAGGAAGAAGCGAGGTAAGCTTCACGCTAAACTTCTTGCGAATACCTTCGAGTCCGAGCTCCTCTTCCAGCTCGTGGCTCGCAGTCTCCTCAATCGTCTCCGTCCGCTTTCGCCCACCTGCGACATTCGAAACGACCATACCTCCCGCAGCATCGCGGTATTGCTCAGTAAAGACCAGCCACTGCTGATTGCCATCGGTAATAACAGTCAGAACATCTACGGTTTCCGAACGCAATGTGATCGGAACGGGCCAAGGATTATCTTCACGCGCTACCGTCATCTGAATTGCGTAAATCTCCCCTTTCCACTGATCGATCGCATTGATCGTTACTTCACCACGCCATGTCGAGTGAAGCGAATCAACCCATTCTTGAAATACGTAGGCCTGAGCGATCTCGCTAGCCGACAATCCAACACCAGGTCCGATGTTGATCTTCATGAATTTCTCCATTCTACGAAGGACAGTCGACAGTATAGCATTATCGCAGCCGTCTGTTAAGTACACCGCTATGCTACAATAAAACCACTAGCAAAATAAAATAGAGATTCCAAATGCCCGGCCGCTACCATCACTTTTATTTAACAAAGAAAAAAGAAAAGCTGCTTATTAACCGCATTTGTGCTGTCTTTGCCGTTTTTATGCCGCTCACTACCTTGCCACAGATCATCCAACTGTATACCACCCAGAATGCCAGCGGACTTTCACTTCTTATGTGGGTGCTCTATACCATCGGTGTTATACCATTTCTCATGTTTGGCATTGTTTACCGTCACAGTCAACTTGTTGTTCTGAACACACTTTGGCTTTTGGTGCAGATCACAATGATTACAGGAATTATTATTTACGCATAAAAATGCCCCGGCGCTTACTGCCGGGGCTTGGACCTATCGATCCTTCATTCGCTCTTGTTCCTTTGCTCGAATGGCGTCATCTTTTTCGAGCTCAGCCTGCAGGCACGCAATCAGCGCCTCGGTCATAAGATTCACCAAGTTCGACTGGTCAAATCTCGCTGCCTTTTCCGAAAAAGGCCTGTTGTCTCTTGCAGCTTCAGCAACGACGGTCACCACCTCATCATTACTCAAGGTTTCAACAACAGTCCAAACCGCGAGGTAAATACTCATCGGTCCACTTTCATCGAAAACCCTATCGACATGAACCGGCTGTTCCAAAAAAACTCGCTTAGCCTGCTCGGCGAGATCGTTAAACGATTTGGGCATTTTGCCCTCACTTCCGTCGTAAATCGAACTATTCTGCGAACTTGATTATCGTACCATATCTTAAATCTCTTATCCAGGTATCAATGTAGTTACTTCATAGTTAGTACAACTTTACCCGGAATTTTGCCGGATTCTCTTGCTTCGAATGCTTGCTGAATTTGTGCAAAGGGAAAGGTTTCGCCAACCTGAGGCGTCACCACTCCAGAATCTACAAGTTCGCGGAGCTTATCGAGCATTTCGGTAGTAACCTTTGTTGACTGCGTTATTGCCGTTACACCAAGCGCTTTTGCCTGCTCTTCAGCCTGAGCGATCATGGAAACCGCAATACCCCCTGGCTTCAATATTGCGAGAGCTTTTGCAAAATCATCACCACCAACCGTATCAAATACCGCATCGAAGTCATGTAACTCTGCAGCGAAATCCTGCACCTTGTAGTCAATCACCTCATCAATGCCAAGTTGCGCTATGCGCCCAGCACCTTCTCCCGTCGCCGTCCCTGCCACATAAGCACCCAAATGCTTGGCAACTTGCACAGCGATCGTTCCGATTCCACCAGCCGCTCCATGAATGAATAGCTTTTGCCCAGCCTGCAAGTTAATATGTCGCACTAGCGCCTGCAGAGCACTCACGCCCACGAGTGGCAACGATGCCGCTTGTTCAAAATCGACATTGCTTGGCATTTGCGCCACTTCGCTCGCTTTTGTGGCTGCGAATTCCGCGAACGATCCGCTATTGCCCGCCACTACATTCGCCTGGCCATAGACTTTATCGCCAACAGCCAAGCCTGTTACTCCCACACCCAGCGCAACGACTGTTCCAGCAAGATCACCACCAAGCGTTGCCGGAAACCTCAGCGGAATTCCTGCTTTCATATAGCCTTCACGCAGTTTCGTATCAAACGGATTTAAACTCGCTGCCACTACTTTAATTAATACTTGGCCATCACCTGGTTCTGGTTGATTTACTTCGTTTATTTGAATAACCGAGGCGTCACCATATTCTTCTATTTGCGCTGCTCTCACTCTACCCTCCTTATTCGACAATAATTTCTCCACCAGCACCGGCATTGTAGTGGTCGTGGAAGCCCCAGGTTCCTGAAGACGTGATCGAAAATGTTGCACTAGCGCCCGGCTCAATATCGCCAACATTTAGTTCTGAGTTATCTAAGTGAGTTGGATGTTCGTCGGACGCAAAGAATAGCGTGTTTTCTGAATTATTCACTACTTTAATCACATCGCCAGTCTGTACCGTTGTGGTTGTTGGTGTGAATTCCGTTCCATTATAAGTGATTGTCGCAGTCACTTCACCTTCGCTGGCCGGCTCATTCGTATCATTTTGGCCGTTTGTTTGGCCAGAATCGTTCGAGTTATTGGCAGACATGCTAGCAATCAACCACCATCCACCCGCAATAACAATCACTACAATAATTGTTGTAATAATAACTTTACTAACAGTGCTCATAGATGCCTCCCATTTTGCTTATGTCTAGTCGTAGTATATCATGGCGGTATGAAGCAAAAAATAACTCTCATTATCGTATTTGTTGGACTTGCTGGGTTAGCGCTCGGTTGGTTCATTGGTTTTTCACTCGGTTTTCCTCAGGGAAAGCAGGCAAATATTAACTCGTATGAAGAATGTGTCGCAGCGGGGTACCCAGTGCAAGAATCGTACCCAGAGAAATGCTCGGTCCCTGGCGGCAATAGCTACACCAACCCTAACGCCGCGCCGCTTGTCGACCTTGAAGGACAAGTTATTTGCTTGGAACACAAGAATCCCGACCAGCCCCATACGTTGGAATGTGCCACCGGCTTTAAAGCCGAAAATGGCGAAACATACACGCTCAAAGAAGGCGATAGCGAACTAACCGGCCTTGCTGGCAGTGATCAACGCGTTCGGATTCAGGGTAAACTAGAAGAAAAAGAAAGCGATCAATACCAGAGCGCTGGCGAACTCACTGTCGATAGCTTCACTACTCTGGAATAGGCGGTGTTCCGTTAGCGATTTGATCGGCCTGTTCTTTGGCGCCTAAAATCTGCTGCACTTGGTCAAACGTTATTGTAATAGTACTGCCCGGCTGCACACTTCCGGCAAGCATTTGCTTAGCAACAGTATTTTCTACTGCGCGCTGCACGACGCGTCGCATTGGCCGGGCACCAAGCCGTGGATCGTATCCTTTTTCTACCAACAACTGTTTGGCCTCGGGTTCTACCTGCACGCTAATTTTTTGCAGGGCCAATGTTTTATTAATACTTGCCAAAATAAGATCAACCACCTGCAATAGTTCTTCTTTACCCAATGGCCGGAACACCACGATTTCGTCAAAGCGGTTCAAGAATTCTGGCCGGAACTGATTACTACTAATGAGCTCGTCAACAAACTGCTGTTCAAACTGTTCCAGCTGATACCCACGCTCAATATATTCTCGGATCCTATTTGCCCCGGCATTGCTGGTGGCAATCACAATCGCGTCGCGAAAACTCACTTCGCGGTTTTTAATATCACGCAGGATTCCTTCGTCGAGCAGCTGCAAAAGCGTCGTCAAAACATCTGGGTGAGCTTTTTCAATTTCATCAAGCAGCACCACGCTAAACGGCTGCTTCATAGCACGCGCTGTGAGGCTATTAGGGTCCTGCGCACCGTCGGCAATCAGGCGCGACACGTCTTCACTTCGCACATATTCGTTTAAATCAAGACGAATAATTCGATCTTCGCCACCAAAATAAACATCGGCGAGCGCCTTTGCAAGTTCCGTTTTTCCCACACCAGTTGGCCCCAAAAAGAGAAACGTTCCAATTGGCCTGTTTTCGTTCCGCACACCCGCCCGCGCCCTGCGCAGCGCATCACTCACCACCGCGACGGCTCTTGTTTGGTTGATCATCCGTTTGTGAATCAATTCTTCCATGTTCAGTAGTGTTTCGCGCTCACTCTCACCACTCGCAACACCTACTTTTATGTCCATTGTTTGTTCAATTGCACGCTGCACTGAGTTCATCGTTACCAAACCATTCTCAGCATAGCCCGCCGCAGATTCCATGAGCTTAATTGCCCGGCCCGGCATGGCAAGGTCGTGCACATAACGCTGACTCAGTCGGTACGATTCTTGCAGCGCCTGAAACGTATAGGTAACTTTGCGCTGATACTCGGTGACAATTAATTGATCTTGCAACACCGCAATCGTCTCAGCTTGATTTGCTTCAGCTACATTGATACGATTGAGCGCGTTCACAAGGCCTGGGTTGCGCTGGCCAATTTGCAGCAGTCGCTGTTCGTCCATTGTCAAAATCACGCGCAAGCGGCCAGCCTCTAGAATAGGCAACAGCACGTTCGTTAAGTCAACTGATCCCACGCCTTCTTCAAAGAAAAGTTGGGCGTTATCGAGACAAATAATAATATTCTTGGCACTAAATGCTTCGCTTAGCACCTGCATAACCAAATTTTCCAATTCGCCGCGACCAGGTGCGGCCGAAATAAGCGCCGAGGAATCCAAAATAAACACCTGACGAAACTTCAAGTTCTCTGGAATCTTAGCCGTGCCGTCAAGCAATCGTTCAGCAAAAGCATGCACAATTGTTGTTTTACCCACGCCGGCCGGCCCAACAAGCGCCACATTTTGTCGCCCCTGGGTACCAAAGGTGCTGATCATTTGTTCGAGCGCTTCGGTATGCGCTTCAAGATTGGTGTTCATCAGCCCGCCGCGCGAAATCTGTTCGCTAATATTTTGCCCAAAACGAGTCAGTAGCGGAATGTAGCCAAACGACCAATCGCGCGCAATACCTCCAGTTCGTCGCCGCTTGCTATGTGCTACCACAAGGTCTTGGAGATGCTGCTGCCAGCGAACACCCTCGAGCAAATCGTCGTAGCTTAAATGAACGTGGGCTAGCAAACTTTCATGGTCGGAAAATGCCTGCACTAGTGCTGGCACCAAAACACCTGCGGTAATTTGCTGCATGCCAGTTTGCCTGCGCACCTCCATAGCTGCCTGCCAAATTGCAGGCGTTGCCGACTTTTCTTCACTGGCAATCTGCTGTAAAAACTTTGGTGTTACCCCAAATCGTGCACCAAAAAAGTGCCCACCAGGTACACGACCAACCGCTGTTGCAATATCGTGCGGTGTCGGGTCTGCCGGCAGTTGCCCTAAAATGTCCGCAGCCAAAAAATCATCAATCGTACTGGGGTTCTTTGGCGAAGGCAAGAGTTTTAGCTCACGGTTATACCACAGCTGTATCATTAATGGAACTGCCGCCAAACCTGCAACAAGCCATCCAACAGCTACACCAACAACTAGCAACGATACCCCGCCAAGTAGCAGGAGTACCGTAAAGATCGGCAACAACCGTGACCACACCCCGCTTAAACTGTGGCCAATGCGAGCCTTTTTAGCGCGCGCGCTGTCGTATCGAAACTCTACAGACTCCATGGTATCCATCCCGTGGCAAACAACCAAATTCCAGCAATCGGCAGCAAAGGAATAAGTGCCCATACCACCAGCACTACCACACCAATCACCGCATAGATAACAATCGCTATAAGACCAATCAAAATCGTGAACAGTCGGATCATTGCGCCAATCACCCGCGATACCAATCTGTCAAAAAACGCTCGCATTTGCACACCTAGCGGCCCTTGCACTCGTCCGGCTGATATCTGGCGAAACGGTGAAAAGAACGTTTTAAGCAGCAGATCGATGGAAAAATAATCTTCCAGATTCACGAGTCGCTGCCCCACACGCATAGCAGCATTGCGCCACCCCCGGCCATACCACCAGCTCATGAGTCCAATAACAAACATAACCTTATTGTAACGCACCCTTGCCAGTTACGCTATAATAGATACATGTCTAAACCCTACGTGACGCTGCTCGGCAAAGCCGTGCGCAAAATTGCCCTGCTTCGCGGCGGTGGCTCAGCCCTGCCTGGGCTTTTTGTTGAAAAAATCGACCCGCAGTTTATCAAGCGTACGCTTTCGCAACTACCCGAAGGTGTCGTGGTCATTAGTGGCACCAACGGCAAAACCACCACCACCAAAATGGTAGTAGAACTTTTGCAAAGCCAAGGCTTGAGAGTTTTTACCAACCGTACCGGCAGTAACTTTACGCGCGGCGTGGCAGCAGCATTGCTCGGTGAAGTCGACGCCCGAGGACAGCTAGAGGCCGATATTGCCGTGCTTGAGCTCGACGAAGCCCACGCCCGACATTTTGTGGAGGCAATTAAACCTCGTTACAGCTTGCTACTCAATGTTCTGCGTGATCAGTTAGACCGTTTTGGCGAGATTGACACGACTACCAAAATGTTAGAGCGAATTGCCGAAAACACTACCGACACGGTGGTACTTAACCGTGAAGACCCACGAATCGCTAGCATTGCCGGTAAACTTCATCATCAAAATGTCGTTTACTTTGGCCTGGCGCCTAGTTTACGGCAACTTTTTCCAAGCGACGATGCCATGCGCTCTGGAATGAGCGACTCAACCCATACCGTTAAAGCAGATGTCACACTGGCTGCGCTTGAAGGCAGCAAAGCGCGCTTTACGCTCGGCACACAAAGTGTTAGCACTGGCCTCGAACTTTCGGGTATTTACAATGTCTACAATGCCGCAGCCGCCCTGGCACTCGTGCGTGCAGTGGTAGGCGAAAAGGTAAACCAAGACAAGCTCATCGACGCGCTCGCGCATGTCACCCCTGCCTTTGGTCGCGGCGAAAGTTTACTCATAAATGGCCAGCCGCTCGAGATCGTCCTTGTAAAAAACCCGAGTGGATTCCGCCTCAGCCTTAGCTCTTTTAGCCCCAAAGATTACGCCACAATGATCGCTATAAACGACAATTACGCCGACGGCCGCGATATGTCCTGGCTATGGGATGTCGATTTTGACAGTCTGCAAAAAGAAGGTGTCGTAACCGTAGCGGGAATTCGCGTATACGATATGGCGCTGCGGCTGCAATACGACGAAGTTCCTACAAAATACGTCGAACCTTCCATTGCCAAAGCACTCAAACAATTCATCGCCACCACAGGCGACCAGCCCAAACGAATCTATTGCAGCTATACAGCCATGCTTGCCGTTCGCCGGGCACTTGCCAAAATCACCCATGTGGAGAAAGTTTCATGAACGAAAAAAAGCCAATTACTATTTTGCAGCTATACCCACGTGACATGAACATTTATGGTGATTGGGGTAATACGCTCACGCTAAAACGCCGGCTACAGTGGCATGGCTACAAGCCTATTCTGCGCGAATATAATCCGGGCGACACCTTCCCTACCGATATCGACCTGATTGTCGGTGGTGGCGGACAAGACAGTGGGCAAGATAAAATCCAAGATGACCTGCTAAAAATTGGACCAAAATTGCAGCAACTCGCCGAGGATGGCATGCCAATGCTTATGATCTGCGGGCTCTACCAGCTGTTCGGCAAGTTTTTCAAAGCCCAAGATGGTCATATTATTGAAGGTATTGGCGTGTTCGATGCCGAAACCCACGCCGGCCCCGAGCGCCTGATTGGCAATATTATTACCAAAAGTAGTGATT
>Ga0105032_100026_pt1 | contig 26920 bp, 51 predicted proteins | sample RS_126metaG_FD_91481 | JGI IMG/M metagenome (GOLD analysis project Ga0105032, IMG submission 91481) | Switchgrass associated microbial communities from Austin, Texas, USA, to study host-microbe interactions - RS_126 metaG | ecosystem: Host-associated > Plants > Roots > Rhizosphere | place: USA... | reverse complement strand
CTCGCTAACCTTCGTCGCGGCCTGCCGTCCTCGGCGGTTCGCGTTGCGGTCGTACCTCTGGGTCGTGTCGGCCGACGCGTGGCCCAGCATCCCCTGCACTTCCTGGATCGCGACGCCGGCGTCCAGAGCCTGAGTCGCCGTGGTGTGCCGCAGATCGTGAGGCCCCACCTTCGTGGCCTTGGTGACCTTCCGAGCTGTCTCCGCCACGAGCCGGTACGCAGTCGAGCGGGTCATCCGCCGCCCGCCCGTAGTGGCCAGCAGCCATCCGTCCGGCACCGGGCCCCGGGTGTCGAGGTAGTGGGAGATCACGGCCCACTCCGCCGCGGGGATCAGCACCTCCTCCTCAACCCCACCCTTCCGGGTCACGGTCAACAACCTGCCTCCGTCGCCAGGGTCCGCCAACCCAGCGACTTTCGCCGTGCATGCCTCCGTCACGCGCACGGCAGTGCCGAGGAGGAGGTGCACGACGGCGGCCGTGCGCGGGCCGGCCTCAATGGATGCGGCCCGCAGCAGCACCGTCTGGTTCACGTCGAGAGCGACACTCGGGGTCGTCTTCGGCACGGGCGGGCGCTCCACCCACTCGAACGGGTTGTGCTCCACCGGGGCCGGTCGGCCATGGCGCAGGACGTACTTGTAGAAGCTCGATGCCGTGGCGAGCTCTCGGCGGATACCCCGCGGTGCCCGCCCGGTGCGGTCGAGGACGTTGCGGTAGTTGTCGGCGTGCTGTGACCCGGCCTGCCACACGTCGACGCCGGCGCGGTCGCAGCAGCCGAACCACTGCTCGATCGAGTGCGCGTAGCTCTCGCGGGTGCGGTCGCTCGATTTGGACGCGATCCAGCGGTCTCGCCACGTGCTCCGGTCGCCGATCGCGCCGTTCATCCGTGCTGCCTCTCGACCCTCTCCGAACTCAAGTTCGGGTGCGAAAATTCTGGTGACGCATGCCGCCGGCGCCTTGCGGTCAGTGCTGGGCATTGCGCTTCCGCAAGTCGGCCGAAAGGGCTCTGACCTGCGAACATTGCGCACTTTGCGGGAATCGTCACGGCACAACCAGGGGCTGTTTACGCAGGTCAATGCCCTGCTTGGTGCGATCGACACGCCACACAGGAGAGACCTTCATGCCGTCGTTCCGCAGCCGCTTGCCCAACTCGGCCACGTCGAGGTTGGCGTAGTCCGGGCGGAGGTCACCGAGCCACGCGACGAGCTCCTCGAGGTGGGCGGTGGAGGTGTTGCCGTGCTCCCGCATCACCCGGATCGTGTCCTCGGCGATGCTGTGCACGATCTCGGCGTCCTCGATGCCGTCGTCGGCGGCTTCGCCGGTGAGCAGGCCCTTCGCGACCCGCCAGCCGCGGATCCGCATCGCCATCATGCGGGACTGCACGGCGTCGAGACCGACGACGGTGCGGGCGATGAATGGCTTGGCGCCCTCGCCCTTGAACCAGCCGATGCCCTTCTCGTCGAACCCGAACATGGTGGCGTCGACCCCGGATCGGTAAGCGCCGGTGCCGAGGACGCGGTCGTTGGGCTCCCAGCCCTCCATCTTGAGCCCGAACCGGTACACGGCGACCGCGGACAGTTCGCTGGGGATGGTGGAGTCCCGGACGGTCTGGGTGGCGTCGAGGAGCCACACGCCGAGCGCGGGACCGAGTCGGCCACACTCGATGATGCCGTCGCGGATCTCCTCGCGGATGGCCTTGTGTTCCTTGTTCGCGCGGAACCCGTAGGAGAAGAAGCTTTGGGTTTCGTCGATGCCGGCGACGATTGGGCCCAGGTCCAGCTCGGGGTGGGCGTCGATCAACTCGCTGGTGATCTTGCTCTCGGGGGCTTCATCCGCAGGTAGGGATGCCAGGATGTCCGCTCGGCGGCCGATCTCCTGCAGGCACCACCGCACCAAACTGCGGACCTTCTCGATGCTCTCCGGCTTGTCGACGCGGGCGCCGCGGATGTGCATGTGGGCGAACGGTACGAGCGGCGACAGGTCCCCGGTGCCTTTCCCGTCGAGCCCGATCACCTTAACCCGCGGATCCATGCCGTAGGTCAGCAGTAACTGCCTGACCAGGAACGTCTTGCCCATCCGCGGTACGGCACCGATCACCCACGACGCGTACGCCAGGTTTAGGTAGATCCAGTTGCCGAGTTGGTCGGTGAACACCGGCTGCGGCTCGAAGATGTTGATCGGCCCGCTGTTGAGCAGCGGCCACGGCTCCTGCTCGGTCTCGTTGACCGGCGTGTTGCTGATGTACACCGACAGGTGGCCGGGGTGGGTGGTGCCGACACGGGGCCACACGGTGCCGAGCGCGCGGCGCATGGCGGCGGCGAAGTTCTCCCGGTTCTCCACGACATAGCTGGCGGGCACACCGGGTGGTAGCTCGAGGTCGACGAGGTAGCCGTCGCCGGCCTGGCGTGGGTCCAGCAGGACGCGGACGCTGTCGGGTTCCTTCATCTTCGAGTTCCCGAGCGCGCACAGCGCGGCGATGACCATCGGGGCGGTGATGGGTGGTGGCTTGGTGCTGGCCATGGTTGCTGGCATTTCCACCAGCTTCTGGTCTTCCTTGCGGCCGAGCAGACCGAACAGCACGACGAGTCCTCCTCCGAGAATCGGCCACACCCAGTCGGGCGGCCGAGGCACCAGTGCGGCCACGTTGGGCCCTTGCCACCACGCCAGCCCGGCCAGCGCGACCGAGAGCACCAGCGCCCACGCCAGCTCTCGGCCGCGGTGTTGGATCGCCAGTGCCAGCGCGCCAGCGAAGACCATCGCGGCGAGGACACCAGCGAAAGCGGTCGGCGCCCACCATGCCAACGCCACCAGCGTCAGCACGCCGACGACGCAGCCGAGCGTGGCCCGACGGCCCGCGAGGTTGGTCTTCAGTCGGGCGTCCGCCACCCTGGCGTAGGCCTCTCCTTCGCCAGCGTCCGCATGCTTCGCCAGCAGCGCTGAGCTGCGCGAATCGTTCAGCCAGCCGTACACCATGGCGGCTGCGCGGGAAGCGCCGCGGGGCGTCCAGATGAGGAGTCGGCCACCAGCGCGGGGGGCCTGGCGGGTGACCGCTAGGCCCTTGGACACCAGCGGCTGGTCGACCACCAGGACGGTGGCGCGCGCGGTGGCCTGGCGTGCCCGCACCACCAGCGTCTGCGCCCGGCGAGAGGCTGGCACCAGATGGTGTGGCTGGTACAGCTCGAGGTCGTTGTCGGGGCGGACCACCAGCTCGCCACCAGGCTGGTCGTCGTCCCACCAGTCGTTGTCCTCGTCACTGGCACCAGCGCTGGCATCGGCTGGTGGTTTCACCAGCGACACGACTGGCGCCACCGCCGGTGGATCCTCGCCCACCAGTTCGGCGCCAGTGTCGTTGCCGTCTTGTTCGGCGATCCATGCCAGTACCTCGTCGAGACGGTCCGGCCCCACCAGCACCTCGCGGGAACGGTCCTCCTGTGCGGGGCCGACCACCTCCAACTCGTGGAGTTCCGCGAGGAGATCGCACACCATGGCGTCGCCCAGCCGCATCTTCCGGGACAACATGGCGGGGGAGGCATACCCCGCTGTGATGACGAGCTCGGCAGCCTCAGGGAGCAAGGTTGCCCGGAAATCGTCGTCAGCTGCGGCGCGGGCTCGCGCCTCCGCCCGGCGGTGGTCGACAGCGGTCATGCCCGGGCCCCCTCCTTGGCGGCCTTCGTCTCGCGGAGGATTTCCTTCACGACGCCGTCCTTGAGCCCGGTCTCCCGCATGATCGTGGGCCGTCCGACGCCAGCGGCGGCGAGCTCGCGAGCTTTCCCCTCGGCGTCCGGGTTGACGGATGCACGCACCGACGGCGTGGCCGGCTTCGTTGCTGGTGCGATCCGCAGCTTCGGCTTGTCGATGGGGACTGGCGGCGGGGGCGGTGCAGCGCCGCGGTCGGCGACGGGCTCGGCCACAGTTGACGGTGCAGTGGGCTTCGACGGGTCAGCGACAACACTGCTGCGCTTGACTGTCTCAGCGCGGTAGCGCTCCCACGCCTGACGCGGGTCGGTGATGCTGTAGTCGATGGAGAACCGGCGCGCCTTCCACGTGCGGATCGGGAACGCCCGGTAGCGCTCTGCGGCGAAGGTGGCCCCGCCAGTGTCGGCGTGGCCCTCCCGCAACAGTTGGAGGTGTTGGACACGGCGAGTGTGCAGACCCCACAGCCACGGCGACGACGCGGAGAACGCGGCGAACACGACCGCGGACGGGGTGGGTGCCCACGCTGCTGCGAAGTGGCTGTACTGGAACAGGGCGACCGCGCCGGCGATCAGGTAGGAGACACGCCGCAACCTCGCCGCGGTGGCGGTGGCCTGCAACAGCAGGGCGTCGTGGGCGTGCCACTGCACATAGACGGCGATCATCTCGAGCCCGACCGCGATCCCGGCCGCGGTCAGTACGCGCAGGGGTAGGTCCCAGTCGCGGGGTGCGTAGGCGTCGACACCGGCGAGTAGCTGCCCGAACCCGGCGAACAGGGTCACCGTGATCAGCGGTAGGACGGGCATGACCTTGGCGGGCCAGTCGGCGCGGCCTCGGCGCGGGTTCGGTACGAGCACGATCAGTTCCGTTCCCTTCGGCTGACCCACCGAAGGGGGCCAGGCAGGTCTACCGACACACGTCGGGTCCGGTTGTTCCGAGACACAGGCCCGACCCGGTCGGTCGTGGAGGTGATGCGCCCGCCGGAGTGGTTGACCCACCGCCACGGGTTGAGTGGGTGCCGGAACCGGCCGCGCCACTCCAGCTCGGGTACGCGGTCGAACACGCCGAGCTGGCGGAGGATCCACGCCACGGCGAAGCGGCTCATGTGATCTCCTCCTCAGCGCGCCACCAGTAGCCGTGTTCGGCGGCGTACGCCTCCGGCCTTGTCTCGTAGGCGCGCATGTGGTCCGCTGCGCATTCCCAGGCGTCGGACCAGCCCTTGTCCCAGATGCGGTTGCGCCGGAGCCAGTACTGGTCAGTGACGAGCCGGTGCACGACGGGGACGGCGACGACGCCCAGCACGAAGAACAGGACCGCCTTCATCGCGGCACCCACGTTCGATCGACCTCGTCCCACCGCGCGGACGTCTCCTGACCGCACGCCAGGCAGCGACCGCATTCCTCGGCAAGTTCGTCGATCCAGGCGCACTGGTCGGTTCGGCCATCCTCGAAGCGACGCCATCCGTAAGCACTGATCGCCCGCGTAACAGCCGCCGCGACGAGCGCGAGCAGGCCGAGACTCGCGAGGCCAAGGCGGTTCACAGCGAGTCCGCCGTTCACGACCGCCCCCAGACGTACAGCGCGGCCATCATCGGCTCCTCCAGACAGCGGGGCTGTCGTGATCGGCGTCGATCCGGGCCTGCTCCCGCGCGGCTTCGGCAGCAGCTTCCTGCTCCGCGATGCGTTGGGCGTACTGACGATCCATCGCGGTATCGACCCCTGCCGAGATCTCCGCGGCGGCCTTCTTGCTGATCCAGCCCATGTCAGTTGCCCTCCACGATGCGGTCGGTTTGCGTGGCGAACGTGTTGCCCGGGCCGCCGTCGGGGCAGTGCCCGCTGCGGTGCTCCTCCCGCTGGAATCCGCACGTGGTGCAGGTGGACGACGCTGGTGGGCGTGGGGCGAGGACCCGGTCGAGAACAGCCTGGTACTCGCTGTCGTCCACGGCTCGGGGCTCGGCCGGCTTCCGCCAGCTGCTCCAGCCCGCGGGTGGGCGGTGGAACACCCGGTGCAGGAGGGGTTGCCGGGCGTAGGCCATGCGCTCTCTGATAGCAGCGATCACCGCCGGGTTCGTGACCGCGTAGTTGGTGGTCACAGCCTTGCCGCCACACTCTCGGCGGCCGAGATCGCAGCCTGCACAGCGCGCTGCGCGTCGGTGATGGCGTCGATCGCCTGGTTGAACAAGCCGGCCGCTTCGCCGACGTCGGCCTGCGGACTGCCTGCGGCGGCGGCGAGGAGCTGCCCGCGGGCCTGCTCGACCTGGGCGATCGCCTGCTGCAGGATCCCGCCGGCTTCTGTGGCGGTGTCGTTGGATCCGCGGATCCCTGCTGCGGCGTCTCCGATACTGCCGGACATGGTTGCTCCCGATGGGCTGGTGGTGGAGGTCGGTGCGGTTCGCGCCGGCGGTGACGGTGGGGGAGCGGATGCGGGTGTGACTGCCTTTGGTGCTGGTGGTTCCCAGCCGATGTCGTCGATGACGAACTGGTTCCAGCCGCCGTCGTAGTGCCGCTGGATACCCGCGACGATCTCGTCGTCAGTGAGGTCGTCAACGTCGCCGGGCCCGTCGATGTCGCCCCAGGCGCAGTCCTTCGCCCACTCCCGCGCCGAGTCGATCTGTGCACGAGTCGCGGGCTCAGGGGAAGGAGTTGCGCGGTGCTGTCCCTGCGGCTTCCATGGCTGGGCGACCGGTGGCGGTTCGAACGCGACGTCGGAGGCGTCTGTCCCCATCCCGACCCAGGGCGGAGCCGGTTCCGGCGGGCGCGGTGGCAACGCAGGAGCGTCGGCGGGAACCTCGACGAACGAGGCAGCGCCAGCGGGTGGCCCCCACGCCGACCAGGCGGCACGCCAGGAGATCCGGCCGCTGGTGTGCGTGGCGCCGTACTCGTTCTCGCCGTCGCGGTACTGGATCGCCCACCCATCGGAGAGGTGCTCGATCCGGTAGGTGTCGATGTCGTCGCGGGTCTCTAGGACGGTTCCGACCGGCGGCTCGGGTGGCTGCGTCATCGGTCTCACCGCTGCCATATCGGCGCGGTGACGGTCAGGACATGGACGAGCAGGGGAGCGAGCAGCACCAGTTCGGTGACATCGATCAAGCGGGTGTCCACGGCACGACCTGCAGGTGCGGGATCGGTGTGCAGCAGCCACAGGTCGCCCACGGCGGGCATGACGGGGGCAGGGGTCACCAGCAGGCCGGTCACGACCGCACCGCCGTGACCGGCTGGTTCGCGACGACAGTCACTGCGACACCCGAGCGGGCGAGCTCGCCGATCAGGACGAGCAGGCACAGCCGGCACATCGGGGCCGAGCCGTTCTCGTCGAGGACACGGTGGGCGGTGCCGTCGTGGCATCTGGCGCAGTGCTCGGGCATTGGCGCTCCCCCTCGACACGGTTGGGAGTCAGTCACCCGGCGGCATGGGAGGGGAATCCGGTCTCACCGGGCGACCGACAACCCCCATGCTGCACGTTGACATTGCAGCAGTCAAGCAGCACATGTACCGTCATCCCAGCCCTACGACCTGGGTATTGCACGCTGACATTGACCGACCAGCCGCGCGTCGGGAGACTCGACCACGACAACGCCACACGTGGGAGGGGAACCCCATGAAGCTGACCGGCCTGCTCGCGCACCACTGCCCAACCGGCGGCACTTGCCCCCGCATCGTCGACACCGACGGAGACGAGGTGATCGTGACCGGACCAGTCGTCACCGACGCCGACATGCTCGCCGAACTCGACATGCCAGCACACGAAGGTGCCGTACGGACCCCGCGCTCTCTGATCTACGGCGCGAAGATCCTCGACATCGCCGAACTCGGCGAGTGGCTCGGCCAGAACCACACCAGCGACCTGTTCCGGCTAGAGGTGCGCGACGCCTACGCCGTCGACAGCGACGGTGACGACTACCGCCGTTACCTTTCCGGCGAAGGCGAACCCAACGCTGCCGACAAAGCCCCGTGGCTGCAGCAGCTCCGCACCGATACCGATGCCGGGAAGATCTGGCGAAAGGTGCACCTCGTCCGTGGCCGTCTGAGCGACTACGAGCGGTACGAGATCGAGTGGGGGTTCCTGTACAACGCCACAGCCGGCGAGCAGTGCCGGATCCTCGAAGTCGACGAGACCCGCGCTGCACAGTTGGCCGCGCTCGGGGACTTCTTCGTTCTCGACGGCGAGCACGTGCTGCGCAACCTGTACGACGACGACGACCGGTTCCTCGGCGGGCAGGTCATCTATGGCGGCGAAGCCGCAGCGCTGCGCGCGGTCATCGACTGGGTGTGGGACGCGGCAGAGCCCGTCTCCGACTGGTGGGACCGCCACCCCGAGTACCACCGCGCCAACCGCGCGGTGGCCTGAGAGGCACAGTGACAACCCCGAGTCGAGACGAGCTTTCCCGCACACTCCAGGCATTGCGGGCCGAGTCGGGGCTGACGATCCGCGCGGTCGCGGAGAAGATCGGCATGTCCGACTCGACGGTGTCGAGGCTGGAGACCGGCCGCTACGTACCCACCCCCGAGCAGGTCGAACAACTCGTTACAGTCCTCGGCGCCCGTCCAGCCGTGCGGCGTCACCTCGTGGCCTTGGCTCGAGATGTGCGGGAGCGGACCACGCCGCGGCAGGTACTGCTCCGCTCCGGCGCGGCGTCTGCGCAACGGGAGTTCGGGCGCATCGAAGCCGCTGCTGGGCATGTGCAGTCGTTCAGCCCCGTGATGGTCCTCGGTCTCTATCAGACCGAGGACTACGCGCGTGCAGTCTTCCTTGGGTCCGGGGTGCCAGCGCGGAGCGTTGCCAGCGCAGTCCGGGCCCGTATGGACCGGCAACGGCTTCTCCACGGGGAGGGCCCGCCGTCCTTCACTCAGTTGCTCACCGAGGGTGCGTTGCTGTGGCAGGTCGGCTCGGCGGCGGTGATGGCCGAGCAGAGCGACCGCATCGCGGACGCGCCCAGGAGCGGCGGGCGGGCACGGGTGGGGATCATTCCGTCGTCGCAGGTCGTGGACGTGTTTCCCATGACCGGGTTCGACCTATACGACGAGCGCGCCGTCATCGTCGGCACCATCACGGGTACAGCGTTCCTGAGGTCGGCGGGCGATGTAGGCGACTATGTGACGCTGTTCCGTCGGCTGACTGAGCTCGCAGTGTTCGGAGACGAGGCGGCGGCGATCGTGGCCCGGATCGCGGACGGATACCGAGCGATGGATGCCTCGCAGCCCTGACGTGGCGGGCCTACTGAGACTTCCCGCAGCTTCCTGAAACTGCGTAAAACTGCGTCTGACCTGCAGAGACGCCGCGCCGTCGTCGAGTCACATCGGTGTAAGCTGCCCTCAACAGCATTAGCCCCGAGCGTCTGCGCCAACAGACCCCGGGGCACGGCCGAACCTGGGAACGACAGGACGACACGTGAAGAGTAGCAACACCACGGGCCCATGCGAGCCCGAATGGAACCCGCCGGCGCACATCAACGACCCGATCGTGCGACGCCGGTTCATCGACCGGGCGACCTGGATGCGGGCCCTCCGTGGACGCATCCCCAAGGCCCACGACCGGCTCGTCGCGATGGCGTTCGCCACCTACGGCAACAGCGACGGCTCGCGTAACTACCCGGGACACGCCACCCTCGCCGAGGAGCTGTTTGTCTCCGAGTCCACCGTGAAGAGGTCTCTGGCGTGGCTGGCGGAGAACGGGTGGCTTGCTCGTACCGAGCGCGGCGACAGATGGGCGAAGAAGGCCGACGTTTGGCAGCTCACCTTGCCCGCACCGGTCGCCGCAGAGCTTGGCCGGTGGGATCCCGAGAAGCATGGCGGGCAGTGGATGCAGCGTCCCGTTGGGGAGCCGAAGCGTCCGGGCGTGCGGTGCCGGCCGCTTCCTCGTCGCCAACTCCGGCAGGGAGATACAGGTCCCAAAGAGGAGATAGAGGTCCGTAAGGACGTCGATAGGGGTTCGAGTCTGGACCTACCACCAGAGCCCGACCAGAGCCTCTATCACCATGCCGATCTTCCCGATCGGGCGCGGACTGACGTCCGCGCCGCGGAGATCGATCCTGACGAAGAGGACGTGGACGAGAGCATCGCGGACGCGCTCGCCGAGGAGCTGGGCCACGAGGTCGGCGGGGACACCCGCTCGCTCATCCTCGGCATGTTGGAGTCCGGTTGCCACCCGAAGTTCGTCTACAACGCAGCGAGATGCCACGAGCTCGGCGAGGTGTCGTGACGGTATTCACGCGGGTCGGAGCCGGTGGGTGGTACGCACTGGTATAGCGTTATCGTGCAATCACGACCCGTTATCCTGCCCGTGTGTCGGACAGGAACCCTGATCGCCCACCGCTGCGCGCTCTGATCTACAACCGGGTCAGTTCCGACCCATCCCGCCGACGGGTGTCGGTCGACTCCCAAGACGTCGAGAACCGAGCATGGTGCGAGCGGGAAGGCATCGAGGTCGCCGCCAGCATCAGCGACAACGACCGATCCGCATCCAGGGTCGCGGTCAAGCAACGCGAAGGCTACCTGCAGGTACGGCAGGCGCTCGCCGGCCGCGTGTACGGCCGTATCGACTTCCTGGTGGTGTGGGAGTCGTCGCGAGCCCAACGCGACCTCGCCGACTACGTCGAACTGCGGGAGCTGTGCACCACCTACAACGTGATGTTGGCCTACAAAGGCCGCGTCTACGACCTCTCCACTGGGGATGACCGGTTCACTACCGGTATCGACGCGCTGGTCGACGAGCGGGAGGCGGAGCGGATCCGGGAACGGGTACTGCGGGGGCATCGCAACAGCGCCGCCCAAGGTCGCCCCCGCAACGGTGTCCCGTACGGGTACCGCCGCGTCTACGACGAGAAGTCCGGGTACCTGCGCGATCAGGTGCCCGACCCGGACACGGCGCCGATCGTGCAGGAAATCGTGGCCCGGGTTCTGGGCGGTGAGACGTTGTACGGCATCGTGCAGGACCTCAACCAGCGCGGCGTCCCGACCCCGCACGGGCGCAAGACCGGGACGGTGGGGACGTGGCAGTCGGCGACGATCCGCAGCCTGTTGCGGTCGCGGTCGATGACCGGGGTGCGTACCCACAACGGGCAGGTACACGCGGAGGCCACCTGGGAGCCGATCGTGTCCACCACGGACTGGGTGCGGGCGCAAGAGGTCCTCGCTGACCCGGTACGGGCGCGGCATCATCGCGGGGTCGCGGTGAAGAACTTGCTGTCGGGTATTGCCTCATGTTCGGTGTGCGGCGCGTGGTGCCGGCCGGCGTCCAACCGCGGATACCCGTCGTACATGTGCGCAGGGCACGGGCCGGGGTCGACGCACGGGAAGGGGCACGTGACGATCCGCCAGGCCCCATTGGATGAGCTGGTGGAGAAGGTGGTGATCGGGTATCTGTCGCGGCCTGACGTGGCGGAGCGGCTGTTCGCGCCGGAGCAGGACGACGGCGGCGTGTCGGAGGCGTTGGCCGAGCTCGCCGATCTGCGGGCCCGTCTCGCGGCGTTCATCGAGTCCGCGGGCTCGCCGGGCGGGATCTCGCCGATGGCGCTGGCCGAGGTCGAGGCGCGGTTGCGGCCACAGATCGCCGCCGCGGAGCAGCGCGCCGTGCCGCGTTCACTGCCGGCGCCGGTCGCGGCGATGGTGGCCGGGGATCCGCGGCGTGTGTGGGATGACGAGCTGGACATAGCGCGGCGGCGGCAGGTGGTGCGGTTCCTGATGAGAGTGACAATCTTGAAGTCGTCGCAGGCGCATGGTGCGCGTGGGTTCGATCCGAGCCGGGTGCGTGTTCAGTGGCTGGTCGGACCCAGCGCGACAGCAGACGAGGGGTCAGACGGCGGCATCGTGTAGTGGTTCGCGCTGGTCGGGCACCAGCCGCAGCGCGGGGACCTTGTGCGCGAGGCTGGCCCATGGGCCGATCGTGACGTGAAACCACGCCTGGGACAGCGCCCACACCTGGTCTTCGAGGCAGGTGTCGGCCCGGATGGTGAGGGTGCGGTTGCCGCTGTCGTAACGGGAGATCGCCGCGGCCGGGTCCAGGGTGTACTGGATGTCAACGTTGAGTTGCGCGAGCCGTGCGAGCGCCCCGTGGAGACCGTCAAGGGCCTGTTGTGGGTGTCGTACGGAGTGGTCCAACGCCGTTGTCATTCGGTGCCACCTGCCTGGACGGTTCCGGGGGAGGCGTGCCGGTCTACGGCGCGTGAGGGCCTGTCCCCATCCCCACCGTGGTGACACGCAACGTGCTGTTCGGGCTACAGGCGGCAAACATTACAACGCTTGGCCCCCTTGTGGGTGGCCGGATTGTCCAGTCTTTCGGCGCGCAGATGGAGCGTCTGCAGGGTCCCACTCGTAGATCTCACCTGCAGCGTTTCGATCCTTTTCGGTATCGATGGCGCCGACGAGGGGGAGTTCGGCGCGGGCACGGGTGTAGCGGCGCGCGATCTCCTCGAGGAGTTCGATGAAGTCGGCTTCGGAGATGCGTGGGTCCCGCCCGCTGTCCGGGAGCTCGTCGACGTCGGGGGTCTCGGTGGGGAAGACCTCGTTGAGGCGGGCGATCCAGTGGGTTTGCGGTTTGGCTTCGCCGCGTTCCCAGGAGGCGTAGGTGCGGAGGCCGGCTCCGATCTCGTCGGCGGCCTGCTTTTGGGTCCATCCGCGCTTGGCGCGGGCGGAAAGGATCTTGTCGCCGGTCCACTGCACCCGGCCAGTGTAGGCAGAAAAGAGCAGAGTTCCTGCTCCGGCTCGCTGATTTGTCCCCGTCACGGTCGCAACGGTCGCATTCGCACGGGCATCCCCGCCAGCCCGTACACCCGTGTGATTGGCTGCACCTGCCGGTTCCTGCTACTCTCTGCCTATGGATGGGCAGGTAATCGACGGCAAGCGCTACCGGAACCTGCGGGAACAGGCAGGTCTACATAGGACAGAGCTGGCTGGTCTGATCGGCTGCAGTGCTGGCCACCTAAAGAACGTAGAGATTGGTGTCGTGGGTAGTGCGTTCGCCGCACGCAACCAGCTCTCCGCTGTCCTCAGCCACCGTTCGGCGCGGGTCTTCACCCAGAGGCTCGGCTACCCAGTCAGCGTCAGCGACTTCACTGTCGCCGCCGCGGCCGCCAACGGGGCAGCGGCGTGACCGCATCCGCCGAGGCTCTGCCTCCCGCGGTCCGCGAACTAATCGACGACTACGTCGCCGCGCTCGTCGCCGCCGCACCTGCCCCCACCGAGGAGCAGGTCGACCAGTTGCGCCGCTGGTTCGGACCACGACGCGACACCCAGCGTCGCCAGTCCGACGCGGCCTGAGCCTCAACCTCCCCGGAACGAAACAAGGCCCCCAACGCTAGGTCGGGGGCCCGTTCGAAGCATCCCAACAACAGGAATGGCTGCTCCCATGCTGGACGCTCTGCGTAACCATACCCCGACCCCCGCCACAGGCACGCCCGTTGTCGTGCACCCGCTGCCCGCGCCGGGACGTCACCGTGTCGAGGTAGTCGGTGCGCACGCCTGGACTCCACCAATTCCCGACCGGCTGCGCAGGCGGCGGCGGTCGGCGTGAGTGCCGCCGCTCGTCTGGCAGCGGCGGATACCCGATTCGTTCGGCCTCGGGACGCGCGCACCGGGAAGTTCCGGGCACCGGCGGAGCTGGCCCGGAACACGGCCCGGGTTCCCGGGGCGTTGGGGGTGGAGCTGGCGGCGCCGGTGCAGGCGTGTGGGATCGAGTGGTTACCGGAGCACGGTGACCCGTGGGCGTCGCCGATCGGGGCGCAGATCGCGGTGGAGTGGGCTCGCGGGCAGGAGTAGCGGGACCGGTAGGCAGAGACGTGCAGGCAACCGGCTAGGCTGCCTGCACGTCTTGCTCTTTAGGCGGGAAAACTGCAGATTCGGCAGCCAGGGCATGGACAATCCTGCTTGTTTCTGCCACACTCTGCTTATGGCTGCTCCATCCCTCCCGCACAGCTCGCTCTTCGCGAGTCACCTCCCGCGCAACCCCGTCCCGTGTCCGGTTTCGCCGCACGACGACACCTTCATGCCCGCCACGCACGTGGTCGAGGCTGTGTTCGTCAACGGCGAGGACGTCGACCGGCACCTATGGCTCGTCTGCGCCACACCCTCCTGCCAGGACGACATCCGGCTGCACGTCGAGTCGTTCGACCCCGACAGCTACGAGCTGCGGCCCGCCACCGTCGCGGAGCTGGAATTGGTCTCGGGCATGGACGTCACCGGCCAGCTCACGGCAGGTGCGGCATGAGCGGCAGCGTGGCCGGCGATGTGTTTCAGCCCGGCGAGGTCATCCACACCCGGAAGCAGACCTGCCACTACCTCGGCGGCGGCGTCTACCTGATCGTGCGCCCCGCCTGGGCCGGCAAGTGGTTGGTGGAGCGCCGTGACGGGTTCGGGTTCCGTTACCTCGCTACGGTCGACACCCGGGCTGAGGCTGACGCGCTCGCCACTCTCGAAGCGGCCCTGACGCCGCTGTTCACCGGGGGTGCGGCGTGAGCGCCCGGTCTCGTCTCGACGCTGTCACCACCGTGGCGCCCCGCTACTTCGCTCCGAAGGAAGTCGCCACCCCCGAACGGCTCGCCGCGCTGATCGCGGTCGAGACCGACGACGTGGTGCGGCAGCACCTGCAGGCACAACTGGACGCCATGGAGGCACCAGCGGCGGCGGATCCGTTCCGCGGCGTGCAGATGGGCGCCAGCGACGACGGATGGTGGGTGGCCTGATGGGCACGTACAGCGTGCACCTGATCAACACCGTGTCCACCACGGTCACTGTCGAAGCCGAGACCTACGACGAGGCCATCGATGCCGCGTTCGACTCCAACGACATGCCCGGATCGATCACCATCGGCGCATTCGGGCAGGCCACGGTTGATGACGGTGAATGGGAAGCCGTCGCTGTTACCGACGAGGAGTCCGGCGACGAGGTGTGGTCGGAGTACCCGCAGGACGAGCTGAACCGGCTCCGCGCCCGCGTGGCCGAGCTGGAGGGCCAGCGCGAGGCGACCGGCATCGAGTGGGGCGTTCACTGGCGCGACGACGACGTCCAGTCGAACCGTCGAGTACACGGAGCAGACGGCCCGGCTGGTCCGACAGAGCAACCCGCAGAACTGGGTGCTGGTCAACCGCACCGCGCCCGGCCCGTGGCGGGTGGTGGAGTCGTGAGCGCCGCCGATGATCTGCTGTCCGATCTGCGCGCCTGTGTGGCCGCCAAGCAGGACGCCCCCTACCTGCGGGCCCCAGAGCTGGCTTTGCTGGTCGGTCACATCGATGGCCTGGAGTCCGAGCTTCGCAACGTCACCTACGACCGTGATGGTGCGCAGGCGGAGGTGCGCAGGCTGGCGGCCGCGAACGCTCCTCGTTGCACCTGCGACTACGCGGGCATCGAGGGCGAGCGGCACAAGCCGTGGTGCGAGATCGAGGGCGGACCGCACGCCGAGTGCCGGGACCGCATCGCGGAGCTGGAGACCGAGCGGGGCACCGCGCGTGAGCACCTTCGGCAGGCGTACGTCGCGATACAGGCCATCGGCGAAGGCGCGCGGTCGGGCTACATCCCGCGCGCCTGGGAAGGCAGCCACTGATGAGCGCCCTGGGCTGGTGGCTGGTCGGCATCGGTGCCGTGCTGTGGCTCGTCGGGTGTGTGGGTGTGGCGCTGGTGATCGGTGGGGCTGCGGCTCGTCGGGACGCCCAGAAGCCGGCAGCACCCGCGCGGGTTGAGGTCGAGCCGCTTCCCAAGCCGATCGTCGAGGCAGACCCGCTGGACGTCGAGTCGGACATGGACGTGTTCCTGTCGATGATCCGCGACCCGTCCGAGCCCTGCCGGTACAGGGGCGAACAGCGATGAACAAGCCGATGCTGTGGATCGCCTACGACCCCATGGTCGGCGACCACCTCAAGATGCGCGAGCAGTTCAACGGCGAGCGCCCCGCCTGGGGCGAGTCGTTGGAGGACTTCAACGCCAAGCAGGGCGTCGAGGTGCCGCAGGTCGGCGACACGCTGGCGCTGCGCATGGGCTACCGCGAGGTGTACGGGCGCCGTCTGGAACGCCCTGAGGTCGACGACAACGGCGTCCGGGTGACCGGCTGGTATTGGACGGTGCTGGTCCGGTGAGCGCACCCAAGTTGCGGGTCGTCACCGATCCCGCCGCAGAGCTGGAACGGCTCCGCGCTGTCGAGGCCAAGGCTGCGGACCTCGTGGACTGCATCGATAAGAGGCGTGCTGCGGGCTGGTTGAAGGCCCCCACGCGTGAGGTTGAGGCGCTCCGCGCCGCCCTGAACGGAGAGACGACATGAACGGCCTATCCCACTACCGCGCGGCCGAGCAGCTCCTTGCTGAGCTCCACAAGGGATCACCATCTCCCGACGAGATCGCGGAGGCGACCGCCACCGCACAGGTCCACGCGACACTCGCTCTCGCTGCTGCAACCGCCCTGAGTGACCTTCTGGAGGGCGAGGAGGCCCCGTGGAAGACGCGGATGAAGTGGTCGGAGGTCGTGCTGTGAGCACCTCAGACCCGGTTGAGGACGAGCTGGTCGACGCGCTGGAAGACCTCCGCAGCGAGCACCCGGTCCCGCACGGAGACCTTGCGGAGCTGATCCGAGAGTGGGTTCAGCGGTGAACACTCAGATGAAGACGTGCATCCGTTGTGGTCGGGTCCCCCGCAAGTTGGCCAGGAGACTGTGCGGTGGTTGCTACACGCGGGCCCGGACGGCAGGGACCCTCCCCCCCTTGACCGACCGAGGGGTTAAGGGCCGCACCTCCGAGAACCACCTGGCCTCTGCCCGTGTTGGCCGCGCCGAGGACGAGTGTTGGCCGTGGCCAGGGCCAACAACCAGCAGCGGGTACGGGGTCTTCCGGGATGGAAGCCGATCGGGGACGCCTGCAAACCGGGTCGCCCTCTCGCGGGCACTGGGCCGGCCTCTGCAGCCGGGTGAGCAGGCATTGCACCGCTGCGACAACCCGCCTTGCGTGAACCCGGCCCACCTCTTCGCCGGAACCCACCTGGACAACATGCGCGACATGCGCTGCAAACGTCGGCAGCCGAACTTGAAGCTGTCCGACGATGATGTCCTGGCGATTCGCCAGAGCTACTTCGCTGGGGGTGTGACCCAGCTTCAACTGGCTGATCGGTTTGGAATCAGTCGGTCGCACTGCAGCAAGCTCATCCGAGCCGACTGGCAACCCGGAACGGCGCGTTCGAACGTTTCGGGTCCGCCCGGCCGGTGGATTCGGAACTACCCGGGTTCCGAGCGGGCCTGCGACTCCTGTGGCCGGGTGTACTCCCTGCCACCCACTCGTCGTGGACGCCGCAAGACCTGCGGTCAGGAGTGCTTCCGCGCGGTAAACGCCGCCGCGAGGACGGGGAGCGGGAACGGCCAGGCGCGTCTCACCGAAACGCAGGTCTCGGAGATCCGCGCTCGGCTTCGCGACGGCGCGATGGGGAAGGCGATCGCGGCCGATTTCGGCGTGAGCCCGATGACGATCAGCCGAATCCGCAGAGGACAGAGGTGGACCCATGTTGCGTGACGGTGCGCCCCCACCGCTGGTGCGGGCGGTATTGCGACGGTTCGCCGTCGATTACAAGACGTTCGACGAGCTGTGGGGTGACCGGTGATCCCGCCGCCACCGGTGCTGGACGAGCACCTCAAGCAGACCGCGCGCGTGTTCGCCCGTGACACCGACGCTGTCGGCGAGCTGGTTGCCGCCCTGCTGATGCACATCACGGCGGTTGAGCTGCACGCGAAGGCGCTGACAGCGGACCTGAACCGGGCGGAGTCGCAGGCCCTGGAGATGTTGCGGGTGGCGTCCCTGCCTGCCCCGGCACCGCAGTGGCCCCGGTTCGGCAGGGGTGCAGCATGACCGCGCCTACGAGGAACCGGCTCACCCTGCCGGACCGGGTGTGTGCGCACCCGGACTGTGATGCGGTGTTGCAGCGGCGGGAGGGGGAGTCGCCGACGAACTGGCGCAGCCGCGCTTACTGCTCCGGGGTGTGTGCCCGGAAGGTGGGTCGCGGGCGGAAGGAACCGCTGGCGCGGAAGTGGTGTGGTGCCCCTGGCTGCGGGTTGGAGTTGACGCAGCGGGTCGGCGAGTGCGGGGCGGACTTCCGCAAACGAGCGTTCTGCGGGCGCGACTGTGCCACGCAGGCAGGTGGGAAGCCGCAGCCGGCACCGGTCGCTGCCCCGGCCGAGATGGTGCAGCTCGATCTCGGCGTGGGTGCTTGTTTCGGCCGGCCTGACGCGTTCTGGACCGACACGGGCCGGGACGACGACGAGGTGGAGCGGCTCCGCGGTCTGGCGTACCGGTTTTGTGAGGGGTGCCCGATCCGGCAGGGCTGCAAGGCGTATGGCCGCCAGGTCCGGTTCGGTTTGTACGGCGGCGAACTCTGGCGTGACGACCGCGGTACCCGGGTCGCCCTCGACCTGCTCGCCCCGGTCGAGTCGGTGCGTGCCTCGTGAACGGCCTCGAAGCGTCCGCCCGCTGGGGCTGTAGCCACACCGGTTCCGAGTCGTGCAGCTGGTGCTCGAACCCGGACGGCGAGGTGTGGCGGTCGGTGGACGGCTACCAGCCGATCTACGGATTCCAGCCCACGCCTGCGTCAGTCGAGCCGGCACCTGCACTCACGTTGGCCGAGTGGATTTCCAAGGTCAACCCCGGGTTTTGGGAGAGGGGAGCCACGTCGTGAGTTTCGTGACACGCGTGACGCTGCAGTGCGACTTCGAGAGCTGCGAGGAGGAGTTCTCCGGCGAGGCTGGCTTCACCCTCGATGAGGTCCGCGAGGAAGCCGACATGGATGGATGGGTGTACGCCCGGTTCGCCGATCGCCCGCTCGAGGCGTACCGCGATCTGTGCGCCGAGCACGCCGATCAGGGGCAGTCATGAGTACGCACGAGGAGCGGCTGCTGGCTGGCCGGCAGGTGTTCATCCGCGCCATCCAAGCCGAGATCACCGCCGTCGACAAGGACGCCCGCGAACGGCTGGAGCACCTGATCGGGGTGGACGAGAAGGTCGCCGCCGAACTTGCGGACGGTACCCGGATCGGCGCGGTGAAGCGCACGAAGGTGTCGATGTCGGCGCGGGTGACGGACATGCCAGCCCTGTTGGCGTGGGTGAAGGAACACCGCCCCGACGAGGTCGTGACGACTGAGGCGGTGTCGGACGCGTTCGTGAAGTGGGCGAAGGACTCCACCCGCAAGCACGGCGCCCCCGTCATCGAAGCCACCGGAGAGGTCGTGCCGGGCGTGGAGCTCGTGGCGGGTTCGGCGTCGTATGTGCCGGAGCTGGACGAGGGCGTTCTGCCGCTGCTGAGGGCCCGGTACGCGGAGCTCGTCGCGAAGGGCTACCTGGCGCTGTCGTCTGCCGAGCACGATCGGGAGGCGTCGTGATCGAGTTCGAGCACGGCCTCACCGGCTACACCCACCACCGGTGCCGCTGCGGTGTGTGCCTCGCAGCTTCCCGCGCTTATGCCCGCACGTGGTCGGCGGCGCGGATGGCGGAGCGAGTCCTCCGGGATGGCCGCATGTTCTCGCCGACCGCGCTACGTCACGGCGAGGACAACACCTACAGCCGGTACGGCTGCCGGTGTGAGCCGTGCACGACAGCTCATCGGGAGTACCGCCGCGAGTATCTGGCTCGGCGGAGGGCGTCGTGATGGGCCGTCGTATCGCGATCGTCGCGTCCCTCGTCAGCGTCCTGCTGCTCGCCGCGTGCGGCGCGGAGAACCGGCCCCCGTCTCCGCCTGGCCCGTTGGGGCTCACGGGCGACCAGTGGTTCTGGGTGATCGTGATCGGGATCTTCTGTGTGTGTTCGGCGCTTGAGGCGTTCGGTCGTCGCCGCGGGGGTGGCTCGTGAGCGGCCCTCAGTTCCTGTCCGTCGCGGCCTCCGCGCCGTCGCGGTGCGTCGTGTGCAAGTCCCGTCGGGTGATGCGGCTGGTGCTGCTCCTCGACGTCCCGACCTACGTCCTCGTGCCTTGCCCGCACTGCTCGATTCGTGAGGGATTCCGGCCGATCGAGGTCCCTGTTCCTCCGCCATTCCACATCGATACCAGGAGCGCCTGAGATGGCCATCAAGTTCGCACCGGCTACGAGGGCGGCGGCGAAGGCGAGGATCGCGCTCGCTGGCCCGTCCGGGTCAGGCAAGACCTACACCGGTCTGTCTCTGGCCTGCCGGCTCGCCGATCGGGTCGCGGTCATCGACACCGAACGCGGCTCCGCATCCAAGTACGTCGGCCTCAACGGCTGGAACTTCGACACGCTCGCCCCCGACTCGTTCTCCCCTCAATCCCTCACCGAGGCGTTGGCGGTCGCAGCGGGGGAGGGCTACGGGTGCGTGCTGGTCGACTCGCTGTCGCACTACTGGATGGGCGTCGACGGCATGCTCGAGCAGGTCGACCGCAAGACGTCGGCGTCCAGGTCGACGGCGTCGTTCTCATCCGGCTGGAAGGACATGGCGCCGGTCGAGCGACGCATGCTCGACGCGCTTGTCTCCTACCCCGGCCATGTCATCGCCACGTTGCGGGTGAAGACCGAGTACGTGATCGAGCAGAACGACCGCGGCAAGTCCGTCCCGCGCAAGGTCGGGTTGAAGCCGATCCAGCGCGAGGGCTTGGAATACGAGTTCGACGTCATCGGCGACCTCGACCTGGATAACACGCTGACGGTGTCGAAGACCCGCATCCCGATGCTGCACGGCGCCACGATCACCCGGCCAGGACCGGAGCTGGCGGAGACGGTCCGGGACTGGCTTGCCGACGGTGTCGAAACGGTGGGCCCGCTCGCGTACCGCGCCGAAGCGCTCGACGTCGACGCCACCGCAGCGTCGCTGCGGGACCTGCTGGGTCGGGTGCGTGCCGCGAACCTGCTGAACGCGCCGGTCGTGGATGCGCAGGGCAACCCCACGGTGCTGGGGGATCTGATCGTGGCTCGTGGCCGACTGCTCGCCGCCGCCGACGCGGCTGTGACCGACCAGGCGAAGGACATGGCGGGCGATCCGTCACGCGGGGACGTGGTCCCCGAGTCCGACCCCCAGGACGAGCCCACCGCATGGTCACCGTCCACACCGGACGAGGCCCGCAAGTGGCTGGTCGCCACGTGCAACGAGAACAACTGGGACACGCGTCGGGTGGCGAACCGGTTCAAGGCGGCCCACGGCGACGACCTCAAGACCAGCACGGACATGGCGGCGATCGTCGCGTTCCGGGCGTCCTTGTTCTCGGTGTCTGACGAGGAGCTTCGGCCGTCGTCGGCGTCCCGGGTAGCAGCGAACGGGGCGACAGCCCGGTGAGCGCTCCCGCAACGATCGGCCTGTTCGAGGGCTACGGCGGTCTCACCATGGCCGTCAAAGAGGTGTTCGGCGCCGAACTCGTCGCATACAGCGAGGTCGACCCGGCCGCGTCGAAGATCCTCGCGCACCACCACCCCGATGTCCCGAACCTCGGCGATGTCACGGCGATCGACTGGTCCGCCGTCCACGTCGAGGCAGGCCGGCTGCTCATCCTGACGGGTGGGTTCCCGTGCCAGGACCTGTCGCTCGCCGGGCTCGGCGCAGGCCTGCGCCCCGGCACCCGCTCCGGGCTGTGGTCGCACATGGCTTACGCAATCGACCAGCTCCGCCCGGACCTGGTCGTCATCGAGAACGTTCGGGGGCTGTTGAGTGCCGACGCCGCTTGCGATCTGGAGCCCTGCCCGTGGTGTCTGGGAGACGACGAGGGTCGCCCTCTGCGGGCACTCGGAGCCGTACTCGGAGACCTGGCCGACCTCAGGTACGACGCGGTCTGGATCGGCCTACGAGCTGCCGACGTGGGAGCACCTCACCCGCGGTTCCGCGTCTTCGTCCTCGCCTGGCCTGCTGCCGACACCGACGGCGCGCGATCACAAGGGCGCGGGGTACACGGACCAGCCGGGCCGGCCGCTCTCGGAGACGGTGCACCGGCTGCTGCCAACTGGGGCGAGTACGGACCCGCCATCCGGCGATGGGAGCTGATCCTCGGAAGGCCCGCCCCTGCCCCGACACAGACTGGGGCGAAGGGCGGGCAGCAGTTGTCACCGCTGTTCGTCGAGTGGCTCATGGGCCTACCCGAGGGATGGGTGACCGACCCAGCGATCGGGCTCACCCGCAACGACCAGCTGGCCCGTCTCGGTAACGGGGTCGTGCCGCAGCAGGCCGCCGCTGCCCTGCGCCACCTCCTGGCCGCCAACGTTGAGGCGGTGGCGGCGTGACCGATCCGCTGAGGTTCACGTTGCCGGTCACAGTGGGCGCGATCCGCATGAAGGCCGACCGCTCCGTCAGCGTCCAGGTCCACACGACGGTGGAGATCCCGGACATCCAGTTCGCGATCATCCATCAGGCGTTCCAGAAGGTCGGCTGGTTCCTGTTCTCGGAGACCAACCTGTCTGAGGCGGACGTCCCGACGGAGGACGTGGACCGGGATCTGAAGAGCCAGGCCCAGATCATTAGAGCTCGGACGTACAGGTTGCACCGTCTCCGCGAAGAGGCCGGTCAGGACTCCGACTACGACGCCTTGTACCGCAAGGTGACGAACTGGTTGATCGCCCGCCTTGATCAGCAGATCGCGGAGTTCGACTGATGCGCCCCTACTACGAGGACGACCTCGTCACCCTGTACCACGGCGACTGCCGCGACATCGACGTGTGGCTGACTGCCGATGTTCTGCTGACGGATCCGCCGTACGGGATCGCGTGGAAGAAGGGCCTGAACCGCAAGGCCGGCTCCCGGGCGCACGCGGGCATCGTCAACGACGGCGACACCGCCGCACGGGACGACATCCTCGCCGCGTGGGGCGACAAGCCCGCCGCGGTGTTCGGGTCGCTGTACGCGCCGTTCCCGGCCGGTCACAAGCAGGCGCTGGTGTGGCGCAAGCCCGGCGACGCCGGCGTGGTCGGGTCGACCACGGGGTGGCGGCGCGACGTGGAGCTGGTGTTCCTCACCGGGCCGTGGCCGAAGAAGCCCGCCAGCCGATCGTCGGTGCTGGATTCAGGCGCCCGCATGGTCGGCGGCACGCACGGCGCGGCGGCCCGATTCGGGCATCCACACGCGAAGCCGCTGGACCTGATGGAGAACCTGGTGATGGCGTGCCCACCGGGGGTGATCGCGGACCCGTTCTCCGGGTCGGGTTCCACTCTGGTCGCGGCGAAGTTGCAGGGCCGTAGGGCGATCGGCGTGGAGGTCGACGAGCGGTACTGCTCGATGATCGCTGCCCGGTTGGCGCAGGACGCTCTCCCGTTCGGGGAGGCGTCGTGAGCGCGCTCCAGCGGTCGGGCGGGTGGCCGCGTAAGAAGCGCCTGCAGGCGAAGACCCCGCTGTCCTCGAGCCCGTTGTCTCGGCGTACTCCCCTGACGCCGAGCCGCGGACTCGAATCCGGCAAGGGCTTGAGGCGCAGCGAGCTCATCAGCAAGCGGCCGACGGTCACGTCGGCGGAGCGCAACGCCCGCAAGCTCGTGAAGGCTCGGGCGCTGGGATCTCTGTGCGAGCGGTGTGGGCGCCGCCCAGGCAGTGAGTACTGCCACCGACTCGCCCGTTCGCAGGGTGGCCTGTGGTGCCCCTCGAACGCCTGGTGGGGCTGCTCCCAGTGTCACCGCGAATGCCACGCCTCGCCCGCCCTCGCCTACGAGCAGGGCTGGCATGTCAGGTCTACCCAGAACCCCGCCGTCGTCCCCATGTGGGTGGCAGGCCGCGGGCGCGTACTTCTCCGGGCCGATGGCTCGACTTCCCCCTACCGAGAGGCGGCCTAGCCGTGGACAGAAACGGCACGAAGCCAACCGAAGACCACCTGACGCTGCTGCGGCGCTCGTACTGGCGGATGAGCGAGGTCGAGTACGGCGCGCCGGAGATGGACGGGAAGCGCCCGTTCGGCAACAGCGATGTCGAGGGCGACCTGGAGGAGCTGCTGCCTGCGCTGTCGGAGGAGGAGCGACTCCGTGTCTACGGGGAGCTCCCGGCGGTGCTGACGTGGATCTGCCACAACATCGAGGTGCCGGTCTGATGGGTTTGCCACGAGTGAGCGGTGAGATCGCCCGCCTTTGGGACGAGCCCGAGCTTCGGTTCACCCCGCAGGGGAAAGCGGTGTGCTCAGTGCCGCTGGTGTTCAACAAGCGGAAGAAGGCCGCCGACGGGACCTGGCAGGACGCGGGATCGATGTTCGTTCGCGGCACCGCGTGGGAGCAGATGGGCGAGAACTGCGCCGAGACGTTGTCGAAGTCGGACGAGGTCGTGGTGTCCGGGGAACTGTCCGTGCGGGAGTTCGAGCGGTCCGACGGCTCCAAGGGGCAGTCGATCGAGCTGAACATCTGGGCAATCGGACCGAACCTCGCCCGAGCTACCGCCCGGGTCAACAAGGTCGAGCGCGGCGGGGGCGAGGTCGGGAACCGTCAGCCGGCGTACGCGGCCGGGAGCTCGCAGGACCCCTGGGGCCCGTCGCAGGACGAGCCCAGCCAGTCATCGCTTGAGGCGCCGTTTTAGAGCTCGCCTGCTCGCGCGGTCGGGTCGGGTGTGCCCGTACACCACCAGACCCGACCGCGAACCAACCCGAAACACGCAGGCCAACCGTGCTGGGAGGAGGAGCCGTGACGTCAGCTGTCGACGTGAGTGAAGCCGTAGATGTCGAGCCAGCGCACGACGGCCAGCCTCTCCGCCTGCTCGCGGGTCCTGCACTCTCCGGCCGTGATGTACACGTACCGGCCGGGTCCGCGGCGGCCGACGATCTGGTCCATGCGGGAGATGTAGCGCCAGCGTCGGCCGAGCTCCGGGCCGAGGTCGTGGTCTCCGGCGTAGTTCGTGGCGAGCTTGTAGTTGTCGGCGACGATCAGGAGCGGCTCGGACGGGTCAGCAGACACCGGTCACCCCTCCCGGGCGGTAGCGGCGAGTCGGGCGGCGAGCTCGTCGAACGATTCGCCCTCGCCTGCCTCGAATTCGCTGGCCGCACCCACAACGACGCGCAATCGGCCCATGCCGTACACGGCCAGGGACTCCTCCGTGTCGTACTGGAGGGCGAGCACGCGCAGAAGATCCGCGGCGCCAACGGTCGCTGTGGTCGCTGGGATGTACCGGACTCCGTTGATGACCACTTCGGGGATCTGCGGCACGGCGTCGTCCACGGGTTAGGGGTCCTCTCGGTACTCGACACCAGCGGGCGGGCGGATCCACGGCGGAAGATCCAAGACGATCTCGGCGCAGTACAGCGGCCACTTCGTCGCGTAGTCGATGTGCCCACATGCGTGCTGCTCGGCCCTCTCCACCACGGCTGCATCGACCGGGGGAAGCCCGCGTTCGGCGCGGGCCTGGTTGACCTCGGTGAGCATGACCTCGCGTTCGTGCAGCACCCACTCAATCTCACCGCCGCGCGGGCCGGGGATGTGGCGCTGACGGAGGGGTCGTTGCTTCGCGGCGTCGGTGAAGGTGCGGGTCATGCGGTCGAGGAGCGCGGCACGTTCGCGGCGCAGGCTGTAAACGGCGTCCACGGTTCAGCCTCGGTCCTGTCGGGCGGGAGAGTCCGCGAGGAGGGCGGCGCGCGCCTTCGCGTACTTGGCGGTCAGCCGTTCACGGGTGGCGTCGTCGAGCTGCGCCAGCCGGGCGGGGTCGGAGTTGTCGGCGACGTCGGCCAGCTTCACCGCCAGCGCGTACGGGTCGGCCTTGACGCGGACGTAGTAGTCGACCCGCGGCTCGTGCGGCCGATGCGTGATCGCCAACACCGCCTGCACCACCTCTTCCGGCATGCCCTTGTACCGCAGGTCGGGCGCCTCCAGGAGGGTGTCCTCCAAGACGTCGTGCAGCCACGCCACAGCCTTCTCGACGCCGCCTTCGACCCGGTCTGCGACGCGGGCGACGTGCTCGATGTAGGGGTGGCCGGACTTGTCGACCTGGCCGGCGTGGGCCTTCTCAGCGATCAGGCGGGCCCTGTCGATCAGGAGATGGTCCATCAGTTCGAGGTCCACGGTTTACGCCTCTCTGGTGGCGGGTGGGTCCAGCTCGTCAGCGCGGTCACGGAGCATCTGGACGGTTGCTTCGAGGGCGACGGAGCGGCCGAACCACATGTCGCTGTCGCGGAGCCGCCCTGCCTGCCTGGCGTCGACGAGTTCGGTGCGGGCGCGCTCGTCGGAGCGGTGGTGTTCGTCGGCGATGCGGCGCAGCTCGGCAGCCACAACCGGGGCAGCGACGGCGCGGATGTCGGCCTCGTCGTTGCCGCAGTTGATGTCGGGGCCCTCGCACCACGCCGCGATCGATGCGGGCGGGATGTGCAGATCGATGCCGTCTGCGGTGGTGTCGGCCATGGTTCACGCCTCCTTCGGGTCGAGTTCGTCAGCCCTTGCTCGGAGTCGGTCTACGACCATGCGGAGGGTTCGGGGTTCGGGCAGGACCGAGTCGGGCTGGATCAGGGTTTCGAACTGGTCGGCTTGCTGGCGGTACGCGGCAGCCACAACCGGGGCAGCGATCGCGCGGACAGCGTTGTTGAGTGCGCCGTCGTTGTCCCAGTCGTCATCGATGGAAAGCATCATCGCGGCGGCTGCGGCCGGGATTTCGAGGTCGGCGGCTGTTGGGGTTTCGGTCACGGCTCAGCCCTCCGCTGCTTCGTCGTCGGATGCGAAGTCGGAGCGGAGCGCCCGGATGGTGTCTCCGTTGTCGTTGGTAGTGGTGAAGACCTCGCCGTCTTGGCTGGTCCAACGGTTGCTGTCATCGATGATCACGGTTTCGGTCATCACGCACGCCTTCCAGGGTCAGTTGTCGAACCAGAACACGACGCGGAGACGCGCAGGGTCTCCGAAGTTGGCCAGCCGCTCGATCTCCCTCTCGTACCAGGAGCCGAGGAACTCGCGGTACGTCATCACGGTGCCCTCCTCAGGGCTGCCAGTGACGCCGCCATCGAAGGACTTCGGCCCGACCTGCCGCGTCACGCGCCGGTCGTTCATCTCCTGGCTGTAGTCGAACTCGACCAGCTCGGACACGAGCAGCCAGGACGGCGTGTGGGCGTCGGTGTCCCATTCGAGGTAGTCGTCTCGGACGTCGGGGGACACGTCGACAGGGAGGCCGCGCTCCTCGGAGATGGGCGGGACCGCGGAGTAGTTCCGCACGTCGGCGAGGAACCCGAAGATGCCGTAGCTGCGGCAGTCGAACGGGTCGGCGTGCTCGACGAGGAGCCAGTCCCCGGTGTCGTTCTGCTGTTCCAGGTGAGCGTGGATGTCGCAGCCCATGGGTTATCGGTCCCGTCGGGGTTCGGTGGCGTTTTGGCTGGTCATGGCTGGGTTCGCTCCTGCTGCTCGGCGGTGGGGGCGG
>Ga0105032_100025_pt1 | contig 33986 bp, 37 predicted proteins | sample RS_126metaG_FD_91481 | JGI IMG/M metagenome (GOLD analysis project Ga0105032, IMG submission 91481) | Switchgrass associated microbial communities from Austin, Texas, USA, to study host-microbe interactions - RS_126 metaG | ecosystem: Host-associated > Plants > Roots > Rhizosphere | place: USA... | reverse complement strand
GAGACCGCTTCTTAACTTGTGTTCGCGCTTTTGTCATACTTTCCCAAAGCCAATTTTCGCGCCGAGAATTTCACGAATTAGCGATGTAAATCTCTCGGGCTACAATAAGCCTTCGGGAAAGTATGACAAAAGCGCGAACACAAGTTAAGAAGCGGTCTCACCCCGCCCGCGCATCATAGCAACCACAGCAAACCGGCCATCAAACTCTCGATTGCCTTTTTTGAATTCACTATGTGAAAAATAATTCGGGTCGGTCGCAGTATCTACCGAACTGATTTCGATGTTGTTGCGAGATACACCAGCTTCTAGTAGTTGTTCGACAATAACCTCGTGCAAGCCTTTACCGCCTTTTTTAGCGAGCGGATACGTCGCCTTACCCACTGCCGGGCTCAGCCACACCTTTAAGTCATTCGGGTTGCTATTGCAAGTTTGTTGCAAAAATTCAACACTTCGCTGCGCACCGTCTTGCTCCGCGCTATGTCTACCAATATGCGAAAGCATCAGCACACTCTTTACAGGATCGTGCACTACCACTCCACAACAATCAGCCAGAGTCAAAAATAGCGCATGACCAGGCTTCGTCGTCACTAAACCATCTGCCACTGGAGCATCTTCGGAGTAGTGCATGCTTTTCCCTTTTTCAGACCCTGTGACAGTTCGGTATTCAGTGTAATTGTCACGATCATACGTAAGACTTAGCGGCGTCGTTTGATCAAGAGAAATTCCAATGGAATCAAGAAAAATTTGACGATTTACAACCACACTTCCATCTTCATCCGCTCCAAGCTTCATATTGCCATTATCCACACTAGAAGCAGCAACAATAACAGGAGAGCTAAAAATAGTAGGCTGGTCTTTTGAGATCATAGCTTTATTTTACTACAATTTTGTCTTTTCAAATTACACATAATATGTGTTAAACTAATAGTATCTACGACAGATACACTCACGTAAGGATGCGTAATGGCCAAGGACAAAAGCGGATCGAAATCCAATCAGCCTGACCCCAATGAAACAAGGGTAAAAGGTTTTAAGGCTGTCGCCAATACGGCCGACCCCGAAAAGGCTGCCAGAATCGCTCGTCAGGCTGAGGGTAACGCCAAGGACCTTGAAGAGCAGCAGTAAACTGCAGTCTCGCGTCACGCTTTTACATTAACTAGACTCAACCAAAGAGCTCATACGCGTTAGCGTTATCCAGTCGTACAGTGCCAACATCTCCGCTCGAGCCTCGGGTGAGATGTTGGCCTTTTTTAATAGCCCTTCGGCTTCTTGCTTGCTAATACTTAAACCACCCGCCAGACTACTACGCAACTTTTTTCGTTTTGCGCTAAAGCCGGCTTTTACAACTCTAAAAAAATCTTTTTCATTTACATCGCCAAGCAACGGCTGGGGGCGAGTCTTCAAAACCACCACTTGGCTATCTACTTTTGGTGGTGGCGTAAAAAGCTCGGCCGGTACAATATCGCCCAGCGTTACTTCGGCATATACCTGCGCGCTTACCGCTAAAATACTCATATCACCCGGTTTTGCAGCCAAACGCTCGGCCACTTCTTTTTGTACCAGCAATACCGCTATGGCCGGTTTATTCTGTGCGGTCATGAGCCGTTGTACAATTTTGCTCGTAATATAGTAGGGAACATTGGCCACTACTTTGTAGTTAGCTGGTAAATTATTGAAATCAAAAAGTAAGATATCTTCGTTGATCACCTCAAGATTCTTGCCAGGAAACTGCCCAGGCAATTTTCGTGCCAAGTCCGGATCAAACTCTACCGCAATCACCTTACCTGCCCTACGCAACAGTTCTGAAGTTAGCGTGCCAAGCCCAGGGCCAATTTCGAGCACCGTGTCTTCGGGTGCGATTTCTGCCAGATCAGCAATATGTGCGAGAACGCCGCGATCATGCAGCCAGTGCTGGCCAAGTGATTTCTTTGGACCCGCCATTAATACCAACCCTCGGCTTCCTTGTGTTGCACTGCGCCTTCCCAACTGCCATATCGCCCAATCACATAACCATGCATCCAATTTAGTGAGTTAACTGGGTCGTATGGATTGCCCGGCACCTTACTACACGGCAACGCCTGAGCTAACCCACATGCGCCACTGGAAGGGTTAACGGCATTTGGATTCCAGCCACTTTCCTGCGACACAATAAAATCTGCCGCACCCCACGCTTCTTGCGGAATCGCTGAAGCTGCGAGCCATTCGGTTTTGGTGCCACTGCCGGTATATGGCAGATATTTTGGCTTTGTGCCTATAATTTCAATCTGTTTTTTTGGTTCTTGCACGGTAATACTTTGGATTTCCTTGCGACTGATTTCTTGGCCATTTTGGCGGTTAATTTCATAGGTTACCTTTTTCTTGCCTTTTTCACCTGGCGTTTTCACCTCACGATAGCCAACTGGCCAATCGGCGTCTTCTTGCTGTTCTACCGGAAAATCAATCTCTTCTTCAACCGTGACTGTTTGCGTGCCGTTTCGCCATACCTCAATCGTCATATTTTTGGTGATTTTGGTGGTCAGAGGTACCGAAACGGTGTCGTTTGCAGCTAGTTGGATCTCTTTTTCTTCGAACAGTTCGGCAACCGTAGCCGTTTGCGTATAGACTGTCGTTTTTTCACCGTACAAAATCAACGTGAGTGGCACCGCTCGATCAATAGCTAGCTGCACACCCGCCCCTTGACTTACCATATCGGTATTAGCGGTCATCTCGGTAATGTCTTCTTTTTGCAACTTCACCCCTGCTTGCTCGGCAATTTGCTGGGCAGTTTGATGCGGCGACATTACCTTTTTTCGAACTGTCCCGTCCACGATTGTCACGGGCCGCGCTCGGTAAATATTAACTTCATAATTGGTTGCCACGAGTGGTTGATCGAGCCCAGGTTCAACCATATCGTTCGGGTCAAGATGGATACCCGCCTCGGCAAAGGCCTCACGCAGCGTACCGGCATAGGTAAGGATCCCACGATCATGACCTCGATCGTGAATAGCAATAAGTCGCTGACCATAACGAGGAGTTTGCTGTTGTGACGTTGCCTGAACATATGTGGCGAGCAATACGCTAATAGTCAACACTGCAAGACAAAACAGTGCTATAACTCTCACCCGAACACTGGACGATTTACGCGGTATAACTTCCATAATAAGGCAACGCTTCAACGCGCCGCTTATGTAAAATTATAGCACAGCTACACGCCGTCGTTGTTGGTCCAGTCGGTTGCAAGGTCGAAACCGTGTGGATGACGAGCGGCAAATCCACCGGTGTCATAAACTTTACCAGGGCCTAAGCTGGTTTCTACCACCGAACAGCGGGGATAGTTTTGTAAATTAGCCGCCACAAGAATATAGCCGTCTTGGTCAATCTTGGCGCCATCGGCACGAATACTGTAAGTTCCACCACAAGCGCTCATTACCACATTCATTGGGAGATCATAGTAGGTTTCGCGGTGCGAAATACCATTGCTGTCGGTGAAATACTGCGCGCCTTTTGATTTTGTAAGGCCGCCAGCAGGTGGCTTAGCACCTACAATCTCAACCTGCTTCTTTGGTTCTTTCGTAGTGATACTCTGGATTTCTTTACGACTGATTTCTTGGCCGCCGCGAACATCGACCTCATATGTTACCGTACGTACACCGGCCTCGCCTGGGGTTTTAACTTGGCGATAGCCAATTGGTTGGTCGGCATCGAGAATTTTTTCTACTTCAAACGCCGTTGGCTCTTCGAGCGTGATAGTTTGAATACCTTCCCGCCACAGCGAAATAATCATATCTTTGGCGATTTTTGTATCAAGCGGCACCGAAACCGTGTCGTTTTCGGCGAGTTTTATACCTTTTTCTTCTAACAGTTCCGCAACCGTTGCCTTATGCGTATACACGATAGTCTTTTTGCCGTACATCATAAAGGTAAGTGGTATTGCACGATCGATTTTCAGCTGTATTCCCGCACCTTCACTCACAATGTCGGTATTGGCAGTCATTTCGGTAATGTCTTCTTTTTGCAGCTGTATACCAGCTTGCTCGGCAATTTGCTGAGCAGTTTGATGCGGAGACATGATCTTTTTGCACACGGTGCCGTCAACGATTGTCACTGGGCGAGCTCGGTAGATATTTACATCGTAATTTGTCGCCACAAGCGGCTGATCAAGGCCAGGTTCGACCATGTCATTCGGGTCAAGATGGATATCTGCTTCTGCAAGCGCCGCACGAAGAGTTGATTGGTTGGTCAAAATCCCGCGATCGCTTCCGCCGTCGTGCACCGTAATAAGCCGCTGGCCATTTGAGAGCGTTTCGCTTGCAGCCTGCGCGTAACTCACCAACATAATGCTAATCGCAAGCATAATTAAACAAAACAGCGCAATAAGCCGCCCTTTTGTACTCAACGATCTATGAGTTATAGCTTTCATACAGATATCGCAACACCTCACACACGGTGCTACATGGCTTCCATTATAGCATTTTTGACTACAAAATGCTAGATTTTCTCTAGTCGGGCGTATTCGACATTGAGTTTTTTGGTTTGACCGCTGACAAACTGCACTGTGACTGCCATGCCGTCAATATCGATAATTTCACCAACACCAAATTGGGTAGAACGCACACCATCACCAATATCAAAAGCTGGTACGTCGTTAAATTCTTGGTCAAAGTCACCGACATTCCGTTGGAATCCTAGTGCCGGCACTTCTGCAATCTCGTGGCCCATATCTGTCAAAAAGCGCGAAGCCGGGTTGTAACCACGTTGGCCGAATTGCAACCGACTGCCCGCATAGCTCAAATGAAGCTCTTCTCGTGCACGCGTCATACCTACATAGCACAAGCGGCGTTCTTCCTCGAGTGCTTTGGGGCCACCTTCGTGAGCACGAGCCGTCGGAAAAATCCCCTCCTCCATCCCCACCATAAATACTACTGGAAACTCCAAGCCTTTGGCAGCATGCAGTGTCATGAGCGTAACTTTTTGCTGATCGTTGGCTGTATCGACACTCGACATCAAGGCCACCTCTTCAAGGAAATCTGAAAGCAGTGCAAACGATTTGGCGTCGGAAAGCAGCGAACCAAGGTTGGCTTCGCGGTCCTCAGCCTGCGGGGTGCCGTCTAGTAAATAGTCGCGGTAGCCGGTTTTTTCAACCAGGAGCTCAATCAAATCACTTGGCGGCATGTTGCTTTGAATTTTTACCTGCAGTATACGAAGCAGCTCGCCCAATTTTACAAAAGCATTTTTTGCCCGAGGCGTGAGTGTGCTTGTTTGGTCGGCATTTACTAGAGCCGTAATGATATCCATACCACTGCCAGCTTGCCACGTCAAAAACTTCTCCAAACTTGTTGGGCCAATGCCACGAACTGGAATATTTACAATCCGACTAAAGCTCATACGATCACTCGGTTGATAGAGCAGGCGGAGATACGCAATGATGTCTTTAATTTCTTTGCGGTCATAAAAACGTACCCCACCAATAATTTGATAAGGAATCCGTTGCTGCAACAGCGCGCGCTCTAGCGTGTAACTTTGAGCGTTTGCACGATAAAGAATAGCAAAATCACCGTAACTGCGTGCCCCGATATTAACCTGTGTTCCAATTCGGCTAGCGACCGTATATGCCTCTTCGTTTTCATCGTATACACCGTGCACTTGTACCGGCGCTCCCGTTGGCTCGGCTGTCCATAGTTTCTTGTCGGTGCGCTCTTTGTTTTTACTAATCACGTTGTGGGCTGCTTCAAGAATCGCTCCGGTACTTCGATAGTTCTGTTCGAGCTTGACGATTTTTGCACCTTTAAAATCTTTCTCAAAATTAAGAATATTCGTAAAATCAGCTCCACGCCAGCTATAAATCGACTGCCAATCGTCACCCACCACGCAAATGTTGCGGTTTTCATTGACCAAGCTCTTCACTATCGCATATTGAGCGGCATTGGTGTCTTGGTATTCGTCAATCAGAATATGTTTGAACTGCGATTGCCATTTTTTTCGTACCTCTGAGTGATCGCGTAGCAATCGAACTGTTTCAAGTAGCAAATCGTCAAAATCGAGTGCGCCCGCCTCTTTTCGCATCTTTTCATACAGTGCATAAATTTTGGCCGTCTCTTTTTGAAAAGGGTAATGTGCCTGTGCTTCGTATTCCTCTGGACTCTGCAGCTCATTTTTGGCATTTGAAATCGCACTGCTTACCGCCCGTGGCTTGATTTGCTTGTCGGTAATACTCAGCTGTTTCATTGCTTGCTTTATTAGCCCTTGGCGGTCGTCTTCGTCGTAAATCACATAGTTACTTGCGATACCGATTTTGTCGCCGTCGATCCGAAGTAAGCGCACACAAATACCATGAAACGTTCCCATCCAGGGCATAAAATTCCGCTCACTCGCGTCTCGGTCAAGCAGACCAGCCAACCGCTCGCGCATTTCGCGGGCCGCTTTGTTGGTAAAAGTTACCGCCAAAATTTCGTTCGGCCATACACCTTCATTGGCAATTAAATACGCCACTCGGTGCGTGAGTGTTTTTGTTTTTCCACTCCCTGCCCCTGCCAAAATCAACAGAGGCCCCTCCGTCGTTTTCACTGCGTCAGCCTGCGCAGGGTTCAAATCTTTTAGTAAATCCATTCTCTTTAGTATACCCGAGACAACACCGGATTGCGACCGACCAGGCTACATTATCCCGAGAAAGTACAGCGCCATACCCGCACCGGCGCCAACGATCAGAATAAGCACAATCCATAAGACCCACAGCCAGCCTGATTTCTTTTTTGCTGGGTGAGCAAGCGGCTGGTGATACGTGTCGGTGTCGTAAATTGCACCGCTTTCTTTTTCGCCGCTACTTGGCTGTTCTTTGTATTGTTGGGGGATGGAAATGCGACCGACATGAGATTCTGTAGAGGATTTTTCATCTTCAGCTGTCGAAACTTCAACTGGCTTTGACGTTTCTTTCGTCTCGCTGCTTTTCTCTGAAGTGCTTAGATCGGGCGAAACCGACTTTTCGTCTTCTGGTTTTTCATCAATGGGGTGTGTTTGATCGGTCTTTGGCACGCCCATGTGCGTGTCGGCTTCTACCTGCATAAGATCACCACGAAATTCTTCAGGCGGTTCTTGAACGTCACTTGGCTTGGCCGGCAACTGAGCCTCGGAATCATCTGGTGTAGCTGCTTGGAGTTCATGTTCGGGCGCAACCATAGGTATCATTGGCGCCGCACTACCGAGTGGACGCTTTTCTACTTTAGCATCGGGCAAAAACGGCGAAGAAAGCGGTTGATCGGCTGGCTTCTGCTCTTCTTCAGATTGTTTCTCAGGGGTTTCTTCAGGCTTTTCGCTCACCGGAGGAGTCATAGGCGTCGGCTCTTGTTTTTGCTTCGCAAAGGAATGCATATCAATAGGATCAGGCCAATCGCTTGCGGGAGCAGCTGCCTCTGGCACTGAAGGTGTGGTTTCGGGTGTCGATGAAACCGGAGTTGTTGGCTGAATAGGAAGACTCGCAGCTGGAGTCGAAGATACTGTTGATGGTTCGACATCTGGCCGCGGAGCTATTGTTACACCTTCACGTGAAGTAGGGCGAGACGGCGCTTGCTGCTGTGTCGGTTTTTTGGGTACAACATCCATAAATCGTCCACTACGCCGACTTGCTGGCATTCCTGATCGCGCCGGAGAAGCGGTTTGCGACTGTGAAGACTGCGGAGGCACGATTGCCGGTTGCGTGTCGGGGTTGGTGGCGACTTCACTCTTTGGTTTGATCGTTCCTGGACTCACCGGTGCAGCGGTCAAGGGCATGTCGGACTCTTTCACAGGTGGAGCCGCGGGAGTATTGGGTGTCGCCTCTTTTTGAGCATTCTTGCCCATCAGTGAGTTTACCGCTTTGTCGAGTTCATCAAAATCTATATCTTTCATACTCCCACCTCTATTTCTTCGTTATTTCAGACCCTTTGTGTGCTTTTTCAACAATTTGCGTAAAGGCATGCGCGTCAAGGCTCGCACCACCCACAAGCAAGCCGTCAATTCCATCTATCGCCAAATAATCGGCTGCATTGTCGGCCGTCACGCTGCCGCCATACAAAATAGCCAGTTTTTTTACTGCACCCGCACCGTACAAATGCTTAATCTGCAGATGAATCGCCTTTACTACCTCTTTTACATCACCCGGCATGGCGTTATCGCCGGTCCCAATTGCCCATACAGGTTCGTAGGCAATGGTGACTTTTTCCAGTTCTTCACTGGTAATATTAGCGAGGCCACCGATCAGTTGATCGTGCAGAATATCTTTTGTTTCGCCAGCAGAACGCTCGGCTGCCGTCTCGCCAATACAAAGAATTGGTGCAATGCGGTTACGAATTGCCGCCTGAACTTTATTGCGAATATCTTTGTCAGACTCATGAAAAATATGGCGACGTTCCGAATGGCCAATAATTGCGTAGTCAGCCACACCGCGCAGTTGGTTTGCAGACACTTCGCCAGTAAATGCACCGTGATCGCGCCAATATAAGTTTTGTACGGCTAATTTAAACTGTCGACGATCAATCTGCAAGCTCAGTGACTGCAACGCAAGAAGCGTTGGCGCCACCACAACCTCAACATCACGCCGAACCTTTACCATCTCGGAAAGTTTGTGCAGATACAAACTCGCCTCATGCGTATTGAGGTTCATTTTCCAGTTACCGACAATCAGTTTTTTATCGCGTGCCATCAATCTAACCGCTTATGGTTCTCTTTGCTCTAGTGTATCGCAATTAGCTGCGTGCGTCTAGTAAACTTTCGACTCCGGGCAATTTTTTGCCGGCCATCAACGCCAAACTTGCGCCGCCACCGGTAGAAACATGCGAGAAGCTTCCGCCTTGCTTTTTGTCCCAGTGAATCGCAAAATCGGCCGTATCACCGCCACCAATAATAGAAGTGGTTGCAGGGTGATCTGCCAAAGCTTTTGCAAGCCGAGCTGAACCCACGGCAAATGCCGGCTTTTCGGCCACACCCAAGGTACCGTTCCAAATCACCGTTCCGGCTTTTCGCGCCGCATCTGCCACGCGGTCCATCGTTGCTTCACCCAAATCAAAAATCATATCGTCCGGGGCAACATCTTCTACAGCAACCGTCCGCGGGGCATCCTCTAACGACGAGGCGACCACAACATCTTGCGGTAGTAGCAGAAAATCATCAACTTTAGCTGCTCCCACCTTTTTTTCGGCAGCTTTGTAAATGGCTTGAATCGTCTGCTCAACACCTTCTTCTAATTTGCTCTTGCCAACAGGCTGGCCTTTATATGCCAGAAAATTATTTGCCATAGCACCGCCAATAGCAATCTGGTCGGCAACTTCGATGAACTTTTGAATCAGCTTGATTTTGTCACTCACTTTTGCACCGCCAAGAACAGTCAGCAGAGGTCGGCGCGGTGCTTTCATGGCGTCGGTAATGGTGGCGTATTCGCGCTCCAGCAAAAGCCCGGCGACACTTGGTAGTTCGTGGGTAATTGCAACCGTGCTGGCATGCGCACGGTGCACCACGCCAAAGCCGTCTTGTACAAAATAACGAGCATTTGAGCTTTCAGCCAGGGCTTTGGCAAATGCAGGATCGTTCGCCTGCTCACCGGGGTAAAAACGCAGGTTTTCAAGCACAATCACGCTTCGCATAGGTGCTCGTTTAATTGCCATTTTTGGCTTGTCGCCGATCGTTTGATCAACAAACCGCACCGGCTCACCCAAAAGTTCGGCAAGGCGTTGGGCGGCTGGCTCTAAGCTGTATTTTGCATCCGGGCGAGCTTCGGGCCGGCCAAGATGGCTAATAATCACCACTTTACAGCCATCTGCAAGTAACTTGCGCACCGTTGGCAAGCCAGCACGGATCCGAAAATCATCGGCCACCTTGCCGTCTTCGGTGAGCGGCACATTGTAGTCAGCCCGAAGAAGCACTGTTTGGTGCCGCAAGTTAACCGTATTGATTGTTTGTTTAAAAAAACCCATTCCCCACCTATTTTTATGACTCTTTTATTCTAGCACGCGAACACGAACTGTGTCGGTTGTTCCTGGCATACCAGGCTGGCGACCACTGATAATCACGACGGTGACTTTTTCTTTATCACCAAAAAATCCATTCGCTTTTAGTTCTTTTGCAAGATCAAGACCAGCCTTTTCGCCGTCGGGGCGAACAAAGCTTTGGTTGGCGTAGGCAAGCGCAAGTTGCTGTGCCACACGCGGCTCACTCGTAACGCTTAAAATCAGCATGTTTGGTCGATGGCTCGCCACATTAATGGCGGTTGCACCAGATTTTGTCTCCGCTACAATCGCATCTACATCTAACTGCTTAGCAAGCACAACTGCTGCTGCACTAATAGCGTCTTGCTGCACATTTTTAACATGCACGACTTCGTGATCGAGTGCCTGCGTGTGAGTTTGGGTATGCAGAATAACCCGACGCATCGCCGCAACTGTTTCCAGTGGATACGAACCGTTGGCCGTTTCGTCGGAAAGCATCACCGTATCAACACCTTGAATTACGGCATTTGCCACGTCGCTTACCTCGGCACGAGTTGGTTCTGGCGAGTCAACCATACTTGCCATCATCTGCGTGGCCACGATACTCAGTTTGCCATAACGGCGACAAAGAGCAATAATTTTGCGCTGCACAATTGGCACTACTTCAGCGCCAGCTTCTACCGCCAAATCCCCGCGGGCAACCATCACGCCGTCGCTCGCCTGAACGATTTCCTCAAGCGCGTCGTCTTCAATCGCAGCTTTTGTTTCAATCTTGGCAATAATGTGGGCAGTTGAGCCAAGGCTCACTAATTGCTGACGAAGTGAATGAATATCTTCGGCAGACTGCACAAAGCTTAACGCCACATAGTCGATATCTTTGGTTGCGCCGTATTCGACATCTTTCATGTCTTTTGGCGTAATAATATCGCCGCCAAAGTCGGTGTCGGGCAGGTTGATACCCTTGCGACTCATCAGCACGCCTTTGTTTTCTACCTTCACCTTGATTGCCGTTTCAGATACCACCTCAGTTACTGTTGTGCGAACTTTGCCGTCAAAAATATAAATAGGCTCGCCAACCTTTACTTTTTCAGCCAAGTTATATTGTACGGGCAATGTTTTGCCGTTATGCTCAGCTGCATAGTCCAAAACTAGCTCATCGCCGGCTTCGACTGGCATATCAGCCGTTAAATTACCGAGGCGAATTTTTGGCCCCTGCAAATCTTGCAAAATAGCGACGGGTTTGCCGTTTTTCTCGCTCGCCGCGCGAATCCATTCTAGCTGCTGGTCGCGTTCTTCGTAGCTGCCGTGACTAAAGTTAAAGCGAAAACCATTAACACCACCAGCCACCAGCGCTTCAATTTTAGCTGGGTCGTTGGTTGCTGGCCCAAGAGTAGCCAGAATTTTTGTTCGTTTATATAATACACTCATGGGCTTATTGTACCACCGTTGAGAGAGAAAGGAAGCTTTACATCGTACATATTATAGGTGTATAATATTTTTTTGATGACTACCCAACAAAAACTTGAAAAAACACTTGCCGAACTGGTGGCCATTCCTAGTGTTTCTGGGGATTCTGAAGCCTGCCACAAGGTTGTCGAGTATGTCCGTAATCGCCTTGCATCGCACAATCTATTTATCCGCGGTGACTTTGAGGGTCGCAATCCATGGTTTATTGCCACAACTCAAGATACAAACACTCCAGATATTCTCTTAGCTGCTCATCTTGACGTCGTACCAGCCAAAGAATACAAAATGGAGCAGCATGACGGTAAGTTATATGGTCGCGGCGTCTATGACATGAAGCTTGCTGCCGCTTGTTATTTAGAATTATTCGAAGCTCACGCCGAGCAGCTTGCCAATCTTAATATTGGTCTGCTTTTTACCACCGACGAAGAACTCGGCGGTCCATTAATGCCTGAGGTTCTTGCCACGGGATTACGACCGAAAATGGTCTTTATTCCCGATGGTGGTGATAATTGGCAAATTGAAGAACGTGCAAAGGGCTTTTATCACACACGCCTTACCGCTCGAGGCAAAGCATCACATGGATCGCGCCCATGGGAAGGAGACAACGCGGTTCATCGTCTTATCGAAGTGCTCGACACCCTCCATCAATCATTCCCTGGCAAGCAACCAGCCGACTCCACACTTACTATTACTTCATTCCGTGGTGGTGACGCTATGAATCAAACACCCGACCATGCAACGGCGACTATTGATTTCCGCTCATTTAGCCTCGATGACCTCGCTGCCCACAAAGATCAAACACGGAAACTTGCCAAGGCAAATAATATTGAAGTGGAAATCTTGCAGCAGGGTCATCCGCTAATTCTCGATAAACAGTCGCCCGCTATTCAAGATTTTCTTACAACATTACAAAATTTTACCAATCAAGACATCCACTACACCGAATCTTACGGCGGCACCGACGGACGCTTTTTCGCACCATACAATATTCCTTGTATCATTGTTGAACCACAGGGTGGTGGTCGACATGCCGATGATGAATGGCTCCTGGCGGAAGACTTTTACCGATATTACCAGCTGATTGAAAGCTGGATCTTAAGTCAAGCTTAGTATAGCTAATTTTACTACGTATTCTCCGCGTAAACCCCTTAACAAGAAACTATAATTTGATATACTCATTTGTGGTGTATCGTAACGGTTACGATAACAACCGCGAAAGGTCTGTCATGGACACGTTCCGTAACGGAATTCCGGCCGACGAGCTGCCTTCTGGCCTCACCTGGCGCAAGTCGAAGCGAAGCGGCCCGAATGGCGGCAACTGCGTCGAACTGGCTGAGCTGTCGGATGGCAAAGGGATCGCCGTGCGCAACTCGCGCTTCCCCGACGGCCCCGCTCTCGTCTACACGATCGACGAGATGCGCGCGCTCATCGAGGGCGCCAAGGACGGCGAGTTCGACGACATGGTGGGCCTGACCGCCTAAGTACACCATTACAGCTACTAATATCTTCGTGATATAGTATCTGTACCCGTTTCTAGCCTCGCTGGAAACGGGATTTTCTTTTATCGTCGCAGTCGTACAGCCAGCAATCGTTCTGTAGCAAAGTGATCATTGCAACCGAATAAAGGCTAGGGTGTAATATCAAGTACAAATAAAGCACCTCCATAGAGATGCTTTATTTGGTATGCTACACCTAGTTATCGTCTTTTCTATTTATTTTATCTTTTGCTTCGTCGATTGCATTTTGTGTTTTGTCTTTCATATCTTCAAACGCATTGCCCATTTTTTCACCAGCATCTTGCGTTTTATCCTTCACTTCGTCACCCACTTCTTCCGCCTTTTTCTTTGCGTCGTCTGCAAAATCGCTAAAACCCATTGATCCCCCTTTTTTTAAATTTTGCTCTTTTATTGTAGCAGCCTGACGTGTCATAACACAAAGAACCCCGTGCAAAGCAAGGGGTTCTCTTAAAATAATTTCATGGTGATCTCACCGGGAATCGAACCCGGATTGCCAGGATGAAAACCTGGTGTCCTAACCGTTAGACGATGAGACCATGCGTTTTACTTGGTCGATTATAGCAAAAAATAGGGTGTTTTTCAAGAGGTTTTAGTTGTTTCATAGCACAACCTTGACTTTTTTACGATTTTGTGATAGTATAACAGTAGTCACATGGCGCGTGAATTGTGTGCGTGTGGGCTCTTTAAAATCAGGTTATTACAGTGCATTTGCACTGTGTACGTATTCATTGTGGCCTAGCGCCACCCGATTTCACGAAAGGGTGAATTCGCATGTTCTGGATTATTGTTCTGGCGGCTGTGCTTTTCGGCACCGGCCTGGCCGGTCGCATCTGGAAGCGTGGCCCGAAGTTCTGGGCCACCTGGTGGCGTGTCACGTCGCTCTACCTCATGGTTGGCGGCCTGGCGCTGCTCACTATCCTGCCCGACTGGGACTGGCACGGCCTGCTGTGGCTGGAAGTCCCCGCTATCGGCGGTTTCTGCCTCGCAACCTACTTCATGCAGAAGCGGGCCAGGAAGCGCAACAAGACCGCGTCCGAAAGGGAGTTCACGAAGCTCTCCAAGGAAGAGATCGAGGAGCTCGACAAGGACGGGCGCGAGGACTACAAGGAACGCCTCAGGCGATTCCGCAAGGAAGTCCGCAAGGCCAGCAAGTGGACCAAGGCGCAGATCATCATCGTGTGGGGCGCTGCGTTCACCGCCAGTCTCATTTACGCGATCCGCCTGGGCTTCAAGATCAACGTCGACGGCGAGTACAACCCCACCATTTGGTGGTCGCTGCTCATCGTGGTTGGTATGATTGGCCTGGGGATCGCGCTGCGTCTCCTTCGACTGAAGCGATGGTACATCACGTATCCCGCTTTCGTCGGGCCGGCTCTCGTCGCCCTCTGCATTGCGCTGTGGCTGGCGATCGCTCACCTCGCGGCTGTTGCCGACGAGGTGCAGTGGGTGCCCGGCGAAGGCAGTGCGGACTCGGACGTCGTCGCGACCACCGCGATCGACAACTGCCCGCAGGAATTCCGACTGGACGACGACAACGACGGAGAGATCGACCCGATTCCGGACGACCCGGACTACCCGAACAGCCAGCGTGTCGCCGACGACCCCGGCTACCTCATTCGGGAAGCCGAGAAGGCTGGCATCTGGGAGGAAGGCCGTTACAGCATCGAGATGATCACCACCGGTCCCGACGAAACGGATAGTAACGTCAACTGGTGTCTGAGCAACTACGATGCCTGGATCGCCCTGGCACAGCTCTACCCCGAAAGGTGGGGAAGCGCCGTCACCGACCATCTCAACGAGCTGGTCGAAGCGGGCACCCTCTCCTCGGAAGGACGAGATGCGCTTCTCAGCCAGCTGAACTAGATCACAACTGAATACGCTACAACCGGGAGCCCTACTGCTACATGCAGGGGGCTCCCACAACTCAAACTCTAGTGGATTGTAACAACCTGATTTTAAGAGATAATTTACCGTCTCGGCAAGAGGCTGACCGCTCAAGTTAATCGCCCCTGTTTACAGCCGGGGCGATTTTGCTTACAATAAATACATATGGGAAAACAAAAGAAGAAACGCAACAAGCCGTATACTGGTGAAGGCGCGAGTGTTTCGCAGCCAACCGTCACACGTATTAGCGCCGTTCATCGAAATCCTCTGCAACAGTGGTGGTTCGAGAAAAAACGAATAGCTAAGCCAGTGCTGATTGCTGCCATAGTCGTAGTGGTTGTTGCATGGCTACTTTTTGAGCTGATACGCGCCATTGCCGGCTGACGTTTTGATATCTTTTTCTGACGCCTGCAACTTTTTGATTGGCAAGCGGAATCCAAAGGTACTTCCCTTTCCTTCTTCTGATTCAAATAGCATCGTGCCGCCATGCGCAGCAATAACTTTTTTCGCCAAAAACAAACCCACGCCTGTGCCATCTGGTCGCTGTTTGCGTGCGTTTGATGCACGGAAGAACTTAGTGAAAAGATGCGCCTGTTCGCTTTTTGGCACGCCAATTCCAGCGTCGATCACCCGCACCACCGCGAAACCCTCCTCGACGCTTAGTTTCACCGTAATTGTCTTGCCTTCCGGCGAGTAAAAGATAGCATTATCGATAAAGTTCATGAGAACCTGGCGAATTTTGCCCTCGTCGAGCATTAGCACAGGAAAGTACGACGGTTTGCGGTACTGCAATTTCAGTCCATGTGCCTCGATCGTCGTTTGCAGGCTATCAATTTCCTGTGCAACCAACTTCGAAAGATCGACCGGCTTGTCTTCAAGCATAAACTTACCCGTTTGCAGCCGCGATACATTCAAGAAATCGCCAATCAAGTGAACCATACGCTCACTACTCGTAAACGCCTCGCTTAACATTTGATGCTGTGTTGGTGTAATTTTACCCACGTCGCCCTCGAGCACCATGCTAATGTAGCCCTTTATACTGGTAAGCGGCGTGCGCAACTGGTGCGAGGCCATACTCACAAATTCGTCTTTGGCAGCGTCAAGTTTTTGCAGCTGCTCGTTGGTTTTGCGAAGTTCTTTAGTAGCGTCTTCGATTTTTCCCTGCAGAGTTTCGTTAAACTGTCGGATTTCTTCGAAGCGAAGGGCATTCTGAATTGCAATCACAAGCTCATTAGCAACAATCTGAAGAACTTTAATATCCCGTTTATTATAAAGTCCGCCGCCTTTCTTTGGGCCTAGCATCATCAAGCCAAGCTCATCCCCAAAAGGAGTTGATAACTTAATAACCAAGCTTATCCCCTGACCTGCTAGCATTTCTTTTATATGACGATACCGGGAATCCGACTCGTCAACAAATAGGATCTGTGTGTCAACAAGTGGTTTTGATACAATCAACTCATTTACCTGTGATACTGATAGTTTAGACGACTTCTCACCCATAAATCTTTGTGGCATCGTACCCGTAGACTGGAGCCAAAACACACATGTCGATGTTTGGATATATCGCTTCACTACATCACTGCTATTATTGAGGAGTGGAGCAAGTTCACTATTCGCAACCAGTACATTGTTATGCTCATCTAAAAAGGTTTGGGTATCGTATAGATTTCGAAAGAAAATACCTGCCGTAAGCTTATCGAGTGGAACACGCAAAAGCTGGAGAAGGTATGAAAAAATTACCAAGATTAAACTATAAAGGAGAACTTGCCCCCAAGATAGACTCCAATTGAATAGATGAGAAACAGCAAAAACGATCGGAACTATTATCAAAATTGCGATCACAAAATACGTCGAAATATACGCTCCGGCTCGAAGAGCAAAAATATGGATATCAAATAGATCCCTATACGTCATTGCGTACATAAAAATTAGTAGGGTCATCAAACAAGTAAAGGGAATGACCTGCTGGGCCAACAAAGTACTCGAAAAATCTGTCGTGTAAAAGCTAGACAAGGATATAACCACCCCTGCAATAGCTATACTCCAAAGCATGATTCTAGCTTGAGACTTTTCTTTTTGTTTTTTTGTCTTTTTATAAAAACGCAAAAACGTATATATGGATGCCGACAAAAATATCAAAGCAAAAACGAGAACAGCCGCATAGAACACATCCAGTCGGGGAATTCCTATACCGTCAGCTGTGATAGCCACATCTCGCAGGCCATCCGACATGAAGGCAAGAACACCCACGACAATGGCAGGCACAAACAGCCAATACGACACAGGCTTATGCGCAAATGTCCTACTAAATATATACAGAGATACCGTCATTATCGCAGAGAACATCACCGAAATCATCAATAGGAGTGTCGCCAGGATCCGAGTCTCCGCCATAACGATTGCAACGACCTGGAAAAGTTGCCACACACCTAGTAGTACGGCAAACAAAAAGAAGGTTTTATGTAATTTTGAACGTTGTCGTATCAACGTTAAAATACCTATCGCAAAGAAACCTATAATCTCAAGAAAGTATAAAATTGTGAGAGTGTTTCTTAGCATGTATATTCTTCTTATTTGACCTGTTTAGTCTTAATTATAGCACTTACGCTTTTGGGAGCTACAAAACCTTCGGCTACTGTCGATCGGAAACCAATGCCCAATAGGAAAGCTTACCTATCATGTTTATAGCCGAAGTCATTTGCATTTCACCAGATCGAATCAGGTTACGTTCAATCAATGGAGGAATATAGGTCGACGATAGGTTTGTTGATTCAAAAAATACAGAATATGAGTAGCCTGTTCGCGAAGTTGCCTCAAAAAGAGTATTAAGTATATGCGTAGCATATCCCATACCCTTTCTTCCCTTGCCGATTAGTTCATGGAAATGCACCAGTGGCCTCCTGTTTACCTCCGCCTCAGAAAGTTCGTTTTGCATAACATGTGAATTTTCATTGAGCCATTCATTGTTTTTCATATCTAATCCCAAAAATCCAAAACACACCACTTCACCATCAACACAGTACACGCCAGTAGTCGTATTATTGGCAATTATTTGCTTATCAAAAAACTGCTTATTGAATTCCATAGCAACAGGATGATGGTTACCAAGGACTTTACCGAATCCAAATTGTGATATTTCCCAGAGCTGATCAACGATATCAGGCCTACGAGCTAGCTCTTCCGTTGACAATATAAAGGTTCCTGTGGAAGTATCGCTAGGAACTGGCGAGCGGCCAGATTCAGCACAAATATCGCTCCACGCCTCCCGCACCTCTGCCGCCAAGGCTCCTCCCATGTACTCTTTGTGCTCATTATTTCGGGGCTCCATATTAAACCTATACGCCGCCATCCAGGCATTTTCATGACCAGGGTATCGAGTGAGCTCAGGATTCTTAAAGTCAATAGCCTTTACATTCACAAAGGGCAATCTTGACACATCATGCTCGTTTACCTCAGACCGGCCATCGACTGGAACAAACTCTTCAACAATTACTGCAGTGTCATCCCCTAGTTCAAAGAGCACTTCGGATTCATTTTCTAGCTGTTCAAGCGGAACAGCAAGTAGCATTACATTACCCTTCCCGGTCATAGCCTGACAACGTTCTTTTTCGTACATTTTTTCATATTCTATAGGTGCAAGAAGTGGCACTTTATATTGGGCCGTGTCCAGAAAAACAGTTCTATCATCTTGAATTATAGTTTGATAGGATTCTTCATCCTGAATGCCTATTTTTCTAAAACCATCAACCGCATCACACAACTCCCTATAATCATCGAAGTTCATAATATCAATGTCGTAAGTTTCATGGTTGACTGCACTTTCGTAGTTGCTAGTCTCATTATTTTTTACCATGGTGAATAAAGTAGCTTTCTGGTATAGAGAAACCGTTAAAATTACTACCGTAGACAACCGTATATGCACCTGTATTAGGAAATATTAGCAGATCATCAAGCGCTAAGTCACTCGGAAGCAGTATATTCGTGCTTATAATATCCTGGGAATCACACGTTGGTCCCGTGAGAATATAAGAGACTATTGGTGCGTTCATATTACGGTCAGGCCGCTGATGTGACAGTGATATCGGTTGATACGGAAAGGTATCGTAGTGCATTGCTCCCAAGAAAGATTGAAATAAACCTGTATCTATAAAAAGCCAGTTCTTGCCATTACGCTGCTCTACACCGATAACTTTACTAACAATAACCGAGGAGTCGGCAACGATATAGCGACCTGGCTCCGCTATAAATGAAATGTCTTCGTTCTTATCAATAACCTCGTTAATATGAGAAGCCACTGCTTTAATATCGGGGTCATCTTTAAAATACCGCGTTGGGAAGCCACCACCAACATTCACCAGATCTGCTTTTACGCCCTTTGCGCGGGCTTCATGAATAATATCAGTTGCGAGCTGAATTGAGGACTCCCACGCTTCATTGTCAAGCATCTGCGAGCCAACATGAAATGTCAGTCCAATAGGATTTAGGCCAGCTTTTTGTGCATACAACAAAAGCCCTACAGCCTCATCTCTGTTGCAGCCAAACTTTTCTGAGAGCGGCACAAAACTTTCTGGGTCCTTAAGCTTAACCCTGACATACACAGAAGCACCTGGTGCATTAAGCTGAATTTTCGTTAATTCCGACAGTGATTGAAAAGCAAAATTATTAATACCCAAACGGTAGGCTTTTTTAATGGAGTCATTAGACTTTACAGGATTACTAAAATTAAGCCTAGATGGCTTAATTCCAATTGCAAGCAAATCCTTGATTTCCTTAAGGGAAGCTACGTCAAAGCCATCAACTTCGGACGATATCGCTCGAATTATCTCAGGAGAATAGAACGCTTTTACGGCATAATAAAGCTGTAGGTCGGGCATAGCTTCTTTAAAGCTGCGACAGTTCTCCTTAATGATGTCCAGGTTTGTGAGCATGAACGGTGTCGGAATATTTTTATAATCTTCGACCGCATTCATTAAGTCCTTGCGAAAGGTAATGTCATGTTCTGCCGTTGATTTATGGGAATGGTCTGTATTCATTTTTTGTAACTTTCGGTAAAAGGCAGTTTAGACAATATGATAAACCATTAACACAAAGATCGCAAAAATAAACTCATATATTACACACATTGCCAAATATCTGCAAAAAATGTACCATGAGAATATATGACCAAAATTGCCATCATCGAAGACGACCCTGTTATCAACCAAATGTACCGCATGAAATTTGAAGCCAACGGCTTTGAGGTGCAGCTGGCCGATAATGGTAAGCGCGGCGTGGCAATGGTAGAAGAAATGAAGCCCGACCTTATCTTGCTGGATCTTCAGATGCCGAATATGAACGGTGCTGAAGCGCTGGAAAAAATTCGCGAGCATGATTGGGGAAAGGATATCCCTGTCATTGTCCTCACTAATCTGGGCGAAGAAGAAGCGCCAAAATCCCTAAAAGACTTGGGCATTCACAGCTATATTGTCAAAGCCGACCTTACGCCAAGCCAAGTCGTGACTCGAGTGAAAGAAGCTCTAGGCGTTAGCTAGCTTCTTTTGTCTGCGCTACCTTTTGCGCAGCAGTAATAACGTGATCAAATAGCACCGCGATGGTTAGTGGTCCAACGCCGCCTTTTTCAGGAGTAATTGTAAGATCATCACGTAGCCGCACGGCCGGGTCAAGATCACCCACGATCACGCCGTTCTCGCTAGCCGTTCCGGCATCTACCACTACCGCGCCAGGTTTGATCATATCCGAGGTGATTAAGTGTGGTGATCCAGTTGCCGTAATAATAACATCACTTTGTTTTAATGTTGTTTTTAAGTCAACGTCTTTACGCGTTAAGACAGTAACATCGTAGCCAATTGTTTGCCACATTTTAGCAAGCGGTGCGCCCACAAGCCGACCTCTGCCCACAATCGCAAGCTTTTTACCCTTGAGATCAACGCCATAACCAGCAAGCAACCAGGCGATCGCACCGGCAGTAGCGCTTTCAAACGCCGCATTCTCACCCAAGCCATCAACATCTTTTTGGGGTGCAATCATATTCACAATTTCTTCGGTTTGCGAAGGGTCGTCAAGCGGTAGTTGCACAATAATTCCATGCACCGTATCGTCGCTATTCAAGCGCTCTAAAGCTGCCGGCATATCGGTTTCACTATGCGACTCAATAACCGTCTCTATCAAAATGTCATCACCGTATCGCCGCTTCATGCGCACGTACGTATTAATAACCGAAGAAGCACCCAGCGGCTTTACCACCACGAGCTTAGGGAAAACATGCCATGCCTGTCGCAGGCCACGCACCTGGCGAGCTTGTCGCCCTTTGATAAAGTCTACCAGTTCGGCGCCGTTCAATAATTTTGTCATCCTTTTTATTTTACCATCATGCTACAATGACTCTAAGCATAAGCTAAACAAAGGGTATAAAAATGACAACATCATTTGCACAAACGTACAGCGATTCGTACTACTACACAACAACATATTCGGGCGACTACGATGTAGCCGCAGTTATGGCAACAGCGATTCTAGTTGGACTGTGGGTAGGACTAATTGCTTACGTGATTGGAGCAATTTTCCTTGGAATGCTTTTTAAGAAAGCCGGTATTCCCGCCTGGAAAGCCTGGGTACCGATTTACAATTCTTGGACACTCCTTCAGATGGGCGGTCAGAATGGTTTTTGGGCAGTAGTTGCACTTATTCCAGTAGTAAACATAATTTCCGCAGTATTTATGTACATTGCTATGTACCACATTGGCAAAAACCTCGGCAAGTCCGATCTTTTCGTATTGCTTGCAATCTTCTTGCCGATCGTATGGTTGATTTGGCTGGCGGTCGACAGCTCTACATGGAAGGGTGCAAAGCCTCAGAGTTCTCGCTCAAGTAAGTAGCTAAGCGATCCCAAGTTTCGTCAATTCCCTGTACCAAACCCATTGCCAATACGTTTTCCATATCGGCAGTGGAGGCAAACTCAATCCGGCTCGTGAGCCGGGTTTTGCCTTCGAAGTCAACAAAATTGACCGTTACGATTGTTTCGGGCATATCTTTTACCGTATTACCCTCGGCATCGGCGAATGAATCAGTGTATTTGAGTCGCTCAGGCGCTTTCACTTCGTGATATACTGCTTTGCCCCAAGATTCTTTGTTTTCTGGTCCACGCATACAGTAGTGCCACATACCACCAGGCTTCACTTCCATTTTGTATACTTCTGTCAGCCAGCCCTTTGGACCCCACCATTTCACTACTTTTTCTGGGTCGGTATATGCTTCAAAAACCTGTTGCCGTGGCGCGTCAAAAGTGCGCTCCAATACGACGTCGCGCTCTTCTACGGTTGTTGTCATTGCTTTGTTATCTGTCTGCTCGCCGTCCATCATTCCCCCTTATGAATTTAACGAATTCAACTGAACCTGTATCTGAGCCTAGTATAGCAAGTAATTCACGTACGACTAAATATGCTTCATCTACCTCTTTTTGAGTCACGTATCCCGCCACCAATGCTTCGGCCAGTTCGTCTTCGTCGAGCACTACTGGCTTTTCACCTGGCACGCGCCAAACGTCTAAATACAAATCATCAAATTCAAAACCATCTGTCACGCGTTGCACCGGTTTTGCCACATCACAATAAACGCCGACTTCTTGACCGCTCGCGTTACAAAACTGAGTAATAATATACGGCTTGCCTGCCTCCCAGCGCGTATGCCACACATAGCCCTCTTCGGCAATAATTGTGCCGCCTTCTTGCCATGGCACAGCTAACTTACCCCATGTTTCGCGGCCAATCGCCAGCGTATCGCTCAAAAATTCTAATTCTTTTTTTGTATTCAGACCAAGGCCGCCACTACTCGATATGCGTTTCGGTGAATGAATCATACTCTTACTATACACCTCTTGCGCGGGCACCACAGTCGATGCATAATACAATCATAAAAAGGAGATGGGCATGACCGAAAATAGCAAAAAAGTTGTCAAACAATATTATACACATGGAGGTGGCAACGCGGTTTACTTCTTTGGGATGATTGGCGCTATGGTGTATTATATACAACAAGCTAGTGGATTTTGGGACGCGATCATTGGGATTCTTAAAGCTTTGGTGTGGCCAGCGTTCGTTATATACGAACTGCTCGTTTTTCTTATTGGATAGACCCGAATGAATCATACCGAACTACAGAACAGCCTTATTGCCATTGCCCGAAAAGCCGGACAGTACATCACTACTAGTGGAGAACTGAAAACAACCAACAAAACCAACACGAAGGATTTCGTTACTACGGCAGATATAGCCGCTGAAAAGATCATTGTTGAAGGCATTGAAGCGGCTTTGCCATATGCTGTAGTGCTCTCCGAGGAGCACCCGGTCGAAAAACAGCAGCAGCTTTATGCGCCCGACTTCACCGGATTTATCGTTGATCCGATCGATGGCACCTACAATTTTAAGCACGGCATGGCGTATTCTGGAGTTTCAATTGGCTATGTTGAAAATGGTCAGCCAACAGTCGGTGTTGTGTACGACCCGTATAGAGACGAAATGTACACAGCTATTAAAGGTCGAGGTGCATTTTGTAACGGCAAAACAATTCATGTCGCCCCAACCAGCACACTTGAAAGTGCAAATGTAACCACCGACAATAGCTACGAAGATGAAATTATGGCACGCACACTCAAACGCCATTTGGCAATTTATGAACAAACCGGCACGATGCCCTGGACCGGTATGCATGGGAGCGCGGTGCTCGCCTTTGCCAACATTGCCCATGGCCGAATAGACGCGTATCATCATGCCAGCTTAAAACCCTGGGACAATGCCGCTGGTTTTTTGTTGGTGCGTGAGGCGGGTGGAGTTGTGTGGACACTACACGGCAAAGAAGCACGCTTTACACATGGAGCAATTGTAGCTGGGACACCAAAGATTGCCGAAATCCTGCGAGATACTTTTTCGCAGATTGATCCAGAACTCTTACGCTAATCGGCGAATCTCGGCCGTTTCTAAGTGAGGCAACTCACGGTGTTTGGTAAGGTTCATACCCGCCAAACCGGTTTGCAAAATCTGTAGCGTATCGCCGTGTGATACAAGCAAAATATCTTTGTTTTGATAATTACGTTCGATGTCGTCAATAAGCTGCATCGTTCGTGCTAGCACGGCACTGAGTGGTTCAACCTTATTTTCATGCGTATCTGCAGATTGCTTATCGAATTGCCAAATTTTTTCGTAATTCGTGTTTGGTGTCTTTTCCCAATTACCAAAATACCGTTCGCGCAAAAGCGGCGTGAGCGTGATCGCACGAGCATCGAAAACTTCGCGTGCAATTTCGGCCGTCTGCTGGGCACGCGAGAAATCGGAACTAAAAATGAGTGTTGCACGAGGCAAATCCGCGCTACGAGCTGCTTCTCGTACCTGTTTTTGCCCCATCTCGCTCAAGCCATATTCCACTAACAACCCATTGGCCGGATCGCTAATAATCAACCCTTGCTCGTTCGCCAAGCTCTGGCCATGGCGCATTGCAAAATATTTATTGTTTAGTCGCATATTTCATATATGTCTGCCAAGATGCGGAATAATACTCAGGAAGTCGAGCTGGCACATCTTGCGGGGCTATCCATTCATACGTCTCAAGCTCAGCAGCTTGAACTATTATGTTCTGCTCGCTATCTTGCGTGGGTAGTAACGCATACAGCAAAAGAAGCACATCTTGATCAGCTCGAAACACCAAGTCTACTAGCTTTAATTCAGTCTCACTACAAACAATACCCGTTTCTTCTTGTAGCTCCCTCTTCGCGGCCGCTTTTGGATTTTCACCCGCCTCAACGACACCACCCGGCAGCTGCCACGTTGGTTTGTAGGTTGGTTTCACAACCAAGGCTTTACCATCGCTTGATTTTACCACCACTTTCACGCCTATCATTTTCTTAGGCTGCATAGCACGCCACTGCCTGTCTTGCTCTTCAGTAAAGTATGGTGTCATACCGTTTATAGTAGCAGATCTGTCTGACATCCTGCATGCAACATACAAAGTTCCAATGGGGGCTTATCTTTTTTCAAATTGTCTCAAAAGGTTTTGCAGGTTGTCATCCGTTTGCCATTTGAAAACTTTGGTTGCGATTTTAGGTAAATGCGACAAATCTTCATTGGCAGTTGTGTGCCAAAAAAGATAGACTGGCTTGCCCGCTGCTAGCGCTGCGCCGACTTCCATAAGCATGCCCTCACTCTTACGATCACTTGTCACAATCACCACCAAAGCTTCGCATGTCGCCAATACTTCAAATGCATACTTCAGTAGCGCTGCAACGCCTTGGTGTTCCGGAACACGCCGATCAAGCGACTGGCAATACGCTTCATGGCCGCCTGCTTGCAGTGCACTCACCACTAACTTCATCCGCTCGGTCACTTCGACTTCATTTTCGCCGGTCATGGCAGTTGAGCAAAATAACTTCATTATTTTAGTATATCAAACCACTACGAACCACATGATATACTACAATTATCCATCGCAAGAGAGGAAGTACCATGGGTCGTCGACACACACCTCTGCTGGAGCAGCCCGAAGAGGTTGAATGCGCTGGAAGTATTATTGTCATACCCGATAGTCTGACAATTTGTGACGTAGATATCTCTAAAGGCGATCGGTCTTGGCGCTGCTATTTGATCTGGACCGAGGAAACACCGACGCACAGCTACGCGCTACGAGTAAGTCAAACACAGACAGACTTCGAAACATACGTAAGGCCGTATATCGACGGGATTTCTGGTCGACCAAGCGAAGGAGACATTGCAGTACTGCAGAATGTGATCATGCGCTTCGTGAAACGCAACGAGACATTTGCAGTAGCATAAACCACCGGGCGTGCGATAAGTCGTACGCCTTTTAATATCACAAAAAAGCTTCACCATATATGGCAGTAGGTTTACCAGCTCGAACAGCCCACAGTTGACATCCGTAATCAAAATGCCACCACTCATCTTCGTCGGGCGTAAAGCCTTGACTTTTCATCGCCTCGTGCAAAAGTTGGCGGTTTGCGGCAATTTCTTTATGATGATCAAAATACTCGGGCGCGGCTTCAGGCCCAAAATGATCAAATAGTGTACCCATATTGAGCTCTACGCCATTTTTGTCCGCTAGAGTAAGGTCAATCGTGCCGCCTGTTGCGTGCGGTGGAATGCGTTCAAGATTCGTTGCCATGGTGACAAATTGTTCGGTACTATCATGAAGTCGCCCGTCGCTCCAGCTTGGATGTTCCTGTTTTAATTGCTGCCAAAATTCTTCGTAGAGCGCATTTTGGACATGGCGCGGCCGCCAGCCGTCCCAGATTTTCAGCTGATATTCTCCACCTAAGCTTTCTTGAATTATAAGTAGTTTCTTGGCCACACCCTCCCTTAAATAATGCGTAGGAAGATCGCTTACGCCCCTATCGCGGTAGACTGTTTCTAGCAGAAATGGATACTCGGCCAAATCAACCAGTGGCTCAGCGTTATCCTCGATCGGAATCGACTCAAACTTGACACGCGTCATAGCTTTCCACCTCAGTTTTATTCTTATTGCCAAATCGCGAAAATGATCGAGTTTACGACCATCACAAGCAAAAAGTAGCTGCTGTTCAGCCACCAAAACTTCCAGCCAAACCGTGAATACAAGCTAACGCCCACCGTTGTTGCAGCGGTCAAACCTAGCCACACCACCAAACCAGCCACGAGTCCTTCGATAAAATCAGTTGCACCAAATGAGTTAATAATAACCGCTAAAATAGCCGCCTGCACCAACCCCGAAAACGCCACTGCAACCAATATTTTGGTCGCTTTATCGGTGGGAATCTTTAAAATATCTACACCGGTGTACTTTGTCCATTGCTTGGCAAATCCAGCCGGTGAATACCAAAATGCACCAACAATAATGTTAATAAGCCAGGCAACTATGATCGCCCAAATATTCAAACCCGCCAGTTCTACCATGAGAATCTCCTTATTATTATAGTTTCATTCTCAAAGCTCAAGCGGTTTTTGTCAATACGACTATTTTTTGTGCGAACGAATATGGTCGAGGGTGCGTTCCAGCAAAAACACACTCACGTCGTCTTTGGTTTTACCCTCACTATGAAACGGCGTTTTAATCACTTGGATGAGCTGCAATACGTACACCAAAATAAACGTGATGATACCGGTGAGCAACATGCCGCCCAAGAATGGTTCGATCGCCGTAATCATCATAAGTACAATCGCTAAAATCACGATCGCCCACACCAAAATCGATGCCGACGGAATAAAACTAATCCGCTGAATATAGTTGACGCGGAACAAATGTCGTACCAGCGATGCCTGTTGTTGCTTTAATTTCACAATAAAATTGGCGGGCACACCTGCCGTTTCCAGCTGAGCATTCAGGCGCATCAGCTCTTGCAACTGTGTTTTTGCCTTGTTGCTTTTGCTATTTCGCAGATCGCCCGCGAGCGTTTTTGTGACTTTTTCCAATTGTGCAGTATAGGCAGCGACATCTACCTTCGGGTAATTAGCCTGAATTGTCAGAATATCTTCGTGCATGTCTTCAATCGTCGCAGCCGCCTCGGCCGGAATACGTTCGGCTTCTTTGTAGTCGGCAATCGTCGCCGAAAGAATAAAACCAATCACAAATATTACGCCCGAAATAGCACTTCCATGCAGCGTACCGAGTACAATTGGCTCTAAGCCAAAACTATGGAGAATATATTTCGCGCCAATCAGCAGACCAGTCACAATAACACTAATAATAAAAATTCGATAATGAGCTAGTTTCATTACACCCATTATACCAAAGCTCGTATATTGCCTAATTGGAGGATTATAAAAAGGCCCACCACTTAGTGGCAGGCCCGAGCCTCGGCTCACAAGCCAAACTGCCGACGAAGTTGCTCGGCATACTTAGCTGCAGCAGTCTGAATGGAGGGGTGATTCGAACTTTTCTTAGTTACTTCGACCAGCATTTGAGTGTATGCAGGTACGCTCATCGGAGCGTGCTCTTTGTGGCAGGGCGGCTTAAGCGGACTGAGCGGTCCACCTCCGACATTAGTGCAGAGGAGATCAATCATCCAATCAGCCAGCTCATCCCCATTCCAGCCAGTCACCTCCTGAATGAGTTGCACGAAGCGTGGTTTTGACCGCCGAACTCTCGCGTCAAACTCCGCATACATCTCCTTTTCGATATCCATCGTAGAACCTTCCACTAGATAACGTACGTTACACATTATAAAAGGTGAATAATAACAGTGCAAGTTACTTCTTTGTGTACGTAATGTCGAAGTCTTTTACGGCGATTCTTTAGTGAGGCTTCTTGCAAATTCTTCGCCAAAGGGCGTCACTTTTATGAACAAGTTGCTATGATTTATGTGTCCAATAACTTTGTCATCTACGTACAGAATATACTCCCCATCATAGGCCGCATGCGCGCATCTGCAACTTGTTGAATTTGCGCTAACAAACTTTCTGCTTTTCTTTTGGGGTTCTCATAATCATATAATAACAAAAGACTGAGCGTGAAATAAACTCGCCAAACAAAAAACGCCGACCGGTAGCGAATATGTCGACGTTCTTTGCATGGAGGGCCAGGAGGGGCTCGAACCCTCGACACCCTGCTTAAGAGGCAGGTGCTCTAACCAGCTGAGCTACTGGCCCGTAGATAGCCCTTTAATTATAGCAAATTTGATGCGATTTGTAAATAGCGGGGGCTACAGCTCGTCTTTTTTGCTGGTAATAAAATTACCCCATTGTCGCACGAGGTGCAGGATCGTTTTGAGTGGCAGCTCAATCACCATATCAAGAATCATCGCCACAATATTCACCTTGGCGTACTTTTCGCTCATCCAGCGGCCAACCACCACGAACGGCATGTAGAGAAAGTCGCGCACCATCGAAACACCATCTTGCGTGGCGTCCACCACTTCGATTTCGCGAATTTGACGTGAAAGCCTGAAGCCAAGGAAACTGGCAGTCGAAAGGAACACAAAGAAAATAAGTAAGTGCACAATGCTAAATCCAAGCTGCATCAACCCGTATGCCACGCCGCCAAACACACCAATGATCAGGAGTGCGTAAACAATATTAAAGGCAACACCGTAACCTTTGGCTGGCCGGCCTGCCACTAATTGTTTTTCACCGTACAGCAATGTATCAATTTGGTCGCTTAGCGCCCGACTGTTCGCCGCCCCAGGCAGCCTCAGCGTTCCACGTAGTAGCAACATATACACTGGTGGGAAAAGTAAGTTAATCCATAACACTGTCCAAAGAATTGACCCATGCACTAAGTAGTCGTAGGGAACTTCAACGGCCAGACCAATCAATACCTTCGTAATAATCAAAAACGCAACACTTTTTACAATACCGCGGTTAATGCGACTGTTAATCTGAGCATATTCTGTTTGAATTTGCGCTTCGTATGCGGTTAAAAACTGTTCGCGGTTACGAAGCAACTTTGCAGTATCTTCGTGCTCGTCGATAAGTCGCCACAATACTCGCAGCGGAGCACCGCGCCGCGTGACGATACGAAACAGTCGATCAGTCGAAGGCGATTCAAGCACTTTGTCGATCATCTTATTCGTGCCAGCATAGGTATTCATGCCTGGCTTTTGCTGGTACCGTGCAAGCAGTGCTGCACGAATCGTGGCGTTGTCTGATTTTAAAAGCGCCCGGTGTACAGCCACGAAAAGTTCTATTTCAAAGTCTGGAACGGGTGTTTTAAATACTTTGCCTGGATCGATCGTTTCCAAAAAATGACGATACGCAAAATGCGTAAAAATATCGCGGCGCAAGTCGGCGCTCAGTAAGCGCTCAATTTCTACTGCCAGCACATCGAGCGTCCAGGCTTCTTTAAGCCGACGAGAGTGAGCCTGGTAGTAGTCGGCCGCTAAACTATTGACCGTGTCGATTGTCGCAACCTTTACCGAATCATTTTGCAAATAGCCTGCCAGCGTTAGCTCAACTATTAGCTCTTCACCACTACTTGCCACTCCCTTATCATCGCGTGCCAAAAAAGCTCGCTTATAAAACCGCCGAATTGCCCGTTGTAGCAATAAATGCTCTTCGGTATATTCGGCGGCGTTGCGCAGCTGTTCGTAAGCAAATGTGAGTGTGCGACCGGCACCTGTAACATGAACTTTCTCACCCTCGTTGCCAGCAGCCGCCTCTTGGTCACGCTTTGCCACTGCCGCTGCCAAAGCATCGGCAAATTCTTGCCCAAAAGTATTTAATGATTTTTGCATAATTTCAAAATTGGTACACCCGGCAAGATTCGAACTTGCGACACCTGGTTCCGAAGACCAGTGCTCTAATCCGCTGAGCTACGGGTGCATAACGACTTGATATATTATACCAGATAGACTAAAAGATGCACAGTGTCTATTCAAATAATGAGCTCTCGCATTCGAGAGCTCATTACGGCCTTCAGCCGTGATTATCTTGGCAACGCGGCCGTATACTCAACTCCCTCAATTTCAAAATTAACCTCCGAAGATGGATGAAGATCCAGAGTCTGTTCGACAGACCTATCAACAACAGGGTCTGCCGTATAGTTCCCCCACGAACACTCTACAACATCACCAGCCATAAAAATCGCAACAGCACCCAATGTAGCCGCTTGGACTGGCTTTTCTTTCGCCCAGTCAATTATAGTGTTTCTTTCTGTTGTCATTCGTTCTGCTGTCATATTTCGTCGCACTCCCGCTTATTCAATAACACTCCATCAAGTGTACCTTATTCAACCTTCGGTGCAATATCCACCATCCACTGAATCCCGAACTTGTCAGTACACATACCAAACGTGTCACCCCAAGGCGCTTTTTCGAGCGGCATGACGACATTGCCACCACTAGAGAGCTTATCCCAGTAACCGCGTAGTTCTTCTTCGTTGTCACCGCTCAGCGACATCGACATATTATCGCCGGGGTTATATTCCATAGAGTTTGGCGTATCAGCCGCCATAAACGTAATGCCGTTTTCAGCCTCAAGCATAGCATGCATGACTTTATTGCCTTCGCTCACGTCTTCGGATGCGTGGTATTCTTCGAATGTGCTGATATTTAGCTGGCCGCCAAACACGGTTTTGTAAAATTCCATAGCCTCGCGGGCATTGTCTTTAAAACTAATGTATGGGTTGAGTCTTGTTTGCATATCGTCCTTTCATTAGACTTATGCTTGTAGTGTAACGCCTGCCGGCCACTTCGTCTATGATATAGTAAAAAGCATGAACGTGATAGAAACAAAAAGTCTTGTCAAAAAGTTTGGTTCGGCAGCCGCCCTCGACGGCTTTGACATGGCCGTCAGCGAAGGCGAGGTCCATGGGTTTCTGGGACCAAACGGCGCCGGCAAATCCACGACTATCCGAATTTTACTTGGACTGCTGCGAAAAACCAGCGGCGAGGCCAAACTGTTCGGCCAAGACCCATGGAAGGAGGCCGTGGAGCTCCACAAAAAATTGGCGTACGTGCCGGGCGACGTGAATTTTTGGCCAAACCTCACCGGAGGCGAAATTATTGATCTACTCGGGCGCCTTCGCGGCGGTTTAAGCGAGACTCGGCGGGCTGAGCTGCTGAAACGTTTCGAACTCGACCCAGCCAAAAAATTCCGCACGTATTCTAAAGGAAACCGCCAAAAAGTTGCACTGGTTGCAGCACTCAGTAGCGACGTACCATTATATATACTCGACGAACCAACCAGTGGGCTCGACCCGCTCATGGAAAACGTATTCCAAGAAGAAGTTCGCGCCATGAAAAAGCAAGGTAAAACGATCCTTCTTTCCAGCCATATTCTCAGCGAGGCCGAAGCTCTCTGCGACCGCGTCACCATCATCCGTACCGGCAAAACCGTCTCAAGCTACACTCTGGCTGAACTCAAAAAAGAACACGAAAACCTGGAATCGCTCTTTTTGAGCCAATACGAGGCGAGGTGATGTTTGCCGGCACAAAAACATTGATTGGACTGATCTTGCGGCGAGACCGCGTCAAACTACCTCTATGGATTATTGGCATTACCGCCAGTTTGATTGCTATGGTTCCAGTACTTCGGGATGTTTACGGCGACGAGGCTAGTTTGACCACACTCTATCAGACTTTCAGTCTTAACCCCGCCGGACTGTTTTTGACCGGGCCAATGGACGCACCGAATTTTGGCGCGCTCATGACGATCGAGACGATTTTGTGGTGGGGACTGGCGATTGCTTTTATGAACACACTGCTCGTAGTGCGCCACACACGACAAAACGAAGAAATTGGCGCACAGGAGCTGATTTTATCGGGGCAAGTACACCGCGGTACGAGTTTAATCGCCGTTTTGATCATAGCTTTTTTGGCCAATACACTTATCGCTGTTGGAATCGGCGCAGGTATGGCGGCACTCGAGACATCACTATGGACCACCGACCAAGCATGGCTCTACGGCCTGGCTATGGGACTGTTCGGGTTTGCGTGGGCGGCGATTGCAGCAGTGATCGCCCAGCTGGTAGAAAGCGCGCGTTCAGCAAATGGCATATTAGCTGGCTTAATCGGCGTGGCATTTTTGCTGCGTGGAATCGGCGATTTCATGGGCACGGCAAATGCCGACGGTATTTTGCAACCAACTTGGCTCAGTTGGCTGAGTCCTTTTGGCTGGCTACAGGCCACCCGCCCACTAACATTTCCAGAATGGTGGCCGTTGATCGTACCGAGTATTTTTGTCGTAGTAGCCGGATCAGTCGCGTTTTTCCTCCTCAGCAAACGAGATGTCGGCGCGGGTATTTTGCCTGCCCGTAAAGGCCATGCGCGAGCTTCTCGCTTCCTTGGAACTCCGCTTGGGCTCACCTGGCATTTGCAAAAGAATATATTCATTGGTTGGCTGATCGGCGTCGTAGCTATGGTAGTTACTATTGGTGTGTTAGTACCCGAAATGACCCACGTCTACGAAAGTTCCGAAAACATGAAAACACTTATCGCTGCCATGGGCGGCACTGGCGCAATCATCCCAGCGTTTCTTTCAGCCATGCTTTCGATCGTCGTGCTGATGGTGATTGCCTATACTATCCAGGGTCTTGGCAAACTACGCGGCGAAGAATCCAGTGGGCATTTAGAAAACCTGCTGGCAACGCAGCTTTCACGTATGAAGTGGATGGGACTACATGGTATTGTCGTGACTATCGGCGGAGCGTTTATGCTGGCACTCTCTGGAGGACTGTTAGCATTATGCGTGAACCTGGTTTCCGACTATCAACTTGATATCTGGGAATACACCCTGGCTGGCCTATCGTACCTCCCGCTTCTCTTTGTATTCGCGGGTATGTACATTGTTTTGTTTGGACTTTTGCCACGAATTGCCGGACTGGTTTTGTGGGTGTATTACGGGTTCGTCGCCTTTATGTCGTGGCTTGGCCCACTCCTCAAACTCGACCAGCAGATACTTGATTTGTCACTCCTCACCCACCTGGCAGCAGCACCGGGCGAGGAAATCGTCGCAAGACCGCTGATTATATTTTCAATCGTCGCCATAGGCTTGCTCATTATCGGCACCACAGCCTGGCGGCACCGAAATCTTTTGGAGCGCTAATACCATCACTATACGTTATGTGTAAGATTTGCCAAGTCCGACGTATTACTGTAACCTAGGCTCATGAAAGTTTCTACAGGGATCAACGGCTTTGGCCGTTTTGGCCAACATTTGCTGAAATACTGGATCGAACAAAAACATAAGACATTTCGCATTGATTATATTAACGATGCTCACTTATCGCTTGAGAAATCATGGGATCTCATAACAACTGACCGTTACTTGGGCACGTTTTTCCGCGAACACTTGTCTCGCACAAACCAAGGGTTCTCAGTTCAACTTCCAGATGGGGAGAATCATGAAATCATCTATTCACAGCAACAGGATACAGAGATTTCTTGGATCGGCAAACCCATCATCTTCCTAGAGTGCACAGGCCGCAATACTGACGCTGAAAAATGTCAGCAGTTTCTGCAAGACAACACTACACACGTACTCATTTCAGCCACTTCACTTAATGCTGATGCACTGCTTGTTTATGGCTTCAACGCACAGGATCTTAAGCCCGAATGGCAGACTATATCGTACGGGTCATGTACCGTTAATGCGTTTGTACCACTAGCTCATTTCATCGACCAAGCATACGGCATTAATGATTGCGATGTCACGGTCATTCACAATGTCCCAGAATACCAGCTTGAAGACACCTTGATCCGAAAAGAATGTACACT